>Ga0118677_10004599_pt1 | contig 24974 bp, 23 predicted proteins | sample AliMusrvi5mmetaG_FD_86154 | JGI IMG/M metagenome (GOLD analysis project Ga0118677, IMG submission 86154)
GTTACAAATCCGTCCTTCTTGGGTGGTACACTTTGCACCAGAACAAGTGGTACACATTGCTCCAGATTTACTGGTACACTTTAGGCCAGAATCCCTGGTACACTTTGATGCAGATTATTCACCTTGATTTCACAACATGCTGCCAATTGCCAATTGCAGACTGCCAACTTTCTTATCTTCTTTCTTTCTTCTTTTAGCTTATAATTCTTATTATAAGACTATAATTCAGCTCTAAATTATAGTCCATATGCCTGCCTATGAAATACAGCGAAGCTATAAAGCCAATAAGTTATTTGAAAACACATGCTTCTGAGCTTATTCGGGAAGTATCCGAAACTCGCCAACCGATGATCATCACCCACAATGGTGAAGCCAGAGTAGTTCTTCAGGAAATCCATGTTTACGAAGATATGCTCGAAAGTCTTTCCATGCTTAAAATACTGGCCCAAAGCTCTGCTTCAATTGAATGCGGCAGCTTCAAGCCCTTACGAACAGCATTTGAAGACCTTAAGAAGCAAAGAGTAAAGAATAAAGAGAAATGAAATATGAGGTATTTCTTTCTTCAGAAGCTGAAAGCGATGTGATGGCTATCTGCTCATATATCGAAGAAAAAGATTCCCCGGATAGTGCAGACCGATTGTTTAACGGGCTACAAAAAGCCTGTCTTGGTCTTGAGGAATTCCCTGAACGAGGTCATTGCCCTCCAGAACTCCAAAGGATTCACGTCAAAGACTATAGTGAAATTCATTTTAAACTATACCGTATTATTTACCGAATCACTGCACAAAATGTTTTTATACATGCAATACTTGACGGTAGAAGAAACTTGCAAGACACACTCTTTGAAAGAATCACAAGAAATACCTGATTCAAGCCTTCTCAGCGTCGCAACGTAGTACCGATTTCAAAGCCAACAGCCAACTCTTCAACGTCTTCACTGCTGACTGTGAATTGCCAAATCTTTTGAGTTCGACTGCCAACTCTCTTAATTCTTCGACTGCCGACTGAAAACTGCCAACTGTTCCCAGTCTTCAATTGCCAACTCTCTTAATTCTTCCCTCTTCCAATGGATACGTGTTTCAAAGATCTTACCGTATACAAAAAAGCCTTTCAAATGGCTATGGAAATCTTTAGGATCACCAAGTCTTTTCCAGTAGAAGAAAAATATTCATTAACCGACCAGGTAAGGCGATCTTCAAGAGCTGTTTGTTCGAATCTTGCTGAAAGCTATCGGAAAAGACAGTACAAAGCACATTTTCTATCCAAAATATCAGACGCTGATATGGAAAATAGTGAAACAGGAGTGTGGATTGATTTCGCCCTTAATTGTGAATATATAACTACTGAAATACACCAAAATCTCACAACAAAAGGACTCGAAGTAGGCCGAATGCTCAACCACATGACCCAACACCCTGAAAAATACGCCCTTAAATCTTAATAGTTGGCAGTCTGCAGTCAGCAGTTGGCAATCGAAGAATACAGAAGGCAAGTGAAGAAATTGAAAAACCGCCAACTGCCAACTGCAGATTGTCAACTCTCTTGATTTCGACTGCCAACTGCCCACTTTCTTGTTTTCGTCAGCTGACTGCGAATTGCCAACTATCTTTCTTCAATTGCCGACTGCCAATTGCAAACTGCCAACTCTCTTTCTTCAATGATCTTCCCCCTTCTCCTCCGTCTCTGGTCCCATATATCAAAAAGGCGAAGAACCCAGGTATTTCTCCTCTTAATCCTGATGTTCGCCGCCTCATTCGCCGAAATCCTAAGCATAGGAGCAGTCCTCCCATTTCTAGCCGTCCTGACCAACCCAGAAAAAATCATAAACCACCCCACAACCCAATCCCTGATCCACACATTTGGCTATACAACTCTTAACTCTTCACTGCCAACTCACGCAGTGCCGACTGCCAACTGCCTACTGCCAACTGATTTTCTCTTTATTCTAACCTTCACCTTCGCCCTCGCAGCCTTAATAAGCGGCGCCATGCGCCTTCTGCTCCTCTGGGCCAGCACCCGCATCTCCTTTGCAACACTTGCAGACCTAAGTATCAGCATTTACCGCAGAACACTCTACCAGCCATACTCAATACATGCCGCCCGAAACAGCAGTGAAGTCATAAACGGTATTTCAGGTAAAGCGAACAGCGTAATAGGGTCGATCATAATACCTAGCTTGACACTCATTAGTTCAGCAATCATGCTAATTGTAATCCTCATAGCTCTTATATCTATTGACCCGGTAATCGCTTTAGCCGCCTTTGGAGGATTTGGCTTGATATACGCCATCATTATAAAGCTTACCAATGGCAGAATGTTGTTCAACAGTCAAAGTATGGCCCGCGAATCAACACAGCTCATCAAATCTTTACAGGAAGGTCTGGGTGGTATACGCGATGTCCTGATCGACGGCTGCCAGGCAGTCTACTGCAATATATACCGCAACGCCGATCTTCCTTTGCGCCGGGCCCAAGCCAATAGCACTTTTATCAGTCAAAGTCCACGATTTGGCATCGAAGCACTCGGAATGATGCTTATCGCTATGTTGGCTTATGCGCTTGCCCGCCAGCCCGATGGAATAACCAAAGCGATCCCGGTCCTTGGCGCCTTAGCCCTTGGCGCTCAGCGTTTGTTGCCAGTACTGCAGGCAGGATATGCTTCATGGAGCAGCATTCAAAGCGGACAGGTCTCTTTAAAAGACACCCTCGAACTGCTCGACCAGCCACTCCCCGAATATGTCGACCAGCCACCCGCAAAACCAATCCCGTTTCAGCAGCAGATAACCTTAAAGCAAATCTCATTTCGATATACCCCCCAAACACCTTGGATACTCAAAAACCTCGACCTTTCCATTCCAAAAGGCAGCCGCATCGGCTTCATCGGCCTTACCGGGAGCGGCAAAAGCACCCTCCTCGATATAGTCATGGGACTGCTCCAGCCCAACGAAGGAACCCTTGAAATCGATAATCAAAAAATCACAACCCACAACACCCGCAACTGGCAGGCCCATATAGCCCACGTTCCTCAGGCCATCTTCCTGGCCGACAGCACCATCCAGGAAAACATAGCCTTTGGAGTCCCCATAAATAAAATTGACCACGCCCTGGTCAAACAAGCAGCCCAACAAGCCAAAATCGACGACATTATAGAAACCTGGTCAAAAAAATACCAAACATTCGTAGGCGAACGAGGCATCCGCCTCTCAGGAGGACAACGCCAAAGAATAGGCATAGCAAGAGCACTGTATAAAAGAACTGATGTTATCATCTTCGACGAAGCCACCAGCGCCCTCGACAACAAAACCGAACAAGCCGTAATGCAATCCATAGAATCCCTGGGCCAAGACCTTACCATACTTATTATAGCGCATCGTCTCACTACATTGAAAAACTGCACCCAAATAGTTGAACTAGCAGACGGCGGCATAAAACGAATCGGTACCTATCAAGAAATAGTAGGTGAGGACAACCAACTAAAAGTAAAAAATCTCAGCACATAGAAAACTGCCAACTTTTTCGGTTTTCGCTCAGCCCTGAATACTCAGTACTTTCTTTCCTCATCACTAAGAAAATCGGCAATTAAAAGACTGCCAACATCCAACTGCCTTCAATCTAAATGAAATATTCTGAATACAGGTATTTAATTCTCTCAGATCTTTATCGAATTACAGGAGATATTAAAATTCTGTCATTTTTACGTTCCATTATATTTGGTTTATATAAATACAACTTCTGGATGCGAACATGTTTTTATACGAGATCAAATGTAATACTAAAATATACCATACACCCAATCGCAAAGCTTATACTTCGCCACATAGTCTACAAGTTAGGAATTCAAATTCCCAGTTCAACCAAAATTGGTAGTGGCTTTCATATTGGACATTTTGGAGGAATCGTTGTTAATGCGGAGAGTGTGATTGGCAAAAATTGTAATATCTCTCATGGTGTCACGATAGGTCAGGGGAATCGCGGGAAAAATAAAGGATGTTCAATATTAGGAAATAATATTTACATAGGACCCGGAGCAAAGATTATTGGTGCGGTTAAAATTGGAAATAATGTCGCAATTGGAGCAAATTGTGTTGTGACAAAAGATATTCCTGACAATTCTGTAGTTGTTGGCATTCCGGGAAAAGTGATATCACAAAATGGTTCAGTTGGATATATAAATAAAACTGACTACGATAACAAGATCGGCTACCTACAGAAAGCAGTTGAAACATCCTGAATATCTCATTTTTCCTCAGAACTCAGCACTCAAAAAGTTGCCAACTGCCAACTCTCTTCCTTCCACTCGGCACTCAGCATTGTCTACTCAGTACTTTCTTTCAGCACTCAGCACTCAGCACTCGCGTCTCAGCACTATCTTTCTCATCACTTTGAAGACTGCCAACTTTCTTCACTTGCCAACTGATATTTTCTTCACATGTTAACCAACTCCTCTATCCTGATCACCGGCGGCACCGGCTCCTTCGGCCATACCTTCGTTCCCCTCACACTCGCCAAATACAATCCCCGCCGTCTAGTCATCTACTCCCGTGACGAAATGAAACAATGGGAAATGGCGAAGCTATACGGCAACGATTCGAGAGTCCGCTTCTTCATTGGCGACGTTCGTGACAAAGACCGCCTTGCCCGCGCACTCACAGGAATTGATTATGTTGTCCATGCAGCAGCAACCAAAATCGTCCCCACAGCCGAATACAACCCCTTTGAATGCGTTAAAACCAATGTTTTCGGCGCCATGAATCTCATTGACGCCTGCATTGACCATGGTGTTAAGCGCGTTGTCGCCCTTTCGACCGATAAAGCAAGTAGTCCGGTTAATCTGTATGGAGCCACCAAGCTGACCTCTGACAAACTTTTTATTGCAGGTAACTCGTATTCTGGCGGTGCCGACACTCGCTTTTCAGTAGTGCGTTACGGCAACGTTATGGGCTCGCGGGGTTCAGTTATTCCTTTTTTTCTATCCCGTGCAGATCAGGGGGTGTTACCGATTACTGATGAGCGCATGACTCGCTTTATGATTACGCTGGAAGAGGGCGTCGATCTTGTTTGGCATGCCTTCGAGGATATGGTCGGTGGTGAAATCTATGTAAAAAAGATCCCTTCCATGACATTGCTGGATATTGCCCGCGCAGTCGCACCCAATGCTTCACATGATATAGTTGGTATTCGACCAGGAGAAAAACTCCATGAGCAAATGATCAGTTTTGAGGATGCCAAACATACCTATGAATATGATGACCATTACAAAATACTTCCTGCAATCAATGACTGGAGCCACGACCCCGAGCGTATAAATGGAGGTAAACCAGTTGCTCTCGATTTTACCTACTGTTCAGATAATAACACTGAATGGATGAGCATTGATAAATTGCAGGCATGGATTCATGAGAACCGAGCACATATTGGCAAAATATGACAACTATGATTCCCTACGGACGACAGAATATTAACCAGACTGATATTGATGCAGTTGTTGAAGTCTTGCGCTCTGACTTTTTAACTCAAGGCGCTGTAGTTCCAGAATTTGAAAAAGCTGTTGCGGCTTATTGCCATGCAAATCATGCTGTTGCTGTAAATAGTGCGACCAGTGCGTTACATATTGCCTGCTTGTCGTTAGGAGTCGGAAAAGGGGATATCGTCTGGACATCACCAATAACTTTTGTTGCGAGCGCCAATTGCGCACTCTATTGCGGAGCTGAGGTGGATTTTGTTGATATTGATCCGCAAACGTATAACCTTAGCGTCGATCGCTTAAAAGAAAAGCTGATACTGGCAGAAAAGGCTGGGAGATTACCAAAAGTCGTTATTCCAGTCCATCTCTGCGGTCAACCTAGTGATATGTCCGGCATAAATGCATTAAGTCAGCAATATGGCTTTAAAATCATAGAAGATGCCTCACATGCCATTGGCGGACGCTATAAAGATGAACCAGTAGGTAATTGCCAATACAGCGATATCACCGTTTTCAGTTTTCACCCAGTCAAAATAATCACAACAGGGGAGGGAGGTATGGCGCTAACCAATAACGAGCAGTTAGCAAAAAGCATGCGTCACTTGCGTTCTCATGGCATCACAACTGATACAGAAGATATGCATCCTCGGCCTGAGGGAGAACTTTGGAATTACCAACAGATAAATCTCGGGTATAACTACCGCATGACAGATATTCAGGCAGCGTTAGGTCTAAGTCAAATGCAACGCCTTAATGAATTTGTTACCGTGCGTCATATTATCGCAACGCGATACAATCAAATGTTATCCGCCTTGCCAGTGGTTCAGCCTTGGCAGCACCCTGATAGCTATTCCAGCTTCCATCTTTATGTGATTCGCTTGAAGCTTGATGAAATCAGCAAGACACACAGGGAAGTCTATGAGATGCTCAGGGCTGCAGGGGTACTCGTCAATCTTCATTATATACCTGTTTATCGCCAGCCATATTATGAGGAAATGGGATTTTCAGCGGCTTACTGTGCTGAAGCAGAGCAATATTATTCAGAGGCTATTAGCTTGCCTATATATCCTGGTTTAACGGAAAAGCAGCAGTTATACGTAGTTAATTGTTTGATTAAGCAAGTTTCTTCATAGTGGGGTTCTAAATTTTATACAAAGAAAAGTAATGACATTAGAAGTTCTTGAATATACATCAGTAGCAGATCCAATTTGCGAATGGAATAAGATTGTCGAAGAATCAAAAGATGCTTGGATTTGGGCTACTCATTTAGATTATGAATTTCGTATCGCTGTGCTTAAAGCCTCTAATCGCTTTGTATGTGATATTAGCTTTTTTGTTGCAGAAAACGGCGAGATTTGCGGTTTTGCACCGCTTGTAATGATTAGAAGCGAATTATTTGATGGTATTCAAGCATCATATGATAAACCGCTTCCATGGCCGATTATCAAAAGCAATGTTAAGAATAAAATTAAAATAGAGAATTATATTTTTGATGAGATTGAGAAAAGAGTTATAAACTCAGGAGCTGGGATGTTAAGCTTACACAATTCACCGCCAAATACAGGGGGGTATCTTGACATAAGCTTTTATCAAACAATTCGTCAGCGGGGTTTTATAGATAATTCATATTTATCACATTATCTCCCAGTGACACATTCTAGCTTAGAGATAGTAAGACCACGTTACAAACAATATGCCAGAAAATTATTAAATAATTATGAATTTAAGATAATTGATAAACATAATTATAATTTATTTCCTGGATTGGCTGAAGAGTACATGGAACTACATGTAAAAGATGCAGGGGGAATATATAGGCCAATTGAAACGTACACGCTACAAGTTGGGATTGTTTCTAAAAGTGATTCTTTTATGATTCAAGCTAGGAATAAAGCAGTTAATAAGGTAGTGGGAATGTTATTAATATACGTACATAAAAAAGCAGCATATGACGCATCAGTGGCAGTTGATCCTGATTTCCAGAATGATCGAGTATCACTCTTGATGAAATGGGAGACAATAAAGCATCTGCAAGATTTAGGGATTGATCATTATGAACTTGGTCCAGCAGCTTTATCTCCTACATTTATGTGGCAACCAAGTGAAAAAAATTATGGCATTTCGTTTTTTAAACAAGGATGGTGCCAAGGAATGTATAAAAAGATATTTCAAGCTGAAAAATTTTATTCAAAAAAAGCTATTGAAAGTTTTTGGGAAAAAAAGCTTGAAAGCCTTGTCAGTTATTATAATTTAGATTAATTAATTTTTATGAAAAAAAAGGAAAAGTGCTCTAAATATTATGCATACGGGAAATCTAAGCTATTAGAATTGTATATAATGCAAAATAATGAGCACGATATTGTCGCTTGTATTGATGGGTATTGTACTCATGATAAAATATGTGGTATACCAATTCTTCACCCCAGTAAAATAAACTTTACTGGTCTTGATGAAGTGATTGTGATATTTGCTGTTTCTAGTGAGGCAATTCAAAGTATATTCGCGTTTTTGTCTCGGTTGGGGCTAACTTTTAGAAAGGACTTTATCTTATATAGTGAGTTTTTTTATCTACATTTTTGTAGTAAGGCTTTTAAAAATCTTGAAAGTTTGTCAATCGAAAAGGGTTCTTGTCAGCGATATGAGGCATTTGTGCTTAATTCTGTGAAGCCACATCATACAACAATATTAGGAAGTGTTTTACTGGACGCTCTTCTCGATCGTATTCATCAAGAATGGATTCCCGGTGCGATTATGGAAGTCGGCGCTTATGAAGGAGGTAATGCCTTGGCATTGCTTAGCCTCAATAAATACGCAGTTACGCGACCCTATTATGTAATGGACTCGTTTGAAGGCTTTCCTGTAGTTACTGATTTTGATCCCTTATTATTTGGAGAAGGGGATTATGCCACAAAAACCCCATATAATTTAATATCGAATGGGTTTGCCGTATTTGATAACACCGAAGTTATTAAAGGTTTTGTGCCAAAGTCATTCGATCTTTTACCAAAAGACTTGGTTTTATCTCTTGTGTTCTATGACTGTGATCTTTATCAACCAGCATTGGATACTTTTATATATGCTTGGAATAGATTGAGCCCTGGCGGGTATATGGTTGTTCATGATTATTTCGCGGAGTCAGGGGGATTTGAAGGGGTGAAAGTTGCTGTAGATGAATTTTTTTTAGATTTACCAGTTATTGTTACAGAGTTTTCAGAGAATACTATGGCTGTTATTAAAAAGCCTTTAATTCAATAGTTATTCTGCCCAAATGAAATTTATACGAGAAGTAGAAGGTCCAAGTATTCGAGACTTAATTGCAAGTATGCTTTTTTCTCGGCAACAGGCATTATGGCTTTCTAATGAAAACCCGATTCTTACAGGATCCGGAAAAGCTGCTATAGCACTTGTTTTGAATTATCTTAAAAAAACCAATGTTATAAGAGCAAAAACTGATAAGGTGTTAATGGCGCAATGGCTAGGCTATTGGGTATATAATCAGGTCAATGAGTTTGCACGCCCGGTATTTTCTACTATAGAAAAGGACATCAAAGTAATCATTCCTTATCATCAGTATGGTTTTCCCCAAGATATGGTAAGTATTCAACAATTTGCTGAAAGTATAGGTGCTGTTGTTATTGAAGATTGCGCTCATGCGTTATATATGCGTAGTATAAGTGAGCAAAATAATTTCACTGCTAATAATCTTAGAATATATAGTATTTCTAAATATATATTTTGTTTTGCTTTAGGCGCTGTGGTTGGTGGTGATAAGTCTTTTACAGAATATGCAAATATTCAAATAATTAATTCAAGCACTTATGTTACGAAATTTAATAATTTTGTGAAGTATTTGAATGAAATGTATTTGTCGGGAAAACTTATTGATTTAGCTTTATGGAATAATTTATTGGCAATGTCTTATGCGCTTTATGGGAAAGGCTTTAAGCCCAGCGATGGTGCAATAAGACTCATGAATTTGCATATAGATGACGAAATCTCGTCCAGACTTAAGCGGTACTCGATTTATAGAGAAAGATTTGCACACTTAGATATAGAGTGTTATTTAGGAAGGACCGATGTGGCGCCTTATGTGATTCCGTTAAAGCTTTCTGTAGATAAGATGCAATTAATTATGACTTCTTTACAGTTAGCTGGATTTCAGACAGGTATATATAGGTTTGATGTTAATAGAAATATGCTTGATCCTAAGTTTGAGAAGGTATTGTGGGTGCTAGTTCATAGCGGAATTTCTGATTCTTTGTTTCAGAAACAACTTGAAATCATAGAGAAATTAGTTTGATCTATCTTAAGTGAGTTCAAATAACTGTAATATACCCTATGCATATATAATTAAGTATACATGATAAAGTCAACACCTGATACTTCTATTAAACCCTTTGATTTAGTTTATAAAGTTTATGTGCTTCGCTCCCAACGAATGTGCCCCAATGAGTCATTAATTCAATTTATAGCACTGAGGTAGGGATTGATTTGGCGAGAGAACATTGTGAAAAAAAATGGAATGTAAATGTTGATTTACGTAAAGGTTCATTTACAAGTCTTCCCTATGATGATGGCTTTTTTGATGCAGTTGTAGATGTAGTAAGTCTTCAACACATTAATTTAGCAGATAGCTGTTTAGCTTTTAAAGAAATATATCGCGTGATGAAACCAGCTGGTAAATTCTTTAGTTATCGTTTTTTAGATCACTCTGATATGTATGAGCACTCTGGGGGGAACGTGTTGATATCTATACAATAGATAATATTTCAGATCCAAATCAACCCTTTGCTAATGGTGGTCCGGTTTCTTTTTGGTCTCCTGTACCTACAAGATTTATGTATAAAGACGCCAGCCTTAATGTTACTGCAATAGAACGGGTAGGTAGAACTTATTCCAGTGATTCTTATGTAGAGTATTTATCTATCACAAGCAAAAAAATATGCGATTAGCCATTGGTACAGCCCAATTCGGTTTACCATACGGTATTGCTAATCAAGCCGGCCAGGTTAGCAGGAAGGAGGTCTCTGCGATGCTGCAACTTGCGGTATCCAATGGTATTGATACCCTTGATACGGCGATTGCCTATGGAGAGAGTGAAGTTGCTCTTGGCCAGGCAGGTACTCAGGGTTTCAATGTGGTTACAAAGCTGCCGGCACTGCCGGATGACTGTCTTGATGTTATCTCTTGGGTTATGGAGCAGGTGGACGCCTCAATTACCCGTCTCGGGGTAAGCTCTGTTTATGCTTTGTTGCTGCATCGTCCGGAGCAACTGCTTGGTCCGCATGGAAAAGAGTTGTATGAAGCATTATATGCCTTGAAAGAGTGCGGCAAAGTGCAAAAAGTCGGTGTTTCCATTTACAACCCTCTTGAACTGGATGCACTGACCCGACTATTTCATTTTGATCTTGTGCAAGCTCCGTTTAATATTATTGATACTCGTCTCTATCGGACAGGCTGGCTTGAGCGGCTCAAGGATGATGAGGTTGAAATTCATACCCGTTCAGCTTTTTTGCAGGGTTTGCTGCTTATGGCTGAAGGGGGTGTGCCGTCAAAATTTACTCCGTGGAGTGATTTATTCAAGAGATGGCATATCTGGCTTGCAGAACACCATGTCTCTGCACTTCAGGCTTGTCTGGCATTTTCACTCTCCTTTCCCGAAATAGATCGAGTAATAGTTGGTGCTGACAGCGTCGATCAGCTTTTTCAAATCATTAAAGCTTCGTGCTTGACACTTCCTGGCAATCTTCCTGATCTTTATTGCGAGGCAGAACACTTGATTAACCCTTCATGCTGGTCCTGTTTATGAAAATCGTTGCCCTTGTTCAGGCCCGGATGGGCTCTACACGTCTGCCAAATAAGGTAATGAAACCAGTTGGTGGCGTGCCTATGATCGAACTGCTTCTGTCGCGCTTGTCTGCTTCGAGTGAAATTGATCAGGTTGTGGTCGCGACTTCAACAGATGAACGCAATAAGCCATTGGTCGAATATGTTCGTCATCTGGGCTATGCCTGTGAGCAGGGAAGTGAAAATGACGTTCTCGACCGCTATGTAGAGGCAGCCAAAGCTCACAGTGCGGATGTGGTTGTGAGGATAACCGGTGACTGCCCGCTTGTCGATCCGGAGCTTGTTGACGAATGTATTCGCGGGTTCAAGGCGACCGGAGTTGATTACTATAGCAATACCAATCCCCCCTCATATCCTGATGGTCTTGATGTAGAGGTTTTCAGTTATAACGCTCTTGAAAAAGCTGCAAAGGAAGCCCAGGAACCCTTTGAACGTGAGCATGTTACTCCTTATCTGCGCAAGTTAGCTCTTTTCAGTATTTCTTCAATGGAGCATGTCGAGGATTTATCTTCACTGCGATGGACTGTTGATGATCCTGTAGACTTTGTTGTAATTGAAAGCGTGTTCCGGTATTTTCATCCACGAACGGATTTTACATGGCAGGAGGTGCTTGATCTCCAGCGTCAACAGCCAGAAATATTCAGCATTAACAAGAATACCATTCGTAACGAAGGAGCAACTATGGGTACTGGCCAGAAACTCTGGAAACGAGCCAAGCAAATCATTCCTGGTGGCAACATGTTGCTTTCCAAGCGTGCTGAAATGTTCCTTCCTGATCAATGGCCGGCCTATTTCAGTAAGGCCAAAGGTTGCAAGGTGTGGGATTTGGACGGAAAAGAATATATCGATATGTCCATTATGGGCATTGGTACCAATATTCTGGGCTATGGTAACCCTGAAGTTGATGATGCTGTGCGATCAACTATTGATGCTGGAAACATGTCTACCTTCAATTGTCCTGAAGAGGTTTATCTGGCCGAAAAGCTGATTGAGCTGCATCCTTGGGCCGACATGGCACGCCTTGCCCGTTCTGGAGGTGAAGCCAATGCAATAGCAATTCGTATAGCACGTGCAGCTTCAGGCAAAGATAAAGTAGCTATCTGCGGGTACCACGGTTGGCACGACTGGTATCTTTCAGCCAATCTTGGTGATGATAAAAGTCTGGATGGTCATTTGTTACCGGGCTTGGAACCCAATGGTGTTCCCAGAAGCTTGCGAGGCACGGTATTTCCTTTCAACTACAATAACTTTGCTGAACTTGAAGCGCTGGTCAACACACAAGATATTGGTGTGATAAAGATGGAAGTGGTTCGCAACGCTGGACCTGAGGACAGCTTTCTGCAGAAAGTGAGACAGCTTGCGACTGATCGGGGTATCGTGCTCATCTTTGATGAATGTACGTCAGGTTTTCGCGAGACCTTTGGAGGGCTTCACAAAAAGTACGGCGTAGAGCCGGATATGGCCATGTTCGGCAAAGCTTTAGGCAACGGCTACGCCATAACAGCAACGATCGGTCGTCGGGAAATTATGGAGGCTGCGCAAACTACTTTCATCAGCAGTACATTCTGGACTGAACGCATAGGACCGACAGCAGCGCTTAAGACATTGGATGTTATGGAGCGCCTCAAATCATGGGAGCGCATTACTGCTACGGGATTGACTGTGCGTCAAGGTTGGCAGAAACTTGCAGATACGTATGATCTGAAGATTGATCATTGGGGCTTGCCTGCGTTAACAGGGTTCACTTTCCAGAGCCCTGATGCTCTGGCTTACAAGACTCTTATTACTCAGGAGATGCTTGCCAAAGGATATCTTGCAGGCAACAGTGTCTATGTCTGTATTGAACATAGCGCTGAGGTTGTCGCTGGTTTTTTTGAAGCACTGGATCCGATATTCGGCTTGATCAAAGAGTGCGAGGAAGGTCGGGATGTTATGAGCCTGTTGAAAGGCCCTGTGTGTCATGGCGGGTTTAAGCGTTTGAATTGATGGTTCAATCCATCCTTATCCTCGCCGCCCATCCTGACGACGAAGTTCTTGGCTGTGGCGGTACTATTGCCAAACTGGCAGACGAAGGGGCAATCATTCATGTAGCATTCCTTGCAGACGGAGTTTATTCAAGATCAGGTAAGCAAACAATACAACAACAAGAGCTGCAAATTCGTCGCACAGCAGCCCAAAAAGCTTGCGATATTCTCGGTGTCAAGTCGCTTTCATTCGGCGACTTCCCAGACAACCGAATGGATACAGTCGCACTTCTTGATTTAACCAAAGCAATAGAATCACTGATTGCCGAACACCAACCCGATACAGTTTTTACCCATCATGCTGGTGATCTTAATATCGACCATCGCCGAATGCACGAAGCCGTTGTAACGGCATGTCGCCCGCAACAAGGCCATCCGGTCAAAACACTGCTCAGTTTTGAAGTACCTTCCAGCACAGAATGGCAACTTACAGGCAGTGCCCCTCCATTCACGCCAAACTGGTTTGTCGATATTTCAAAAACGCTCAATCGCAAAATGGCTGCCTTGGAAGCCTACGCAGCAGAACTGCGCGATTGGCCTCATCCGCGTTCAATGCAAGGGGTTGAACATCTGGCACATTGGCGCGGAGCAACAGTTGGTGTTGATGCCGCAGAAGCATTCATATTAGGTAGACAATTAGTATGAAGGTATTTTTCCGCGTCGATGCTTCATTATTTATGGGCATCGGCCATTTTATGCGTTGTCTGACCTTGGCAGATGCTTTGCGCGAACGGGATGCACAGGTGCGATTTATCTGTCGTGAGCATAAAGGTCATCTTATTGACAAGTTAAGCCAAAAAGCCATACCCGTAACCGTGCTCCCTGCACCAGTGATAACCGACACACCAGAAAGCGAAAGCTATGCAGCATGGCTTGGTGTCTCTCAGGCTGATGACGCAAAGGAGTCAATTGCGGCGCTCAACAACGAAGAGCCTGACTGGTTAGTGGTTGATCATTATGGGCTTGATGTTGAATGGGAAAAGCAACTCCGCCCGCATGTCAAAAAGCTGATGGTGATTGATGATCTGGCAAATCGTATGCACGACTGCGACATACTGTTAGATCAAAATTATTCAATCGAAGGAAAGTCTCGCTATGAAGGCTTAGTAACTCCAACTTGTAACCTTTTGATAGGCCCTCGTTACGCACTTCTTCGGTCAGAATATTTAACGTATCGTAAAACTCTAAGAGAACGGGATGGTCAGGTTAAGCAGGTGTTTGTGTTTTTTGGTGGATCTGACCCTGATAATATAACGGGCATGGCACTTAAGGCACTCTCGAAAAACGAATTAAAACATCTTCAGGTAGATCTTGTTATAGGAACAAATAATCAGCACCGCGAGAAACTTAAGCCACAGGTACATCTAAGGGGGAATGCCAAAATTTACGGCCCTCGACCGCATTTAGCCGATTTGATGGCAAAAGCTGATATAGCTATTGGCGCTGGGGGGGCAACTACTTTGGAGCGAATGTGTTTGGGGTTACCAACACTGGTTGTGAGTATTGCTGAGAATCAGAAGCCTTCAGCTATAGCCCTTGCTGACGCTGGTCTTATTTATTATGCTGGACATTTTTCTGATATCAAGCAGGAACATCTGTCAGATACTATAAAGCTGTTGGAAGCGAGTGCTGACAAACTTGTGGAGGTATCTCTGCAAAATATGCTGCTTGTAGATGGGTTAGGTACATCCCGCATAGTTGAAATTATGTTCCCAAGTGCGATAGAGGAAATTCGCCTTCGACTGGCATCCATGGATGATATTGTTCTTTATTACAACTGGGTAAACGATCCGGAAGTTCGTAAAAGCGCATTTAATGTGGCACCAATCTCATGGGAATCTCACAGCGGTTGGTTTACAGAGAAATTACAGGAGGCTAATAGTCGGTTGTTTGTTCTTGAAGTAGCTGGACTGCCAGTTGGTCAGATTCGGTTTGATAAGGAAGGGAATGAAGCGCACATTGACTGCTCTCTTGACTGGATAGTAAGGGGACGTGGCTGGGGTTCGCTATTAGTATCAATGGGTTCAGATTTGATGCAACTCAATGAGCCTATAAAACTCTCTGCTCAAGTTAAAGCTCAAAATATAGCATCAGCTACTGTTTTCTTTAGGGCGGGATTTACAGAGACTGAAAATTCTTCAAGAGAAGTGGGGAATAGGTTATTTTATCGCGAACCTACCGGGGTAAAAAAAATAGCAAGGGAGACAAAATGTGAACAAAGATAAAAATTATAATGAAAGGCAAACTAATGATCTGAGTGTTCTTGTTTCAATGAGTTCTTGGAACAGAAAAATGGTTGATTCACTATCATCTAAAACAAAATGTAAATTCATTCAGATTTCTGACCCAAAGGATCTCACCTATCAAAAACTAGCTACAATTAATCCAAGGTTTTTATTTTTTCCTCATTGGTCGCACCGTATTGATTCAAGTATTTATGAACAGTTTGAGTGTGTGATTTTTCATATGACTGATTTGCCATTTGGACGGGGCGGTAGCCCGCTTCAGAATCTGATCTCCAGAGGCATATACGAAACCAAGATTACTGCACTTCGTTGTGTTGAAGAAATGGATGCCGGGCCCATTTATTTGAAAACGCCATTAAGCCTATATGGAACAGCAGAAGAAATTTACATTAGAGCGTCAAGTATTATTGAGGATATGATTATAGAATTACTTGACAAACAGCCTTTACCTATAAAGCAACAAGGAGAACCGATAGTTTTCAAACGTCGGAAACCGGAAGAAAGTGATTTATCTTCTGCCAAATCTCTTGAAGAGGTGTTTGATAAGATTCGAATGCTGGATGCTGACGGATATCCTCATGCAGTTATTCATATTGGCCAATTGAAGATTGAATTTACACGTGCATCGATGAAAACTTGTGACATCTTAGCCGATGCACGTATTAGCTTTACGGAAGATTTTAAAGATTTAAATACATAATGCTTAAGATAGCAAGCAGAGAGATTGGAGTGCAACAACCCCCATTTATAATTGCCGAAATGTCGGGAAACCATAATCAGTCGCTTGATCGTGCTCTGGCTATCGTCGAGGCTGCGGCACTCTCGGGTGCTCATGCCTTGAAAATCCAGACCTATACTCCTGACACAATGACTCTTGATCTGGATGAACGGGAGTTTCATATCAGTGATCCCAATAGTTTATGGACTGGTACTTCGCTATACAAGCTTTATAGTGAAGCCTATACTCCATGGGAGTGGCATAAGCCAATTTTTGACCGCGCTCGTGAGCTGGGCATGATTGCATTCAGTACTCCCTTCGATGATACCGCAGTCGACTTTCTCGAAAGTCTGGATGTGCCGTGCTATAAGATAGCCTCGTTTGAGAATACAGACTTACCGCTTATTCGTCGGGTGGCTGCCACCGGGAAGCCCTTGATTATTTCAACAGGGATGGCAACAGTTGCCGAGCTTGACGAAACGATTCGGGCAGCACGCGAAGCTGGCTGCAAAGACCTTATTCTGCTCAAGTGTACAAGCACGTATCCCGCAACGGCAGACAATACTAATATATTGACTATTCCTCACCTGCGTGATCTGTTCCGTTGCGAAGTCGGACTTTCCGATCACACATTGGGAGTTGGAGTTTCGGTCGCTAGTGTTGCTCTAGGTGCAACAGTTATCGAGAAACACTTCACACTCAATCGTGCTGATGGAGGTGTAGACAGTGCATTCTCAATGGAGCCAGCTGAAATGGCCCAACTCGTGTTAGAAATAGAGCGAGCATGGCAGTCCCTTGGTCACGTAAGTTATGGGATCACTGATGCAGAGCAAATGTCACTGCAGTATCGTCGTTCTCTCTATATTGTGCAGAATATGAAAGCTGGTGAGGTGCTCACTAAAGACAACGTGCAAGCGATTCGTCCGGGCTTGGGGTTACCTCCAAAGTATTTGGATATTATTCTGGGGAGGATTGTTAAGCTGGATGTGGTTCGAGGGACAGCGATCAAGTTTGAATTATTAGGATAATCAAGCTTATGGTCGCTTCACATTCAGTTTAGCTATTTAATTCGTAGAGAAACCATCCCTTAAAAAAAGACTTATTTTTATGAAAATTGTGGCTACTATCGAAGCTCGTATGACATCGAGCCGCTTGCCGGGTAAGGTTTTATTGCCAGCAAACGGGAAGCCAATGTTGGAACATTTGATCAATCGATTGATGAGCGTGCCATCTCTCAACGAAATAGTTTTGGCAACAACGGTCAATTCCTCTGATGATTGTTTGGTCGAAGTTGCCAGTAAAAAAGGAGTTGCCTGTTATCGAGGAAGTGAAAATGATGTCATGGCTAGGGTTATTGGAGCAGCAGATTCAGTTCAAGCTGAAATCGTGGTGGAAATAACGGGAGATTGCCCTGTTATCGATCCTCAGATTATAGAACATCATATCAGAATGTTTCTTCATAATGATTGCGATTATATCACCAACGCCCAAATTGAGAGTTATCCCGGCGGGATGGATACCCAGGTTTATCGCTTAAGCACGTTGAAAAAGTCTGCGACCATGACTGATGATGCGCTTGATCATGAACATGTCACTCTTCATATCAGAAAGAATCCCGGAATCTTCAAACATTTGTACTTAATCGCACCTCCTGATCTTACATGGCCTGATTTGCATTTGACCCTGGATGAACCGAAGGATTATGAACTTATAAGGAATGTGATAGAGCATTTTGGAGAAGTAAATCCCTTGTTTACCTGTGCTGATATTATCAAACTACTAAGGGAGAATGTGGAATGGCGAGCAATCAACATGGAAGTTAAGAGGAAGTACGATACATGAGCAACAGGTTTGCCGCTGCGGTTATTGGGCTGGGAAAGATAGGTCAAGAGTTCGATTATGACGATCAGGACGGTTCTCAGATCATGACTCACGCAGGTGGGTTTTTACACCATCCAGGATTTGATTTGGTTGGAGGGGTTGATGCTGACGAGAAACAGCGACGCTGTTTTGTTGAAAAATTCAAGTGCCCGGCCTTTGCTACGATAGACGATCTTTATGACCATGTTCAGCCTTCAGTCGTTTCAATTGCCGTTCCTACAAAACACCATTATGATGTTTTTCAGAGGGTAGTATTCGATCGTCCCTTGGCTGTATTGTGTGAGAAGCCTATCGCGGGGAGCGTGACTGATGCCGAAAAAATGGTTGATTTAGCTCAACACTCCAGATGTTCGCTTCTTGTGAATTTTATCAGACGTTTTGAGCCCGGAGTTTTAACTCTGAAGCAAGCGATAGATGACGGTTCTATTGGAGATATTTACAAAGGGACTGTGTGGTATACCAAAGGTTTTCTGAATAACGGCTCTCACTTCCTTGATCTTCTAAGATTTCTTCTAGGAGATGTCGTTTGTTTCAGAATCCTTAACAAGGGAGGGAAGTTTCAGAACGATGATCCAGAGCCTGATGTCTGCATCCGGATTGGTAAAGCCGATATTGTTTTTCTTGCAGGAAGACATGACTGTTTTTCAATGGCTGATATTGAACTTGTCGGCACAGGTGGTGTTGTCAGATACAGTGACGGAGGAAGGGTCATTGATTATCAGAAAGTTGAGCTGGATCCCGTTTATAAAGGATATTTCAACTTGACCCGCAACAAGTTTTCTATTCCGACCGACATTTATCGATATCAGTGGCATGTGCTTGAGGGTCTCTACAGTCATCTGACAGCAGGGACTCCTCTTGCATCCGACGGTCAAAGTGCATTGGCCTCTCTTGTTACAATTGAAGAAATATGCAATCAACTCTGAATCAGAAATTATATGAATGAGCTTGCGCTGTTTGGCGGCCCCAAAACGATAACGGAATCTTTCGCAAGGTACAATTCCATAGGTGGCGAGGAGGCTGCTGCGGTTCAGGAGGTTATGAAGAGTGGTGTGCTATCCAAATTCCTCGGTTGCTGGGATGCTGATTTTTATGGCGGAGAAAAGGTTCAGGCTTTCGAAAAGGCATGGGCACAGTATTTTGATGTAAGGCATGCCGTTACTGTAAATTCAAATACTTCTGGGATTATGGCTGCGATCGGTGCGATTGGCATCGAACCTGGCGATGAGGTGATTGTCAGCCCCTGGACCATGAGTGCTACCGCGACGGCGATACTTGTGTGGAACGGTATTCCTGTATTTGCGGATATCGACCGTGAGACCTTCAATCTTGATCCTGCATCCATAGAAAAACGGATTACACCCCTTACCAAGGCAATAGTTGTTACGGATATCTTCGGACAGGCTGCTGATCTCGATGAAATTATGAAAATCGCGCATCGGCATGGTCTCAAGGTTATTGAAGACTGTGCACAGGCACCAGGAGCCCGCTATAAGGGGAAGTATGTCGGTACGATTGCCGATATCGGTGTTTTTAGCCTGAACTACCACAAACACATCCATACTGGTGAAGGTGGGGTATGCGTTACCAATGATGACGCATTGGTCGAAAGAATGCAACTCATACGGAACCATGCGGAGTCCGTTGTCGGAGACAAGGGGGTGACCGACCTGTCCAACATGATCGGGTTCAATTTCAGGATGACGGAAATCGAAGCAGCCATCGGTATCGAGCAGCTGAAAAAATTGAAAGATCTGGTTAACGAGAGGATTCATGCCGCCAACCGGCTTTCGGCTGGAATTTCGGGGCTGACAGGTTTGACGCCGCCAGTTGTCAAACCTGATTGTACCCATGTCTATTATGTGTACCCACTTTTGTACGATGCGAAGCAGAATGGTGTCAGCAGAAACCAGATAGTTGATGCGCTTGCCGCTGAAGGGGTGTCGATCAGCAATAGCTATATAAATCTGCATCTTTTGCCGATGTATCAAAGGAAGCAGGCTTACGGGACAAAGGGATTTCCCTGGTCTGCCGATTTCTATAAGGGGTCGGTTTCATACGAGAAGGGGATCTGCCCCGTGGCTGAGGCGCTCAATGATGGTGGATACATGGGCATAGGTATGTGTGAGTATTACTATACTGATCGCCAGATTGATCTTATAGTTCAGGCTTTTCAAAAGATTTGGGTAAATCTGGATGTTCTGCGGGAGCAAAAGTAGGTCGTGGTACCCTTGAATAACTCAATAGATATTCTGATTTTTGTTCAGGACCCCGGTGCGGCAAATTATGTCGCTCCTCTTGTAAAAGGAATAATTGACAAGGGTTTAGGGATAAAGGTTCTCACCGATGGAATTGCAAGGGATCACCTTACACTGCGGGGAATCGCCAATGAGCCGATTTCGCCAGGAATGTCGGCAGCAGATGTTATAAATGAGTATGCACCTCGCCTTCTTGTTGTAGGGACGGCGTGCAATCCCGATACATTCGCATTTCCCCTGATTCATGCCGCAAGGGATGCTGGCATTCAGAGCGTCGGTTGCATCGATGCCGCCATGAACCATGAAAAGAGGTTCAGTGGGCGTTCGGACGATGCATTGTTTCATGCTCCTGACTGGATTCTAGTTCCTGACGGTTCGATAAAAAAAAAATTTGTTGATTTGGGCGCATCAACCGACAGTGTGATTGAATGCGGTCATCCACATTATGACTATGTTCGGGAACTGGGAATGAAGTTTGCCAAAAAGGAGAGGAGCACTATACGGACACGTCTTTTTCCAGACCTGAAACCAGACCAGAAAGTAATAATATTTCTCAGCGAAGTCTCAGCGCGTCTTGATCCGCTCAAAGCAGAGGTAATCAAGGATTACACATTTACAGGTCGAGGCTCTGCAAAAGGTAGAACTGAAATTATTCTTGAAGAGCTTCTTGATGCCGCTAAATTGCTCGATGATACGCCCTATGTCGTATTGCGTGCCCATCCAAAAGATGATGCAAATGATTACGAGCAATATCGAGCTGAATTGAATATGGTCAGCTTTGGTGGGGAACCGCATGAAATGCTTTATGCGGCAGATTTGGTTGTTGGCATGACCTCCATGTCGCTTTTGGAGGCAGCTCTGCTGGAATGTAATGTGCTTTCCGTAATTCCACGTGAGTTTGAAATGAAATGGCTTCCTTTTCCTTTGAAAAGCAGAATACCATGCGTTTATAGTTCTATTAGGCTCCGAAAAGAGCTAAAGCATCTTCTGAATTCAGGAAGACCATTGGACTCTTCTGTCAATGATGTATTTGTTAATGAGTCGGTTGTGCGCACAGTTTTATTACTTGAGAATATACTCGATAATAGTATTAATGGACATCGCTCAACGCCACAACATTAAGGTTGGCACTGACACTAGTGCATTGGAAGCGGAAATAGGTACTGGGATTGCTGTTGGCTATGCAACTCAAGATTACCCAAGACCTTCATGAATGCAGCAACGTTCACAACTACACTCTAATTTTTCAACATATTTAAACAAACTTCAAAACGTAGAAAATATTTATCATGAAATATGCTTTCAGATGAAATGCCGTTTTTGTTTGGCGAAAAGGTTTTGCTGAGGCCATTCACACAGGCCGATATAGATGATAGATATATCGACTGGCTTAATGATCCTGCTGTTGTGCGCTTGAGCAATCAGCGTTTCAGGAAGCACGACAGGGAGAGTTCAATGAGGTACCTTAGCTCATTTTCCGGAACAGCAAATATTTTTCTTAGTGCTCGTGCGATGAGTGATTACCGGCAAATAGGTACATTGACCGCATATCTGTCTCTGCATCATGGAACGATAGATGTTGGTATTATGATCGGTGATAAATCTGTCTGGGGTCAGGGCTATGGGCAGGATGCATGGAACACGTTAACGATCTGGTTGCTCAAGCAGAAAGGCATTCGAAAGCTGACCGCAGGAACGACATCTGTAAATTACGGCATGATTAAACTGATGGAACGTTCAGGGATGACCCTTGAAGCTGTGCGTAAAGAGCAGGAGTTAGTGGCCGGGGTGCCGGTGGATCTTCTTTATTACGCGAAATTCAGGCAAGACTGATCTTGTTATTTAGGTTTACTAATGATTCCAGGCCGAAAGGCCTCTTACTGCTAGGCTTCATGAAACATATCAATTAATTGTACCGACGTCTCAGTGGGTTTCTTTTTTTACTAAGGGGAACGGCGTTAACATGGAATATATAACTGTGACCGTAGCGTTTCATAATAAGATGAAAGCGAATGCTGCCCACTTATATATAACTCTTGGCGCTGAAAAAACTCCTCAAATACAGTTATAGTTCCTGCACCTTTTAACCTACCCAAGGCATTATGCGGCAAGTATTAATTGTCATCATTCACCTATGCTTCAATGATTTGTCGGGTATGATCAAAGACAGAAATTTATACAAATTAACAATAAATATGGATAAATACTGATGAGAATTAAGATATGCAAAAAGACAATTTCATGTTTAAATGTTCATTATTTTAAAGGGGTAATATATCATGATGGCAGCGTAATAGACTCTAAAGAAGCCTTTTATAATTTTATTAATATCAATAAACAAAGTGCTGATAATATAGAAAATTTATTGGCAAAGTGCATCGGAGTTTTTGCTTTTGCTATTGAAATAAGCGGGAATATCTCGATAGTAGTTGATATAATTAGAGCATTTCCGCTTTTTGTTTCGGTAAATGATTCCGAAATAGATATATATGATAATCTTAATGAATATAAAGATAACAAACCTTTAAATAATAAAGCAATTGAAGAGTTTATAAGTTCTGGATATGTATATGGAACTCAAACTGTGTTTCAAGATATATATGCCTTACAAGCTGGAGAAATATTATCAATAAATCAAAATTCATGGAATTCTATAAGATATTTTAGGTTTAAGCCAAATAATAAAGTAATAGTAAATACAAATGATATACATATCTATTTTGATAAAATATTAATAGCAGTTTTCAATAGGATGTTGTTGATTTCTCCCAAAATCAACCGCTGGGTTGTACCATTAAGTGGTGGTCATGATTCTCGTATAATTGTAAACTATTTATATCGACTCGGAATTAAAAATGTAATTTGTTACTCTTATGGAAAAATAAATAATGAACAATCAGTTATAAGTAAGCAAGTTGCTGACACTTTGGGTTATGAGTGGCATTTTATTGAGTATACAGAGGATAAATGGCAAAACTTGCATGAAACTAATTTAATAGAAAAATTTATTGATTTTGGATTTAATGGAGGATCCACAGCAAATTTACAGGATTTCTTGGCAGTATATGAACTGAATAAACAAGGTATAGTAAAAAAAAATGACATATTTGTTCCTGGACACACACTGGATTTTATTACCGGAGGCCATCTTAATAATCTAGATAAAAAATGTCGTAATAAAAAAGATGCAATAAACCGGGTTATAAAACAGCATACAATAAGAAAAAAATCTAGTTTAATCAAAAAAGCGATCGGAGAACTATTTGATCAATCTACAGTTAATCCTTGTGAGTTCCAAGAATATTTCAATTGGCAAGAAAGGCAAGCGAAATTTATAGTTAATAGTATTAAAGTTTATGAGTTTTTTGGATATGAATCAAGAATACCATTTTGGGATAAAGAATTAGTAGACTTTTGGTTAACCGTCCCGTCAGTTTATCGAATAAAGAGGAATATATTTTATTTGTGTGAAAAGAAAGGAATACTTATTGAAAAAATTAAAGACATTCCCTATGCAGGTGACAGGAATAAGCAAACGATCAATAATATAAAAGAAAGATTAAAACAAATAATAAAAAGAATAATTCCAACAGCCTGGACTTCTCAATTGTTAAGATTCTCTACAAAAAACATTGTTACTAATGAGGGATTAAATCTGATTTTTAACAAACAAACAGATTCAATAAATCATTTAATTCGACCATTAAATGATTTCCCTGAAAGTATTAGCCCTTACTTTAAAAATATACTTATGAGGCCTCCTTATAGAATAGAAATTCATTTTTTATGTCGTTTATATACAATAAGACTTCAATTAAATAAAAAAATAAATAATGAAAATTGAGATTTGTTTGGATAGCTATAATAGTTTTAATGAATTTTCATCAATTCTTAAATCTCTTAATGAAAGATATATACTGATATGCTCAACAGAAAGCATTGAAAAGTACAACGAGTTTAAAATATTAGATAACGACGATAACATCAGGATAATATATAGAAAACATTATAATGAATTAATATATACTGATTCTAATGAGCTTTTGGAATATAATGATGTTATTAAATATGTGCTAAATAATGAAAATACAGCTCTATTTTATGATAGGACAACTATTTTACCAAAATATGGACTTGGTATTAATAATTTTTATCGTAATATATCTAATTTAGTATGTGAATATTTAGTTTTCTATAAAATAGCTATGCCTGATTTTATATTTTCAGCTTCAACGCCTCATGAAATAAGGTCTTGGGTTCGTTGTATGGTTGCTGATTATTTAGGTATTGATGTTTTGGTTTTTGAAGTTAGGCCATTACAATTGTTTGGGTATTTAACTATTGGATTTAAGAAAGATAGAAAGATATGCGCTATTAAAAAAGAATTTAATACTATCGATTTAGATAACAGCTATGCATATGTAGAAAAATATATATCTAAAACTCAGGGTGACTATGCAGATGGTATGCCATACTATTTAAAAATAAGTATAAATAAAAATAAAAAGAAATACTATAATTTTTGGCAGGATGTACT
>Ga0118677_10004600_pt1 | contig 24974 bp, 14 predicted proteins | sample AliMusrvi5mmetaG_FD_86154 | JGI IMG/M metagenome (GOLD analysis project Ga0118677, IMG submission 86154)
TCTTTCTCCTGCCCAACAGGGCTTTCCCAGGAGTCAGAGCGTATGCTATTTCGGGGCACGCCGGAACGGCTTAGCCCCCAGGGTCGCACGGCCGTAGGCCGTGGGTTTATGACGGACTAAAGGTTTCCTGACTTTTTGACGCCGTCTGTGCTGCTTCGATGCGGAGGATCAGGGTGACCGAGTTCCCAGAAGGGGGGTGATGGCTCATTGCTACCCGCCTCCCAGGGCCTGTACCACCAAGCGGCGGTCGCGTAGCGACTTTGCAGCCGTGGCGGGTTCCTTGCTGCGGCCAGTTGCCGTAAGCCCCGTGGCTCTTGTCGTTGGAATTGGCAGGCGTGAAGCCGTCGTTCAGCGCCGCAATCGTCTCGTGGCCAGAGACGAACGATGTGGTGGCCTGGGCGTACTTCGCCACATTCCGGCCCGTGGCATGGGCGGATACGCCCGCCATCGCCGTCGACAGGAGCAAAGTACTGAAGACCAAGTTGAGACGATAGCGGCTATTGCGAGGAAACATCATGGCAAGAAAGACTCCGAGGCAAGTGACATTAACAAAGGGTGCGGCTTTCGGGGGCGCGTTCAATTGCACTTCTTTGGTCCTTTTCGGCGCGAAGGGTCTCGACCAATTTGCGAGTTACCGGGTACAGGGCGATGGCCCCCATAGCCGCGGTGGCGATGACGGCGCCGACCACGAACGTGAGCAAACCGACGCGCCAGACGGCCTCGGGGCTTTGCGTCACGGCCTCGCTGCCTTGTGGTACCCGGTAGCCCACGGCGCTGAGGCAGTACCCAGAAACGATCAGGCTGAAGGAGATCGCCATACGCATCGCCAGGCTGAAGACCGAACTGTAGCCGCCGTCCTTGTTCTCGCCCGTTTGCAGCAGGTGGATTTCCGATACGTCGGCCATCATCGCGTTGGCAATGGGCAGCAGGATGCCGTTGCCCATCCAGTAAGCGGCGTGGAAGATCACAAACAAGATCAACGCACTGGGAATGCTTACGGCCCCGGCGTGCCAGACGGCGTCGCGCGGCACCCAGCCGGTGAGGAACAGCACCGCCAGCATGGCGTTACAGACCACGCTGATGAGTCCGCCGATCAGGACCGCGCCTTTTTTGTCCAGCCTCTTGCTGAGGCCCACCGACAACGCCGCCCCGATGGCAAAGCCGATCATCGTGCCCCCGTGGGCGATCGATTTCTGCCCGGCGGGAAACCCCATGAAGTCGTCGTAGACGTACATCTGCAGCGAGCTGACCAGAACCATTCCCACGCAGACCACGAAGATGAAGACGAAAACCCAGCGCGGAAAGGGATCGAGCAGAATCTGCTTCATGTCCAGGAAGAAACTGCCGTGGTCCGCGTGACGAGGCATGCGCCGGGTGTCTTCACGCCAGTGGAACGTGGCCGCCACCACCAGCAGCACGAAGAGGGCAGTAACCACGGCGAAGACCGTGCCCATGCGCAAGTAGTTGCCCGCAACTGTGGTGGCCTGCAATCCATCCTTGTCCTGGAAAAAGAATGTCCAGGCCATGGCCGGGCCGGCGAAGTTGGCGGCCATGTTGAAGATCGAGCGCAATCCCTGGAGTCGCGAACGGCCCTGGTAATCGGTGCAGATCTCGAAGCCCAGCGCCATGTACGGAATGAAGAACATCGTCAGCCCGGTGCGCAGCACCAGGTTCATCGTAACCAAATAACAGAAGATGGCCGTCGGGTTGGAGCGCAGGGACGCGGGCACCGCCCAGATCAGGTAGGAGCAGAGGGCCATAAGCAGCCCGCCGGCCAGCATGTAGGGATGGCGGCGGCCGTAGCGGCTGCGGGTGTTGTCGGAGATGTGGCCCATGACGGGCTCGGAGACGGCCTCCCAGAAGACCGATACGGACATCGCCACGCCGGCCCACGTTGGGTCCAGCCCCAGTGCCTTGGTGTAGAACAGCATGGCGAACCCGAAAATGCCGTTCATCACCAGCGAGTTGGCGCATTCGCCCGTCGCGTAGATGACCATCTGCGAGTTCGAGCACGTCTTGTCCACGACTGATGATGGATCGGGGGGAGTGGCTTGGTACATGGCGCGTTTCCTTGTTCGGACAACAACGCTGAAGGTTTCGCGCCTATCGGCCGGGGCCGAAGACTTCCACCGCGGCCAATTGCATGCGATATCGGCCGCCGTCGGACGCCATGGGACGCAGGTGCGTGGCCTCGATCATTACATAGCGGGCGGCCGTGGGAGCGAACCCGAAGTCGCGCGGACTGCCGTGCGGATGCGGCAGGTGATCCCGCTCGAAGACGGTCTTCCACTTGCTACTGTCGGCGGACGTACTAATGGCCAGCCCCTGAGGAAATCCATCTCCGTCGCCGCCACCCTGGAGACGTGGGAAGAGGAATACACTGTCGATGATCGTTTCCCGGCCCAGGTCGACGATAACCCGTTCGTGATGATCCGTCGACTCACTCGCTGCGCTGGACCAGAAGTCCGTCGCGTCACGCCGTCCCGTGGTGAGCGCTTGGACCCGCGTCGTGAAATGCGTGCTGGAGGCGGTGACGGATTTGTTCCGGGCCAGGTTGCGATCCGCCGGCGGCAAATGCGGCGGACTCAGACTGTCGGCAATAGCTTCCAAGTCTTCGCTTATTGCGGCCATCTCAGGCAGCGAAACGGACCCGTCCTGCAACGTCGCACGGGCTTGGGCCAGCACGACGTCGAACTCGGGACGGGGTTTATCCGGGTGCTGGGCCAGCAACTTGGCGGCCGCCGCCGTGACGCTGACGCGCAGCCGTCCGGTCGCCTCGGCGAGCAGGTTCTGAAGCTGCTGTGGATCAACTTCCAGACGGATCACGGTGTCGAGTTTGTCCCACTCGGCGCCGTCCGGCAAGGTGACGGTCAGTCCTGCAGCATTCCGGGAAAGCCCGGCGGGCTTGCCGCTGGCCAGCAGCACAGAGGCGCCGAACGGCCGTCCGTCGGCGGGCAGGGCCAACTTCAAGGTGCGCGACCTATCGGCCGGGGCCTTCAACACGTGCAGGTATTCGTATCTTCCATCCGGCGAAGTCGTGGCCACCCCCCAGCTTAGGCTGGCGATCGACGCCTCGGCAGGCGTGGGATAGGATCTGCTCGGATAGGTATTCTTGATCGACGCGGCGATGGGTTGGATGCAGGCGCCGAGTTTGCGCATCGTTGCGTCCACGCCAGTCTCCCAGCCGCCGCCAGGATAGGGACCGGCAGCCCACTGGACACCGCCGCTCTTGTTGTGGCCCGCTTGCAGCACGGTATAGCGGAACATCGCCTCGGGAGTACTGCGAACCGTCGCGCTTCCGCCAGCCGTATTGGCCCACCATTGCGAAGCGAAGACGATGGCAGGCGACATCGACATGGCCCCCCAAGTATCGCCTTCGCCGCCCGGCGGGCCGCCTAACTCCCTGTCGCCTGCGTCGCAAGAATAAAGGTTGCCGTAGAAGTTCTGCACCATGATCAGGTGCGGGTGCTTCCGCTTGATGGTCTGGCGCAGGCGCGGGTAGTCCACCACGCGGTGGCTGTCGCCGGCGCCACTGCCTTCATCCAGGTACAGTCCGACGATGTCGTCGCCATATCGATCGACCAACTCGCCATAGAGATCGTTGGTAAAATCATTCCACTTGGCCTTGTCGAACTTGCTCCAGTCGGGATCGGTTTCGCCGCCGGGGCCCCAGCCGGTCTTGAGGCGGTCCTCGCCGCGCAGGTCGTGGCCGTCGCGCGGATGGGTGTAGAACATCACCCCAATTCCTTTGGCCTTGCAGGCGTTGATCTGGTCCCTCAGCAGGTCGCGCTTGCAGATGTGTTCGGTCAGGCCCCATTTCTCCATCGTCTTGCTGGGAAACAAGGGGTTGATGTTGGCGTGCCAGGCGGTGAAGATCACGTACTCCACTTGCCACGCCGCCAGGTCGTTGGCAAACCCTTCGGCGTCGAAACGGTCGGCCAGATCGTTCAGACTCTTGGGCGTCTTCCCGTCATGGTCACGCGTAACCTCGTACGCCGATCCGCCCCAAACGTAATGCACAAAAAACCCGTACTTCATCTTCGCGAATTCGGCCTGGCCGTTAATTTCGGCCCGGCCCACCGTCGTCAAGGCAGCCAGAAAGACGGTCGCGCCTATCGCAAATGATTTCAACATCATAGTTCGTGTTCCTCTCTAAATCGGTTATCAGTCGTTTCCTGGTTTCAAAATCAGCCGCACAGGGCCGAGCAATCCCGAGACGGTCTGACCGGGGAATACATACGGCGTGGGAATACCCACACTGTAATGGTTGGCCAGCGTGTTGGCCACCTCGATCTCGATGCAATTGGGCCCCGGCTGGACGTGGCCCGCGAGGTCCACTTGCCAAGGCGGGGCAATCAGCGATGCCAGGTATTGGCCATTGACGCGCACCGCGGCCGTGGCGGCCACGCCGCCGAGGTCTAGTACCGGCCTGCCGGCGGCCTGCGCGGAATCGAGTTCGACGATGCGACTGTAGCACGCCGCGCCGGAGTACGTGGCCAACCCAAAGGCCGACCAATCACCCAGGGGAATGCGGCCGGCACCGCAATCGAGAAGGATGGGCTCGGGCAGGGCATCTCCACCAAAGCTGGCTGGCGTCGGCTCAGTCCGAACTGCCACGACGACCGGATCGGGGCTGGGCTGCGGAACGTCCAGATGGTAGATCAAGGTTCCGTCGGCCCGTTGGGTCGATACCGCTGCCGGTAGTTCCGCGCCCGCCGCCCAGGCGCGAACGGGCCCGCGGGCGACGATCTTCATCGCCTTCAGCCCCGGCGGAGCGGTGAAGCGATACCATCCGGCGCGCATCGGTCGGCCCGGCCGGCAGTTGAACGTGGGGTGATCGCCACCGGCAAACCAACGCAGCCCCAGACGGTCCGAACCGGTCTCATGCCGACCAACGCGACCCGCGAGCGGGTACCCCGTCGGTGCCCGCACCGTCGTTGGCGAGTCAAAAGCGACATACGCCCGCACGCGCTGATCGGGCGGCTGCGTGAATCGCATTAGGAGGGAGTTGTCGCCGGCGCGCAATGCAACGCAGTTTCGCCGCGGTTCGGATCGGTAGTGTGGCAGGTTCCAGATCGACTGCCTGCCCGCCGGTAGTGCGTCGGTCTGAGCCATAACCGCCCGCCCGTTCAGCCAGGCGGCGTACGCCGATCGGCTCCCCATCACCAAGGGCGACGTGCGGGCCTCGGCGGATTGCACGCAGGTCCACAAGTACCACGCCGCGCCGGCCCGATCGCAGTTCAGGTCAATGTACTCATCGGGCACCTGCCCCTTGAGACCGTGCGGTCCGGACATCCAGTCCAGCAGAAACGGATCGTTTTCGATCCCCCAACGCAGCGATATATCGTACGGCTGCCAGCAATACCGCCGGCCATCGACCACCACGGGCACTGCCGGATTAATACAACGCAGGCCAGCAAGTCTCGTTTCCAGGGCTGAGCGGTCCGCACCCGGCTCGATTGGCCCCAGCCTCCAGAATCGCGGGCCGAAGGAGTATGTGACCAGCCGCCACTGCGAATCGTCCAGTTCCGGTCGCTGCCACGCCGGCGGCATCACAGCATCTGCCGGCTCCTCCGCGAAACGGAAACGGCGGGCTTCAGCACCGAGCATCCCCTCGTGCGCCGGCAGGCGGAAATCACCAAAGCGGTTGTCCAGGGTTGGCCGCAATTGGAAATCCCACGGGCCGTCGAGTGGAATGACTCGCGTGGGGCGTGGAGCGTGGAGCGTGGAGCGTGAGGAACGCTCCACGCCCATCGTTTCACGCCCCACCTGCGCCTCGCCGGCACCAGCGGCGGCTTCCCTCTCAAACACTACTACCTGCGACTGGCCGGCCTCGATGTGCATGGGTACGCGGCTGACGGGGCCTTCGCAATGGACGTCGCTCCAAGCAGTGATATTCCCCGTCCAAGCATCCCACCGCTGTATTGAGCCGGTAGCCCGGAACGTCACCGTGCCTCGGATCGTGTGCGGGTTCGGATTGAAGACGTAGTAGACGTCGCGCGATTCGTCGCGGCGATGGAGCACGTGCAGGCCCTCGCCGTCGAGCACGACGTCCCGATGGACCGTCCGGTTGATAGCGTCTTCCACGCCCCGATAATCCTCGGGGATGTAGCATCCGGCGCCGCCGGGGCACCCTCTGGGGCCGCCGTGATGGGTCGTCGGCTTGGCGCCCCCCGCTTCGGGACCGAAGATCTCGCGCACCAGCCGGGACAATTCGGGATCGTCGCTGCCGGCCCGATCGCTGGCGCGTGGCAGGACGCCGAAGGCGATCACCACGCCGCCTTCCCGCTGGAACTCGCGCGCCTTTTGCAGCGTGGAAAAACGCGCCGCCGACATCGCCGGAAGGATCAGAATGCGGTACGACTCGCCGGCCACGTGCAATTGCCCGTTGCCTGCCGAAGCCTTCTCCAGCGACTGGAAATCGATGAAGTCGAAATCCAAGCCGGCATTGAACAAATGCCGGCCGAGGCCAAACGCATGGGCCTCGCTCTCGTCCAGCAAGCTCTCGGGATGCCCGGCCTGTTGTTCGGAAAGGGAAATGCTTCCGCCCGGCTCGGCGATGAGCCGCCCCAGTCCCGCTTCGATCGAGGTAATTGGATAGACCATGGCCACGTCGCAGACGTGCGTGCCTTGGCAGAGGAGCCAGCAAAGGCGGGTCACGTAACCGCTGAGGGCGGCGCTGTGTTTCCAATAGGGTTGACGGAAATGGAAATCGGGCGCGGCCCATTCCCACCATGAGCCGAGCGTGGAATAATAAAGCCCGTGCAGGTTGACGACGGTCGCGCCGTAGGCGAAATCCTGGTTCAAAGCCTCCACCACCTGCGCCGGCGTGGCGCCCCAGCCGCTGGAGTGGAAGCACTCGTTCCAGACTCGCTTCCGGCCATAGAGGTGGGCGATCGAACTGTTCACTTTCAAGCCCTTGAACGCCCGGGGCTGGCTGAGGCTGGGATCGTCGGTGCCGGGGGCCTGGTACCAGCGCATGGTGCGGAAGTAGTCGCCGTAGTGCGCCCGGCCAGACTCGATCCCGCCGCGCCCGCAGTTGTCGTTGCCGAGGAGAACACCGCGTGTTTCATGCCAGTTGAACACGGGAATGAAGTAACATTCCTCCAGCAACTGCGTTACCACGTCGGCATAGTCGATGCGCAGCTTGGGCGCGATTGGCCCCAGGTCGTGCCATAATCCGGCCAACAGCGGCAGCAATTCATACCCTTTGCGACGGCGAAACTCCTCGGGCAGCCGGTCGGACCACATCGGCATGCGACAGCCGAAATCCAACTCGTCCTGGAAGAAAATGGGGATCGTCTTGCCTAGTTCGCCGAGGCAATGTTCTTCAAACGGAGCGTAGAGCCGCTCGATCACCTTCCGGCCCGATTGCGGGTGCATGGGATCGAAGGCCGTGGGCGCCAGCCAGATCAGGCTCACCAGCCACTGTCCAGCCGGCGCGGTCCATTGCAGGCAGCCATTATGCACAAACCCGAACAAATCCATGGCGCCTTCGCGGTTGGCCGCGCCGCGATCGAGTGGATATGCCCAAGCGGTAAGCATGAGACCGCCGCTCTCTGACGCGAGGCGGCAGGATTCTCCGCCCTTGAACTCGCCTCCACATTGCCGCAGCTCCCCGCCTCGCATCTCCACTGTTTCCCTGCCGATCTCCTGCAAGAGCGGCGCGATCAGCGTGTAATCCGAAAAGCTGATCTGCATCCCGCGCCGCTTGCACTGATCCACCATCCAGCAGAGCAACTCCCACCACTGCGGCGAAAATACCGGTGGAGTGCCATGGTCGCTCGTCCCGTCGGGCTCGTGGTTATAGCTGATGATGGCGTTATGCACGCCCTTGGCGAGTAGTTGGTCAAGCTGCCACGCCAATCGGCTGCGGTCCAGCGGTTGACCCACCCACCACCAAAAAGGTGCAGGCCCATAGGATTGCGGAGGGGTTGCGAACAGTTCGGACGGCGTTAGTCTTTTTGCCGGAATGTGCCAACCCATCGGCCCCGCCGATTTCGTCGTCACACGCAGGTTGCTCGGTGCTCGTTGGATGATCTTTGCCATATCCTTCTATTTGTAACTTACGCGGTTGCCGATTAAAATGGACTTATCAAACCAATTCTTGTACTTTTTGTTCCCATGCCTGCGCCGCGTTACCCATTACGAAGCCTTCCCCGCGGTCTTCGCCCGCCACGACAATCAGCGCGACCCATTGATCCTTCATCCTTCTCGCCTTTCCACGCAAAGCAGCTTCTGTTATGATCTCAAGTGTCCCCTTTCATGGAGTGCGTTCCCTATGAGCAACGTCGATGAGATTCTTTCGGCCGCCGCAGGTCTCGACCCCGACGGGTTTGTCCTCCTGCGAGAAGGGCTCGATCGTTTGGAAGAAAACCTCTGGCAAGACGAGTTGGCCAAGACAACCAAAGATATGCGCACGGCTGACGTGACGGACGAGGTGATTGACCGCATCGTAACGAGGCGCCGCCGTGAAGGTCGTGCCTGACACGATGATTTGGGTCTCCTATTGTACCCTCCGCGACAGCTACCGGCACAAGCTCATCGAACGGGCGCGACGCGAGCGGGTGCGTCTCTTTGTGTCGCCATACATTCTGGACGAACTTTTCCAAGTATTGACGGAGGATCTTGGTCGCGCTCGACGTTTCGCCTATACTTGTACTTTTTGTTCGATCACCCGCGAAAATATCAAGTACGGAGGGATACGTGCGCCAAGCCCTGAACGAATGCGCGGTTCCTACGGAGGCTACCAAACAATCGTCACGCCGTATTGCGGGAAGTTGGGATCGCATGTGACGACGGCCATTCCGTCCACCTTCGCCTGCGCGATGATGAGCCGGTCAAACGGGTCGCCGTGATGCCGCGGCAAATGAATGAGCGCTCGGTAGTGTTCAAGGTTTGGCGTCAGCATGGCAAAACCATTGGCGTTCAACACGCCGGGAAATATGACCGCGAAGTCGGATTGAAGCTGGAGCTTGCCAAGTGTGAGCTTGATCGCCATCTCCCACGGTGTCGCATGGCTAATGAAACGCTCGTTGGCGCCGTCCTCCATGACCCCGCGGGCAACCGGGCTCAAGGCGGGGTTGCCTTCACAGAACCAGATTAACGCATGTGAGTCGATCAACAGCCTCATTCCGCGTAATCCTTGAAATCCTCCAATGGCTCGTCAAAACCCGGCGACATCTGAATCTGGCCGCGTAGACAGCCAAAACCCTTGAGAGATTGTTCTGCCTGCGCCTCGGCTGCGGACGTAACCGGCTCCAATTCCGCCGTGACGCGGACCGGTTGCTTCCCCCATGCCGCAGGCACCGGCAGGTGCAACGTCCCGTCCTCGTGCGGTTCCAGTATGGTTGTGATCGTACTCATACGAGAAAGTTTAGCCCCCGCAGTGCTCTAGGTAAAGGGAAGCCCCTTTTATTTGCTCTTTTCCTTTTCCTTGCAACCTCCGCCGGCCCCGATTAAAATGGATTTATCAATCCATTTCTTGTACCTTTTGTTCCCATGCCTGCGCAAAGCGTCACCGATTACGAGACATTTCCGGCCGTCTTTGCCCGCAAGCATAACCAACGCGACCTGGACGGCATCGCGGGCGTAAAGTTCAAGCTGATCGAGTTCCTCCGGGCCAGTGTCAGTCATGAGTGGGACACCTGCGGCAAGCCGCGAACCGATGCCTTCCATCATATCAATTTCGTTTGCGAGGGCCGTGGCGAGGTGTGGAGTGACCGGCACCGCGTAGTGCTTGAACCGGGTAACGTCTACTGGCTTCCCGATCATACCCCGCTTCACGCGCAGCTCCACGAGCCACTGCACGTCTACTTTCTTCGCATGCGCTGCGAATGGCTGGCCGGTCTCGACGTGTTCTGGAACTGGCACCAGCCGCTTTGCCTCGGACCTTGGGATCCGGCACACTTTCTGCCGCAATGGCAGGAATCCCCCTTGTCGGGCGGAGCTTATTGGGAATTGCTCGGCTTTCTCTACCGTGCCTTTGCCTCACAATACTCGCTCCTGGCGGACCACATCCAGCGGCAGTTTTCTCTTCACTCGGCATTTGGCAAGAGCTTCGATCTGATCGACCGCCGCCTTAGCGCGATACTCCAAGTGGCCGAGTTGGCCAAGGCCCACGGGACCACGCTGGCCGCCTTCACGCGGCTCTTCCGCCGGCACTTCGGCGTCGCGCCGAAAGCCTACTTGAACCGCCGACTCAACCAGGAAGCCTGCGAATTGATTCTCAGCACCGACTTGCCCGTCCGCGAGGTGGCCTGTCGCTTGAAGTTCACCGACGAATACTATTTCAACCGCTTTTTCTCGAAAATGAACGGCATCCCTCCCCGACGATATCGCCGGTCCGCCTTGGGCCGATCAACAATGCGGTAGCGCGCCGGCGCCAACCACGGAACACTCAAATCACACGAAAAGAGAAGACAGAAAAATGAGGGAGGCAGGAAGATCATCAATCGGAAGACCGGAGGATCCTCCGATATTTCCGTTCCCCATGTTTCTGTCGCATGGAGACCAGTATGTTCCCTAGGTCGAACCATCGCGCCCAGTTCCAGAATCGGCCATAGGCGACTCCGGGGCGCAAGGCGAGTTGGCGAGTTTTCGCATAGTATACCGGCAAAATCCCCTGGTCGCCTGTATGCCATTGGCCGCGGATTCGCGCTTGCCAGAACGGAATACCCGAGACCCAAGCCCCCAAGAAAACCGCCAAACGATCAAAAAAGTACAAGTTTTAGTCGCAAAAATCCATTGTGCTTTCTTTCGGACAGAAGAAAATAGAGGAAGATAAGCGATTCTGCGGCCACGATGGAAGTAATGGGGGTGCCTTTCTGGGCTTGGAATTTCCATCGTCGCCCGCAGAGTGCCCCGCCGTTGCCCCTCCTCCGGGGGAGGGTGAGGGCCTGTTGTCGACCGATCAGAAAGATCAGAAACCATTTTTCCCTGGGACTTGTCGCCAGGAAAACTTTTCAACACCGTCTCGTTTCAAAAAATCTGGAGGGCATTATGAAAGCTCGTCGCATCGCTCTTTTGTCGGCCGTCACGGCCGGCGCCGTCGTCTTGGTGCTTGGCCTTGCCGCGCCGCGCGCCGCTCAGGCACAGACCGTTATTTACCAGGATTCGTTCACCAACCACGGCACCGATCGCCTCGGGCCTTTCACGTCGTCGCTGGGCGGCACCGCCCCGACCACGGCCACCCTTGATCCCGGCACGGGCGGGGGCAACTACACCGGCGCCACTTGGACCTTCGCCGCGGAAACCGGCGGATGGGGCCAAACCGGCAGCGGCTACGCCACTCCCACCAGCAGCAACTACCTGCCATTCACTCCCGTCGCCGGGGAGATCTACACCTTGACGGCGACCATCGATGCGACCAACTGGAACCACAACGATGACTGGTTCACCATCGGGTTTACCCAGGATCCCGGCAACTGGATACCGGGCAACTTCGTCGCCGATCTCAGCGACGGCCTCGCTCGCGCAGGTTCCGCGAAGACGATTTCCGTCACGCTCGACACGACCGCCTCCGACTGGACGAATTCACTGAATCTCGGCTACGTCGGCTGGTTTACGAATGTGCCCGGCACTGCGAATTTGAACCCCGCAAACCCGGAGGTGAAGATCAATAATTTCTCCCTGACCACCAACGTAACCCCCGCGCCCCCGGTTACAGCCCACTGGAGCGGTGAGACCAACGCCACATGGGACAACGACACCGTCAACTTCACCGGCCAATCCTTCGGCGCCTTCAAGACCGGCGGTGGCAACACCGTCGTCTTCGCCGATAACGACGGCAACTTGATCCCCGTGCCCGCGAACAGGACCAGCATCACCATCGCCGCTGGCGGCGTCGAGATCGCCAATGCCCAGTTTGACAACAACCTGCTCAATTACACCCTGAATGGCGCCGATGCCACCGGCATCACCGGGGCCAGCGGTGTAACCAAGTCCGGCACCGGCATGTTGACCTTGACTGGCGCCAATACCTACACCGGCGTGACCACAATCAGCAACGGCACGTTGACCCTGGCCAATCAGAACGCGGTCCAGAACAGCACGGTGACCATGAACGGCGGCAGCCTGGTCTTCGACGCCACGGCGGGCGGCGCCTTCACCTTCGGCGGGCTTGCGGCGAGTGCGGGTTACGACATTGCCCTGCACGACAACGCGCCGATGCCGAACCCCGTGGCCCTGACCGTCGGCGGCAACAATGCCGGCACGATCTACGCCAGTGTTTTGAGCGGAAGCGGCAACCTGACCAAGGTCGGCACTGGCCAGTTGACGCTCGCCGGCTCGAACACCTACAGCGGCGGAACGCACCTGAACGCCGGCGGGTTGCAGATCAACAACGGATCGGCGCTAGGCAGCGGCACTTTGGCCATTGCCGCAGGGGCGCAGCTCACGGTCAACACCAACGACTCCATTGCCAATAACATCTCGCTGGCGGGCGTTGGCACGCAAACCGTCTATGTGAACAACGGCAACAACCCCACGTTTACGGGGACCATCTCGGCAGACTCCAGCGCGGGCATGTTGCTCATTGACGGCGCCGATGCGCCGTCCAGCGGCCACAACCTGACTTTCAGCGGCAATCTGGCGCTGGGCGGCAAGTCGCTGATCGTGCTGGGAGCCGGCAGCAACGGCCCCAACGTCCAGACGACGACGCTCAACAACGCCACGCTCACGACCACGGGCAACGTGGGCGTCGGACGGGCAAACCTCATCATCGGCGGCAACAGCAACGTGACGATCGGCGGCGTCCTCGTCGGCGCGGGAACCGAGATCAGTAGCGCAGACTGGGGCACGCTCACGATTCAAGGCAACGCCCTGGTGACCGCCGCCGGCGGCGTCAACGGAAACACCGCGGCCTGGGCCCTCAACCTCGACGGCGGGACGCTCGGCGTGCCCAGCATCGAGGCCTCGGACCGCGAACAGGGCGGCGGCAACAGCGCCTGGCTGAACTTCAACGGCACCCGCGTCGTCGCCACCACTTCCAGCACCGCCTTCGTCACCGTAGGCACCGAAAACGACACGAACTCGGCCTTCGTCGGCGATGGCGGGGCGATCTTCGATTCCAACGGGTTCAATATCGGCATCGGAATCAACCTCAAGGCCAACGGCGGCGGCGGCCTGGCCAAACTGGGCAACGGGATGCTGACCCTGGCCGGCAACAACACCTACAGCGGCCCCACCACGATCAGCGGCGGTGTGCTCCGCGCTGACGCTGTCGGTGCCCTCCCGTCCAATTCCGACGTGACCATAAGCGGCGGCACGCTCGATACCGGGGCCTTCGCCCAAACTGTCAACTCCTTGACGGTCGGTGCGGCCGGCACGCTGAACCTCTACGTCGGGAATGTTTTGAACATTACCGGTTCGCTCAACATCGCGAATGGCAGCACGTTGAACATCAGCAACCCACAAAGCGGTCTACTGATGACCTATGGTGGCGGCTTGTACGACGGCGGCACCTTTGCAACCCCGAACCTGCCCGTCGGGTATTCGCTGGACTACCATTACCAAGGCCTCCCCGAGGTTTACCTCATCGGCGCACCGGCCGCATCCATTTGGAAGACAGCCGCTGCCGGAACCTGGGGAGTAGCGGACAACTGGACGAATGGCGAGCCGAATAAGGCCGGCGCGCAGGCCGTGATCAACCCGCCGACCAGCGGCAGCGACTTCAATATCACGCTGGAAGCTCCCAAGACCGTCGGCACGCTGGAATTCGGTAATGCCGGCAATCCGGGCAGCGGCTATCACCTGGTCAACACCGATCCGGCGAATACCTTAACGCTGGACAATTCCCCCAGCGATGCACAGATCACGGTCACCGATGGCCGACATTCCATCGACGTACCCGTCGTTCTGAAGAGCAACCTCGTGGTCAGCGACAGCGGAGTGCTGGCGATCAGTGGCAGCATCAGCGAAAACGGCAGCCACTCGCTGACTTTGAACGGCCCCGGCACGCTAGTCCTCAGCGGCACCGGCCTCTATACCGGCGGCACGATCGTCAACTCCGGCACGCTGGCCGTGACCACCAGCACCGCCCTCCCCGACAATCAGAGCCTGACCGTCGGCGCCGGCGGGACACTGATCTTCGATCCTTCGTTCTCCGCCTCGCCGATCATGGGCACCCCGGTCTCCGCCATCGCGGCTTCGTCCGCGGGCTCGCCGGTCAGCCCCGTTCCCGAGCCGAGCACCATAGCCTTGTTGCTGGCCGGTTTGGCCATTGGGTTCGGAGTGTGGAGGAGGAAAAGGATTGCCTGACCACTGACGATTTATCCGGCTGCCGTGGCAGTCAGATCGTCGAGAAACGCATCCTCTAACCCTTACCGGCTTAGAATTAGAGGCCGGCACGTGATGGGAACACCCACACTCACAGACCCGACACTTTGCGTTTTTCGAGCTTGGATCTGCCGCGGCAGCCGGTTTTTCCAATGCATGTTCGGCGCGGGTCTCACGACCCCGCCGACAACTGATTACTGGCAACTGAGTACTGACACACGGCTGTCGCGGCGGGCTTTCCGGAGCTTGGATCCGCCGCGACAGCCGCTTCTTTTTTCCTGTTCTGCTGCCTGCCTTTCCCATCTACCCATACGTATTCTGGATTTCTTATCAAACCATCGATTTTAGGCACAACGGCGGGCGAACGAACCTGCGGCTGTTACCCCAGTCCGCCGCGCGCAAACGGCTCGGCTGGCGTCAAATAGTCAGAAAACCATCATTATTTCTTGACCTACCGGCGATTTGACATCCTCTACATAATCCTGCCCAATAGGCGATGGTGATGCTGAGTTTGCGCCCACTGGTAGGTCACGAGCCGCTTTGTTACAATGGGGATACTGTTGCCGTTCGGAGCGTATCCGAGCGGACCCTATATGAGAAATCCCGGTTGAGATTGTTTCCATCAATGTCCGCGGCGGAGTGTTGTTGCTTGACATGTGTGGCGGCAACCGACCTTCATCACGAATGCCCATGAGACGAACACGAACGCTCTTGGTATGCGCCGCGTTGGCCGCAACGATTGTACATTTTGCCTTCGGCGACGTGTCCGGCCAGCCTGACGTTGCATGGCTCGAGCCATGCAACGTAGTCTGGAACTCGCCCAGCAAAGATTCCCTCGGTTCCATGCCGCTGGGCAATGGCGACATCGGCCTGAACGTCTGGGTCGAAGAGGGCGGCGACCTGCGGTTCTATATCAGCAAGGCCGATGCAATGGACGGCAACCACGTCAATCGCAAAGTGGGTAGGGTCCGCATCACCGTCAAACCCAATCCTTTTGCCGTCGGGCTGCCGTTTCACCAAACCCTGAATCTGCAAAATGCCCGCATCGACGTGCAGGCGGGCAAACCGGGCGCAGCCGTGTCGCTGGAGGTTTGGGTGGACGCCAACCATCCGTCGATTCACGTGCTCGGCCGGAGCGACGTGCCGATCGAGGCGCAGGTCAGCGTGGAGTCGATCCGCCCGCAGCGGCAGGTGCGAAGCCTTGCGTCGGCCTATGCGCAGCCTGGCCCGCCGGACGTGCTGTTGGCCGACCAGGCCGATCGGCTGCTCTGGTGCTTTCGCAACGAAAGCTCCTCGTGGCCGGCGCGGTTGAACGGCGAAGGCTCGGGCGAGTTGGCGAAGAAAGTGAAAGACCCGCTGTTGCATCGCACCTTCGGCGCGATGGCCCGCGGTCCCGGCCTCGCGCGCCACTCGCCCAACGCACTAGTGACCGTGGCGAAGAGCAAAACGCTGGATCTCTCGATCGACGTGCTGAGCGATCAGACCGACACCATTGAACAGTGGCAGGCCCAACTCGCTAAGCAGGCGGCGACGACGGACAACCTCGATCGGGCTGAGACCTGGAAGGCTCATTGCCGGTGGTGGTGCGATTTCTGGCGTCGCAGCCACATCGTTGTGGGCGGCTGCGAACAAGCGAAGACGATCGCGCAGGGCTACGCCCTGGAACGGTTCGTTCAGGCCTGCGCTAGCCGCGGAGGGTTTCCGATGCTCTACAACGGCTCGATCTTCACAATGGACATGCCCGCCGGCACCTATGCCTTCGGTGGGCCGCGCGGCGGGGCCGTCCATGCCGATTACCGCGATTGGGAGGTTCTGCCGATTATGTGGCAGAATACCCGGCTGCCGTACTGGTCGATGATCGCCCGAGGCGACTTCGACCTGATGCGGCCGGTCTTTCAGGCGGTGTTCGACGCATTGGAGGTCTCCAAGTCGCGCTCGCAGGCGTGGTTCAAGCACGACGGAGCGGCGATGACCGAGGCGATGCTTTGGAAAGGCGCGTCGGCCCTCTACCCTGTGCCCCAGCACTTGCAGTATCACTTTACCAGCAATGTCGAGATGCCGTCGATGATGTGCGATTACTACGCGCACACCCAGGACCGGCAATTCCTCCGCGAAATCCTCTTGCCCTGTGCCGACTCCTTCGTGACCTTCTTTGAGAAGCATTTTCCCCTACGCGACGTGCGGGGCAAGATGGTCATGGCGCCGGCCGGGGCCGTCGAGACCTACCAACCGGTCACGAATCCGGTGACGGAGGTGTGCGGACTGCGATACCTGCTCGGCAAACTTTCGGCGATGGATGCGGAGCTGATCGGCACAGACCGCAAGGAGCACTGGCGCAAGCTTCTCGATGAACTTCCGCCCGTACCCACGCGGGTAATCAAGGGACAGACGCTGTTGGCCCCGGGCGAGAAGTACAGTGGCCGGTTGATCTGCGAGACGCCGGAGTTGTACGCCGTTTATCCGTTCCGCCAGGCGACGCTTTGGAACCCGGACCTTCTGGCCGTGGGGCGACAGTCGTTCGCCGTCCGCCAGTTGAGCCTCGATGGAACTCCCGCTACGCAGAGTTGGCAGACCGGCGGCTGGGTGCAATCGCCCATGCAAGCGGCCTATCTCGGGCTGCCGAAAGCCGCTGCCAAGCTGGTCGGTCTGAATTTTGCCGACAAGTTTCCTTGTTTCGGCGACAACCGTTTCGGCGACATGGGCAACACGCCGCCGCCTCAGCCGGGCCACCCGCGCGCACGGTTCACTGCGTTCTGGGAAACCAAGATGGATTACACGCCCGACAGCGACCACGGGGCCAACAGCGCCAATGGCCTGCAGAGCATGGTACTGCAGACCAACGACCGGCAAATCTATGTGTTGCCCGCCTGGCCGGAGAATTGGGACGTCGAGTTCAAGTTGCATGCGCCGTATCAGACTACCGTAGAGGGCGTTTATCGCGATGGCAAGCTGCAATCCTTGAAGGTCACGCCCGAGTCGCGCACGACCGATGTGATCGACATGACGACACGGGCCAATCGCGTCCGCAACCTGGTGAGCATCGCCTGCGCCGATCGCAACTATCTGTTTGGCCTGCCGCCGATGCCGGACGGACTGGTAATGCCGGCCGATGTCGCGCGGCTGAAGACCACTGGCCCTTGGCTGGCACGCTATGGCGAAAGCCTGGATGGAGTCCGCGGAGGACCGTTTGCCGCCGGCCGATGGGGCGGAAGCGTTTTCAAAGACAGGATCGTCTATCTCCACGTGCTCGACTGGCCGGGCGAGCAACTCAAGCTGCCCGCTCTCTCGAAGAAGATCGTCGCCGCATCGGTTCTCACTGGCGGACAGGCAAGCATCAAGGAGGATGGGCATGATTTGTTGATCTCGCTGCCCCCCGCCGAGCGGGACAAGGTTGATACGATCATCAAGCTTGAACTGCAGGGGCCAATCTGACCATGAATCCCATTGAACGGTCTTTTTTTCTTGACCTACAGACGATTTGACAGTTGAGGCAGTAGATAGGATTTGGCACTCCGCCGCAGGCAAGGCAACGCCCCGCAAACCACCTGATTGACACATACCGTAGCGGCTCACTGTGGATTGGGCATTGGACGGCAGGCTTGCGACAGCACAGGGGTCGCCGGGACCCGGCCCCCTTTGCTCCGGCTGCTACGCGTCCTTGTGGCGGGGCACTCGCCGGCCTATACTCATTCTTGCCTGAAAACAACAGCAACAGGAGAACGATTGTGGCAACGAGGATTCGCAAAATTGTGTGCATGATCTTGGCGGTTGGACTGCTAACCGCTCCGGTCGCGGCTGTCGAGCCGGATTTGACCATTTCCTTGTGGCCGGGCGATGGCCTGCCGCCGGGCGTGAAGGTCAAGAATCCTCAGAACCAGAATCCCAGCGCCGAGGGCTATATCCAACGCATGGACAAGCCGGAGTTGCGGGTCTTCTTCGCCCCTGCCGACCGGACCACGGGCACGGCGGTCATCATCTGTCCGGGCGGCGGATACGGCCTGCTGGACTACAAGGCGCACGTCGCCGAGTTCGTGGCCGACTACCAGCAGCACGGGATTACCGTGATCGCCCTGCTTTACAAGGTGCCCACCGACGCCGATCTGGCTCTGGCAGAGGGGAAACGTGCGATCAGGCTTGTGCGGAGCCACGCCCAAGAGTGGAAGCTGAATCCAAAGAAGATCGGCATGCAGGGTTACTCGGCGGGCGGGCACCTGCTCGCAAATCTGATGACCCACTCCGATGACGGCGATCCCCAATCGCAGGACGCCCTCGACCGGCTGAGTTGCCGTCCGGATTTTGTCGTGCTGATGTGCCCTTGGAATATATGGAAAGTGGAGAAGTATCCGCTCAAAGCTCCCTTGCCGCCGGTGTTCCTGGCATGCGCCGCCGATGACAAGGTGTCCATCGATTTCTCCGACCCTCTGGCCGAGCGGCTGAAGGCACTCCAGACGCCGCTGCTCTACTGGCGAGTCCCCAACGGCGGCCACAGCGCCTTTCATCGGCCTTCGGCCTGGGGCAAGTGGATGGAGAAGCTCCTGCCCTGGCTGAAGGAGCAAGGATTCACGGTTCGGCTGTGACATTCCAAGAAAGGCCCGGAGGCCAGGAATGGAATGTGGTTTGTCGGCCAACGACAATGGAAGCTTGCCGGTGATCACGCGATGTGAGGAAACGGCGGACGAACCGCTTCATGCCAAGATCGATCAATTGCGAGCCGAGATTGATCATTTGAGAAGTGAAAATGCTCGACTGAAAAAGAATTCGTCCACCTCTTCCAAGCCACCGTCTAGCAATATCGTTGAGCCACCTTCCCCGCCGCTTCCCGGTGGCAAACGCAAGAAGCGTCGTCGTGGCGGCCAACGGCATAGAGCAACAGTTCCGCTTTCTGATCATTGATCGCAAGGTCACGCAAGGCGCGCGAGGCGAACGGGGGCGTTGGAGCATGCCGGCCTCGATCCCTACACCTCGTTGACCGAGGCCAATGACATGGTCTTTGAGCACCTGAAGGGAGACCCTTCCTGGCTGACGCGCGACTACCGCAAGCCTTGGACGCTGTGAGCGCGTGAACGAGTCGAGCACGCCGAGGTCAGTGGACTTCACAGCTACGCCTCGTCGCGGTGCTGCCGCCGGTAGTCGGCCGGCGACATGCCCGTCGCACTGTTCACGATCCGGATCAGCGACACGGCGGTAGCCAGTCCGGCGAGGCGGGCCACGTTTTCCAGTGGCAGGTCGGTCATTTCCAGCAGGTTCTTGATTCGCTCCAACCGCACGCGGCGAATCTCTTCGCCCACCGGGCGGCCGACGGACGCGGCAAACTCTATTTGGAACGTCCGCAGCGGCACGTGAACGTGGGCGGCCACGTCTGGGACTTGAATGCCCTCGGTCGCATGCTCGCGAATAAAGTCCAGCGCCCGATCGACGTCGGTGGTGGCTGCCCGCGGTTTCTCGATCGAGGACGATCTTCCAACCAGTTTCATGGCTGGGATGAGGATGTTCCGCCGCCCCGGTCGCTGACCAAGCAGGATGCGGTGCAATACCCGTGCCGCCCGATAGCCAATCGCCTGGTGCGGTGGCCGGATGCTGGAAATGGGTGGCGAGGAGAGCCTGGCCATCGCCGTGTCGTGGATCCCCACCACGGCCACATCGTCCGGGATTGCCAGGCCCATGAACTGGATGACGCGACAGATGGCCGCGGCACAACGATCGGTCTGCGCCAGCAACGCCAACGGTTTCGGCGCTTCGCGGATCAAGTCCACCAGGCCGGGTTCCACTTCCGCCAGCGAGGAAAAGTCGTCGAATGTCCCCATGTAAACCTTCTCGGTCCTGTAGGTATGCAGGCTCAGGCCGTGCGCGATAAGTTCCTTGGTCATCGCCTTGTGGATGCGCTCCGTGGCGTCCGCCTCCCGATCGCCGACAAAGGCGAAATGCCGCCGCCCCAGGTCGAGGAAGTGGCGGACCGCCAGCCCGGCCACCGATTGCGGATCAGTGAACACCGAGACCACCTGCTTCTCCTTGCATAGGTCTCCACCCGTATTGACCGCCGGCACGCCGCCGCGGCGCAACCAGTCGTGAATGCCCGGCTCGCGCCTCAGGTTCATCAGCACGCCGTCGGCCTTGCGAAGCCAAGGGGGGGATTCTGGAAAACCTGGCTCTTCTTTCGAAAAGTTGAACTCCCGAAGCACCAATTCGGGGTGTTCCTGCGCGTATTGGATCACGCCATCGAGGATTCGCAGCGCAACCTCGTAGCCAATATTAAAGTGCAGGGCGATAGTCCAAGTTCGGCTCATAGCAGAAATTATGCCCAAAAGGATGCCAATTAGCAAGCGCGGCCGCAACGGGCCGCCCGACCTGCGGATCGAGCGTCTCCAGCAACCGGCCATGCTTGACATTGTTGTAGCATTATGTTTTCCTATAGCTATGGCTTGATGCGATCTCTTCCCGAGCGTTTCAAGACTTCGCCGGCCATGATCACCTGTACTCGCCTGGAGGTTTGTCTCATGAAACAAGTTTGCCTATCGTTGTCTCTCCTGATTCTCCTTGGGAATTGTTCGGGTCTGAGCGTCCAATCTGCCCGGGCCGAAAATCGCGAGGAAACCAAGTCCGAGCGGGACGCTCGTATGAAATGGTTCCGCGCGGCCCGCTTCGGCATGTTCATTCATTGGGGGCTTTATAGCGTTCCCGCTGGCACGTACCACGGCAAGCAGATTGGCGGCATCGGCGAGTGGATCATGAACACGGCCGAGATCCCCGTGGCGGAATATGCTGGCTACGCCAAGCAGTTCAACCCGACGAAGTTCGATGCCGACGCATGGGTCTTGATCGCCAAGAACGCCGGCATGAAGTACATCGTCATTACGGCCAAGCATCACGACGGCTTCGCCATGTTCCATTCGCACACCAGCCCCTACAATATCTTCGACGCCACACCCTTCCATCGCGATCCTTTGGCCGAATTGGCCGTCGCGTGCAAGAAGCAAGGCATCAAGCTTGGGTTCTATTACTCCCAGGCGCAAGATTGGCATCACCCCGGTGGTTTCGCTTATCACCAAGGCGGCCATTGGGACAAAGCACAGGATGGCGATGTGCACGTATACGCACAGAAAATCGCCGTGCCGCAAGTCCGCGAGCTGCTCACGAACTACGGAGATGTGTCGGTGCTCTGGTGGGATACGCCCTGCGACATGTCGAAGGAAGACGTCCGGCAACTTGCGGGACTATTGAGGCTTCAGCCCAAGATTATTGCCAACAACCGCCTCGGTAATGGCGTTCCGGGCGACACCGAAACGCCCGAGCAGTTCATCCCGGCCGCTGGATACCCTGGCCGCGATTGGGAAACGTGCATGACTCTGAACGACACGTGGGGCTATAAATCCTATGACAACAACTGGAAGCCAACGAAAGAACTGATTCGTAATCTCATCGACATTGCCAGCAAGGGCGGGAATTACCTGCTGAATGTCGGTCCAACGTCGCTGGGCGAGATTCCGCCGGCGAGCATCGAGCGGCTCGGACAGGTCGGCGATTGGTTGAAAATCAACGGCGACGCGATCTACGATACCACGGCCAGTCCTTTCAAACGCGGAGTCCGCTGGGGCCGTGCCACGCAGAAGTCCGGAAAGCTCTTCTTGCATGTCTTCGATTGGCCCGAAGGCGGCACCCTGCAAGTTCCGGTGACCAACGAAGTACATCGCGCTTACCTGCTCGCCGCGCCAGGCGAGAATCTGGAAATAACTCGCGGCGACGATGGGATTACGTTGAAACTCCCGGCCACAGCACCCGACAAGATTGCCACCGTGGTCGTCGTCGAGATCGAAGGCGCGCCGCAAACGAAGGTTGCAGCCGTACAGCGGTCCGCCGATGGTTCACTTGCCCTGACCGCCCAAGATGCCGATATCCACGGCAGCGCGCAGCTTGAAGACAAAGGCGGGTCACCATGCGTTGGTTACTGGACCGACGCCAGTACAACCGTCTCCTGGAACGCTGCGTTCAAAGCAGGAACCTACTCAGTCGAGTTCGAATATGCGTGCGAGAACGGCTCGCAAGGAAGCACTTTCGACATCATCGCTGCCGATGCCAAGCTTGCCGGCAAGGTCGCGGAGGCCACTGGCGGATGGGATCGCTTCAAGAAGATCTCGGTCGGCAAGCTGACAATCGCCAAGGATGGGCAGGTCGATATCGTCGTACGGCCGACGTCCAAACCCGGAGGAGCCGCCGGAATCATGAACCTTCGCGCCCTGATGTTGAAGCCCGTTCGATAAAACTGAACAGGCCGAGCCTTATGGCAGCTTTTTCACTCCTTCATGTGCCCGCCATGCGACTATCTGGCAACCACATAAAGAGCAAGTCAACGGAACGGTCTCGAGGTGTACCCCGTTGACGCCGTTCTCGTAGACCATCATCGCGCCGTGAACGGCGGCCGGCTTTTCGGGCGGCAGAATCCGTCACGGGAGAACACCAGGAAATAAGTGGGAGCGTCCGTTCGTCGCGTGGACTTCCTATCCGGCGCGACTCCCCGCTCCATGCTTCCCCCCCGAGTCCATCCGTGGGTAGTGTCCGCACCCTCTGTCACAGTGGACAACCTCGAAGTCTTCCCTATTCGCGTCTTTCGTCCGTTTCGTGGTTTGCCTCTTCCCTGCTCCCCGCTTGCTGCGAAAGTACCCGGAAAATGCCAAAATCCCCTCAGAAAACCGCTATTTCCGCCCCTGCGCAAACGGATAGCATTTTGTGCGCAAAATGATAATTGACAGATTTTCAAGCCGGTTTTATACTGGACTATACTGCGTTAGCTTGTCCTGCAAATTCCGTTTATTCTGCAAATTCCGTACAGACGGGGGATTTCCGGAGATGGCTTGCCGGCCCTTTCCACGGACGACTTCAGGAATTAGTGGTATTCGCAAGATGCTTGAGTGAAAACGGACAGCTAACCGCAGAGAACCCCGGAGACCTGACCGACACGGCTTTCCCGAGCTTGGAACCTACGGAAAACGCCAACCGAAAACAATCAAGACCCTAACACCACCCACCTTTGGAGCATGAGCATGTCTGCGTCGATTCTCGTTCGCCGGTTCTGCGCAACTCTTGCGCGCGGATTCACGTTGAGGAGTGCTAGAAGTACTTCCTGCCACCGCCTCTTCTTGTCCGATATGGGAGTTGCCATGAAAGCCCGTTGTTTGTTCTCGATCATTGCTTGTATCGTGTCGCTGGCGGCCACCAACGCGCATGCTGCCTTGGTTATTGGTGAACAGCAGTTTAACGTCGGCGATGGCCTGCCCAGCCCGATAATTGCCGTAGCCAACGACCTGCTCCAAACCAACCTAGCCTCGGTGACCGACGAGGGCGGCGGGAATGTTCGCAACGACACCACCGGAACGGCTCAGGAGAGCAGCGGGACCAATCCTGCTCAGGTATGGGGTAAGCTGAAAACAATCTACAACCTCGACACCTCAGTTAACACGGCGGGCTATAACATCAGCGAAATCCGGCTCTTCAGCGGATGGGAAGACAGTCGCGCGGGCCAAAGTTACCAGATTTGGTATGAACCGGCGGGGGAAACCAGCTTCATCCAATTGGGGAGCGTGAGCGCTCTGCAAAGCGGCGGCTCGTTGCTCACCCGCACTTACGACAATACGGGTGCAAATATTCTCGCGAACGTCCAGGCCATCGAGTTCGTTCAGGTGGACAATGGGGTTGTCGGCACGGGCACTGTCTTTCGCGAGTTCGACGTACTTGGAAGCGCGGCCGTTTTGACCGCGACTGCCTCGTGGGTCGGCGGCGCGCCAGGCGCTGCGACCGATTGGGGAACGGCGGCCAATTGGAACCCCAGTTCCAGTGTGCCCGGCGGCGCCGGCACCGCAGTCAGCTTTGGAAGCCAAGCGGAGGCCTACGGCACCGTCGATCTCGGCGCGAGCAATCGCACGGTGGGAGGCATTGTCTTGGGCAACACGACCGGCACCACGATCCTGAGCACGAGCGGCTACAGCCTGACGCTCGACAATAGCGGCGCGGTGGCGACGATTTCCGGGGCAGGTCAGCACTCCATCAACACGACCGTGATTCTGAACAGCCCGCTGGCCGTCACCTTAACCGGCGGCACCGACCAACTGACCCTGGGCGGCAGCGTGAACGCTGGCAGCGGATCCAACGGCATCACGTTTCATGGCGCGGGGACATTGATACTCTCCGCTTCCAATTCCTATAGCGGCGACACGACGATCAACGGCGGCACGCTGACCGTGGGCCATAACCTGGCGGTGCAAAACAGCACCGTCAGCGTAGGCGCCGGCGCGCTGAACTTCGCCCACAATATTACCGCCCCGGTCTTGGGCGGACTGTCGGGCGCGGGAAACATCAATCTGGCGACCGTCACCGCACAGCCCGTCACACTCCATGTGGGCAACAACGGCGCGGACACGACCTACAGGGGCAGCTTGAGCGGGTCCGGCGGCCTGACCAAAGTCGGCAACGGCGTGTTGACGATCGCCGCCTCGCACAACTACACCGGTCCCACGACGGTCAACGGCGGCACGCTCCGTCTCCTAGGTAGCACCCTCCTGGCCGACAACCTGCAGAGCACGACGCTCAACTCCAACAACTGGACCACGTACACCAGCGCGAACGGCGGCAGGGGCAGCGTCACTGCTACCGGTAGCGGCGTCAACCTGTACGCCCGCGGCTACTTGAACACGCTGAACCAGTACGAC
>Ga0118677_10004601_pt1 | contig 24971 bp, 26 predicted proteins | sample AliMusrvi5mmetaG_FD_86154 | JGI IMG/M metagenome (GOLD analysis project Ga0118677, IMG submission 86154)
AATACAACTAGATTGACCACCTATAGCAACCCCTGCCGCTGGGCCTCCAACCATACGAAAAGGGAACGTTTCCTTAAAAATTCGGCGGTGTATTCACCTTCACAATATTCTTGATAATACCGAGTTCGTATTTCCCGACATCCAGCATCATACAAATTCAGTCGTTCTATCGTAGCCTGAACGGCTCTCTTTTGATAAGGCGTTAATGTTGGATTGGGATAAATTCGTCCAGTAACAGGTTCGAGACGGAAGACGTATGCAGACCTTTTCGCTTTACTTGGAACTGATTTGTTTCAATTCCATATTGGCACAATTAGAAGCGATTACGCGCGGCCTGCTTGATGGAGCATTGCTGCTTATGATCAGTGAAAGCTACAAATCTGTTCAGCAAAAGATGTATCTTTCGAAGCAAACAAATAGAGGTGATTTATTGAAGCCGCACATAAATACTTCACGTCTATGGACCAATGACACTTAAAGAGTTGACAGCATAATAAAGAACCCCGCCGCAAGCAGCGGGGTATTTTGAAGGCAACTCTATAATAACACTTTACGCCTCAAGAGGCGGAGAATATGACCCATAGAGATTAAGGAGAATGGCCAAACCAGACCAACGTAGTAGCTACTCCATTGCGGAAAAGCGCGCCATCCCGATCCTTTGTGGGGTCGATCTTACGGTCAGGGAAGATGAGGTGGTTTTGTTCAGTGATACCAAATGCACCCTCCCCCAAAAGTCGCTTGCCAGGTTCAGGAACCAGAGAATCGACATCCTCTTCCTGTTTCACCACTTTTTCCGAATCAGCCAGAGCACTATAAACAGTGTCGGTGCCCGGCCATACACATTCGCGTCAGAGGAGAACTCATGAAAAAAAACATCATCTTTTATATCATGGTGATCGGTGGACTGGGATTGTTATTGTGGATAGTGCTTCAACAGGGAAAAACTCTTGAAATTAACAAAGGCATCACAGAAGTGTTGCTTATCCCCAAAAAAGAGACCGGTTCAATATTCAATGAGTTATTCCATAATCTGCAACATCCTTTGTCGATATTTATTCTGCAGATGCTTTCCATTATTTCTATAGGACGGCTGTTGGGATGGCTGCTTGGTAAAATTGGGCAGCCTGCCGTTATCGGTGAAATTATTGCTGGAATCTTTTTGGGACCATCTCTGATGGGTCTCTTCTTTCCTGCATTTTCAACATTTCTCTTTCCCGCTACTTCTCTACCCAACCTCCAATTTCTGAGCCAGATCGGATTGATTCTGTTTATGTTCATCATCGGTATGGAATTAGATGTAAGTGAGCTGAGGAAAAATGCCCACACTGCATTGATAGTCAGCCATGCCAGCATTATTTGCCCTTTTTTATTAGGTGTAGGTTTAGCTTATTTTCTTTATCCCACGTATGCGCCAAACGTTCCTTTTTCTGCCTTTGCGTTGTTTATGGGGATTGCCATGAGTATCACAGCCTTTCCTGTTTTGGCCAGAATACTTCAGGAACGTGACATAACACATAGCTCTTTAGGTACCACAGTCATCACCTGTGCTGCTGTGGACGATGTCACCGGCTGGTGCTTGTTGGCTGTCGTTATCGCCGTCATTAAAGCAAGAGCGATCACAGAGTCACTGATCACCCTGTTGCTCTCTGTTGGGTATATCTTACTAATGTTCTATGGAGTCAAGCCCTTGCTCAAGCATTTAGCCAACCGCTATTTTACTCATGAAACGATCAAGAAGTCGATCTTGCCCATTTTTTTTCTCATGTTGTTATTGTCTGCCTATTTGACAGAAATAATTGGCATTCATGCTTTATTTGGTGCTTTTATGGCTGGAATCATTATCCCGCCGAATTTTGATTTTCGAAAGGTGCTGGTTCAGAAAATTGAGGATATCAGCCTGATTTTGCTTTTACCTCTATTTTTTGCATTTAGTGGACTCCGTACTCAAATCGGTTTGTTGAACACACCAAATTTATGGGGTATTTGCCTGATTGTCATTATTGTGGCTGTGACTGGAAAACTTGCAGGCAGTGCGATTGCCGCACGGTTTGTTGGTCATTCGTGGAAAGAGAGTGTCACCATCGGAGTTCTCATGAACACCCGTGGATTGGTGGAGTTGGTGATTTTAAATATCGGATATGACCTTGGAGTGCTTTCTCCTGAACTTTTCACCATGATGGTACTGATGGCGCTGGCGACAACATTTATGACGGGACCCGCTCTGGATATGATTAACTCAATATGACTCAATCTGCTTTTGGAGTGATTCTTCCCATAGTCAATTCCATTGATAAAATACTTTTCTTTTTTGGTTTACCTCAAGCTGGAAGCAGACTTTTACGATTGAACCAGCACACAAATGCTTCACGCACGTAGCCGAATGGTGCTGAAAGAATTGACGACTTACAAATGGATCATCGACGAGAACAGGTAAACTAAATCGGCGGAATAATGCTCACTGCAAAAAATATAAGCAAATCCTACACCATACATAGCAAGCGCACTATACAGATCCTTCGCGGGGTCGATCTCACTGTTAGTGAAGGAGAGATGGTGACCATCATCGGAGCCTCGGGAAGCGGCAAAACAACCTTGCTGAACCTGCTCGGCACCCTCGACACCCCAGAAAGTGGCGAGATCATTTTCGACAAGGAGCTTTTATTCAGGGATACAAAGTACACCCTCTCCCAAAAAGCGCTTGCCAGGTTCAGAAACCAGAAAATAGGTTTCGTCTTTCAGTTCCACCACCTCCTCTCTGACTTCACCGCCCTCGAAAATGTAGCAATGCCCGAATTCATCGCCACCAGCAAACTGCCACCGGCAAAAAAAAGGGCTGCTGAGCTGCTTGAAAGCCTGGGCCTCTCGGAGCGGCTCGACCACCTCCCCTCAGAGCTCTCCGGCGGCGAACAGCAACGAGTCGCCATTGCCCGAGCCCTTATGAATAACCCGAAGCTGGTGCTTGCCGACGAACCAAGCGGTAACCTCGACAACCAGAACAGCCGCATCCTCTATGAGCTGATGGCAAAGCTGAGCAAAGAGCGACGCACCTCCTTTATAATTGTTACCCATAACGAAAAGTATGCCGCCCTCGCCGACCGGTGCCTGCGCATGGAGGATGGGCATTTGCATCCATGCGCAGGGTGAGGCAACAAAAGCTGAAAATAACATTGATTGTAATATGCCTGAAATAGCCAGATTTTACGGAAGGAGCTGATTGAGTGTTTCTCCACATTTCCAGCACCAAGCGAAAGCACTTTCAGATCGGCCAATTTCAAATCCGGGTGCAGGTTGAACGCTTCAATGTATGCACACATGGTCGGGTTGTTAGCAAAATCTCCACGGCACGGTCAATAAGTGGATAGACTTCCACTTCAGGCCAGAAGATGGATGCGGGAAAAAACATATTCGAGAGAGTCTTCGTTCAGAACAACCCTGGAAAAACCCGTCGAGCCAAGATCCATGGGCCTGTTGTCCCTGTCACTGGTGAACTTGCGGCTCTGTTTGCCGTTATACCAGTAAACAAGCCTGATTTTGTTTCCCTCGATTTCAAGGGCCGTAATACCGCGTTTTCCAATGGTACAGCCGGAGTTGAAGATGCTTGGAATAGTGATGTTATTGTACAGGCCGCTTCGGAGACCGATTTTCTTGCCCTGCTTGTAACAGGCGTCAAGCTCGGTTTTCAAAGAAGCAATTTTCCGTTTGATAACGGTTCGTTTTTCACTATCTGCTGATGGATAAGCCCGACAGAGCTCTTCAATTCTGTAGTTCAGAAAATCCACTTTGGAAAGCGATTCGAAGAGAGGACGGTGAGTGTGCCCGATGATAGAGACTATTTTAGCCTGGTTTGAAAACTCATAAATCGATTTTTCAATAGCGAACCTTCTGGGACTGTTGTATGCAATGGAAAAGTTCCTTATGCCAACAGGTTTGGCAATATATTTGATAAAAAAAATGACTGCACGACTGACCATTGGGTAGGTTTCCCACAAAAGCTCCGATGCCTGATGGCCATGAAAGAGCAGCATGGTTTCATGGCCGTAATGAAATTTCAGCGAATTGACCATCGAAGCAGCAAGCTGATACCCTTTTTCGTCAAGCAAAGAGGCATCATGGTTCCCATAGGTTTTCCAGAAAAAACCGTTTTCTTCAAATTTGAGAAAAAGGTTATACAAGTCGCCCCACTCATTTACAATGCTGTCAAGAGGAAACTTGAAGAGCTCCTCAATATCCCCATTTAGAACAAGGCTATATTTTTCAGGTAAATAATAGCTCCCGAGCATGGTTTTAACCAGTTCAGCATTCCGCTTGAACTCGTCGCGCCTGCCGCCATTACCCATATGAAGATCACTGAGAATCAAAACTCTGGAGGAGTGGTCCAGACTAACCGGCTTTGCTGTTTTCAGCAAGCGTTCAAGATAGGGATGTTTTTTATTATGTGGCCTCATAACGTGGCAACCGTGTGCCTCAAGCTCTGTTCAGAATATTTGCCGCTCCAGAACGGATTCTCCGTACTGTGATATACTTAAAAAAAGTAACCCCCGCAAGATTCAGGTACTTACTACTCTACGACAAGAAGAACTGTCCTCTTTTTGGATGAGAATTGAGAAAAACAAGAAAAAAAGCTTTCTTGTATCCATGCCTTAATAAAATCATGATTCATACACTATCATAAATCACGTTGATCTCCCCTGAAAGATACTGTAAAATCCGCAATATGTTGCTCCATCGCCAGCCTGATCTGACGGTTGTCATGGATAATGTCAACAAGGCTCACAACCTGTCAGCCATAATCCGAAGCTGTGATGGTGTCGGAATAAGTGCAATTCATGCGGTTTCATATCGTAAATCCATTTATACCGAACAGAATGCTGCGGCTGGCGCAAGCAAATGGATCACCCTGAACTTGTACCCTGATATTGAAACGGTGTACAACAAGTTATCGGAAACCGGAATGCAGATCCTCGTTGCAACAAACAGTGAGGGATGCCTGGATTTCAGAAATGTCGACTATACTCTCCCAACCGCTCTGGTAGTCGGCGCCGAGTGGGATGGGATATCAAAAGAGGCCATCAAAGGGGCAGACCACGCTATTGTAGTGCCAATGCTTGGTATGGGAGAATCCCTGAATGTTTCTGTAGCCACCGCAGTCATTCTTTTCGAAGCACAACGCCAGAGAGCACAAAAAGGGATGTACAGCAAACCACAGCTCAAACCGGAGCACATTGAACGGATGCTCTTTGAATTTTGCTACCCACGTCTGAGCCGGGAGTTGAGGGAAAAAGGCGCCCCCTATCCACCTCTTGATGAACAGGGAGGCTTATGAAAAGCTATGCATCAATAAAGAACCTTGCGCGGCAATTTTTTTGCCTCAGCAATCCACTCTTTTATCTGGTCTACGGAAGGCGCCAGTTGAACCAATTTTTTCTGTTGGTTGATCGTCTGCATTTTTGCGTAGAGATTTGTTGGGTTACGCTGAACAAGGTCAAAAAGAGTGCCAACACCTGCCGCCTCAAGCAGTTCAACTGTGGCTGTGGCTGCCCCTATCCCTTTTACCCTTGAAAGATCTACACGATTGACAAGCTTGAGGATAGCCGCCTCACTGATACCGGTTGAAACGGAAAGTTCCTTGCGTCCATTCTTGTCGCGTCCTCTTTCGAGAAGCTGTTCATGGCTTTTCACACCAGCTTCAACCAGCTTCACGGTAAGCGCTTCATCAAGCCCTTCAAGAGTGACCGCCGTAACCGTTGGTGCATTACTCTCTTTGACGGCAACAGAAGCTGGCACAACGACCGGAGCACTCACTTTCAGCACAACAGGCTCAAGCTTAACTGGCGCGGGCTGAGCAAGTACCACTGATTGCAGGACTGGGGTGGCACCCGACAGCATCTTTTGGGAATCTCCCTTGACGCTCACCTCTCCCCTGATGATACGCCCTGCCAGATTACCAATACCAGGGAGGATTCTCGACGCCGTATCACTTGCCATTGTTGCAACGAAGGGCAAAAGGGCTACGGGATTGCTGAGCAACAGTCGGCGAATCTCTTCAGGGCGTGAGAGAACATTGAGATTTCCCTCCTGTTCGATGGTCGCCTGACACGCAAGACGTCCGCCACTCTGGATCTGTCGTTCAGATAAAAAAGCTTTTTCAATGTCAGAAAGCGGAGAAAGGCAATCACTCCCTTCCCGAACGGTTACATAGCAAGTCTGGCAGATGCCTCGGCCTCCGCACAGGTGGCCGACATGACTATGGTTTAATTGAGCCGCCTTAAAGATTGTCTGGCCGGGCAGTGCATCACAGGGGATATCATTAATAATAAGAGTCATCGCAGTAATATGTTAGCTAATAATTGAGAACAAAAGTTGTTGAAGTGACAACATCCTGAACTTCACTTCTGTTTTTCGCCAAAACTGCTGATATAAAAGTTTTCTTTTTCCTGCATCAGCGCGCGATCCTCCGAAGACTGATCATCATAACCGATAAGATGAAGCGCTGAATGGAAGGTAACACGCAAAAGTTCCTCCTGAAAATTAACAGAAAACTTTGCAGCATTTTCCTTGACTACATCGAGTGAAATATAAAACTCACCATCAATTTCACTACCCTTGTTGTAGCGAAATGTTATGGTGTCTGTAGGATAATCATGACCAAGAAACTCACGGTTGATTCGCTGTATCATCTTGTTGCCACAATACACACCGACAACAGATTCAACCGTATACCCCTCATGTTCAAAAACCAACATAAGAGCATTTTCGAGCAACTGCTCAGGGATTGCCTTTTTTGTCGAATTGTAAATTTCCAGCATCAGGACAGGATATGTTGTGACGCGCTGATAAAAGCATCAATCTGTTTGAGCTCGGTGTTACGAACCCTGAATGTCAGTTCAACCTCTTCATCAACATGGCGCTTGTCGATAACTTCAGTGTGTTCGTACAAATACGTTATCAGTTTATAGTTGGAGACATGCACGCTGATATGACGTTCTGTGTATTCACGAGCAACCTGCTGGCTAATCCTCTCCTTGAGGAGCGAAATATTGATTCCCCGTACAGCGGAGATAAAGACGGCTTCAGGATATTTTTCGCCAAGCTCCCTTAGCTGCGAAGGATCTTCAAGAGCATCAATTTTGTTGAATACCTCAATAATGTTGTCGTGATTAACGCCGATATCCTTCAGCGTGTCGCGCACCACCGTCATCTGCTCCTCAAAACCGGGATGGCTGATATCGACCACATGAAGGAGAAAATCGGCCTGCAGCACCTCGTCAAGAGTTGATTTAAAACTCTCCACAAGAGTGTGCGGCAATTTTCGGATAAAACCAACGGTATCCGACAGCAGCACAAGCTTGTTGATATTGAGCTCAAGACGACGGGTTTTGGTGTCGAGCGTCGCAAAGAGCCTGTTCTCCGCAAAAGCCTCAGCCTCCGGGCAAAGTTCGTTCATCAATGTCGACTTTCCCGCATTGGTGTACCCCACAAGAGAGACTCGCTGAACGGCTTGGCGACTGCGAGTCTGGGTATCATGCTGCAGGGCGACCTCGCGCAACTTCTTCTTCAGAAGGGCAATACGGTTACGAACCAGACGTCGGTCAGTCTCAATCTGGGTTTCACCTGGCCCCTTGTTGCCGATACCACCCTTCTGCTTCGAAAGGTGAGTCCACTTTCCGGAAAGACGGGGAAGCATATATTCAAGCTGGGCAAGTTCTACCTGCATTTTAGCCTGAGCCGATTGTGCCCTTATAGCAAAAATCTGCAGAATGAGGCCTGTACGGTCGATCACCTTGCACTCCAGCGCCTGTTCAAGGTTTCTGGCCTGTGCAGGTGTAAGATCGTCATCGAAAATCACAAGATCTATTTCATGCTCCTTTACAAACAGGACGAGCTCCTCAACCTTGCCTTTTCCAATACAGTAGGCCGGGTCACGCAGTTTTCGATCCTGTATAAACGAGTCAACGACATCAGCGCCAGCCGTATCAGCAAGAAAAGCAAGTTCAACAAGGTACTCTTCAACAAGTGAACGGGGTGTTTCAGGAGGGGAACATAGACCGACAAGAAAGGCCTTTTCCCTTTTATTTTCAGGAGTAACAGTATTCAATCGGACAGTAATAACTTACGTAATAAAAATGAATGACAGCGTTCTGTAATATGGCATGTTGCTATATTACAACCATTGTTTTATCTTGGCGGTTCATTCTCGATTCATATTCGAACCGTTTAAAAAGGTACACATTTTTGCTTTCACCCCCTACCATAGAAAGCGAATAATGCTGTAATGACCAAAACAGGCAAAATATAAGCGCATATCAGATGAATCAGAACGATCGCCGAAACTCTGCTGACCTGGAGACGGAAAAGCTGATAACGCTTGACGATGCTTATGCATACTGCCGCCAGATTTCAAAAGAACACGCAAAAACATTTTATCTTGCAAGCCTGTTTCTCCCCAAAAAACAGCAGAAACCTATTTTTGCCATCTACGCCCTGCTGCGAACCGTCGATGACGTTGTCGATATGGCGGAGGAGAAGCTTGCAAAAGGACTTATCACCAAAGAAGAGATCAGTCTGATGCTTGAGGGATGGAAATCAAAGCTTAAAGCCTGCTACGGCGGAAAAGTTGAGAACGATCCGATCATGATTGCTTGGCACGATACGCTGAAAAGCTTCACAATCCCGATAGAGCTTCCCCTTGATTTGATGGATGGCGTCGCCATGGATATTGAGTTCAAACCTTTTGAAACCTTTGATGAGCTCTACGTCTACTGCTACAAAGTGGCAGCAGTGGTAGGACTGATGACCTCTGAAATTTTCGGCTACAGCGATAAACAGGCACTGCAACATGCCATTGAACTGGGGATTGCCATGCAGTTAACCAACATTCTGCGCGATGTCGGTGAAGATGTCAATCGAGGCAGAATTTACCTGCCACTTGAAGATCTGCGGCGCTTCAATTATTCAGGTGAAGAGCTGATGCAGAAAAAAATCAACGGCAACTTCATTGAGCTCATGAAGTTTCAAATCGAAAGAGCCAGAAACTACTACCGCTTGTCGGACAAAGGAATCCCCATGCTTGAAAGGCGAAGCCGTTTTGGGGTCGCCATCAGCAGCATCAACTACTGCAATATTTTAACCGCCATCGAAAAAAACAAGTTTGATGTTTTCTCAAAACGGGCCTATCGCTCTTTTTTTCAGAAAATCAGCACTATTCCTTATGTCTTGCACAAAACCCGTTAAGAGTCAAAACTCCGCAGGGTTTGTCCATATTTATTCACACACTGAATTCAGAGAGAGATAGCCATCATGCAGAAAGAGAACGAACAGAACAACAATAGCCAGGAACAGCCAACCCAGTTATCTCTGAACGACCAGATGCTGCGCCGTCTTGAAGAGCGTCAGCACCTGATAGAAGCCGGGATAAACCCTTATCCAACCCACTTCGAGGTAACTCACTCTTCTGTGGAGATCATAGACAATTTCGAAGAAGAGGTTAAAAAGCCTGTCGCTGTGGCTGGCAGGATTATGACCATCAGAAAAATGGGAAAAGCCTCATTTTTCCATCTTCAGGACTCTGCTGGCAGGATCCAGATATACATGAAAAAGGATGAGGTCGGTGACGTGACCTACGACACCTTCAAGCTGCTCGACATCGGCGATATCGTCGGCGTCAAGGGATTCACCTTCAAAACCAGAACCGGCGAAATATCAGTCCATGCCGAATCGCTGGAGCTGCTCACCAAGTCCCTGCGCCCAATCCCCGTGGCCAAGGAAAAGGAGGTTGATGGAGAGAAGGTGGTGTTCGACGCCTTCAGCGACAAGGAGCTTCGGTATCGGCAGCGTTATGTTGACCTGATTGTCAACCCGGAGGTCAAGCAGACCTTTCTCAAGCGTTCCGCCATTGTCTCTTTCATCCGAAACTTCTTTGCCGAGCAGGGGTGGCTTGAGGTTGAAACTCCTATTTTGCAGCCCATCTACGGGGGTGCAGCCGCCCGCCCATTCACCACGCATCACAATGCGCTCGACATGAAGCTTTACTTGCGCATCGCCAACGAGCTCTACCTCAAACGGCTGATTGTGGGTGGTTTTGACGGAGTGTTTGAATTTGCCAAAGATTTCCGCAACGAAGGCATCGACCGTTTTCACAACCCGGAGTTTACCCAGGTTGAGCTCTATGTCGCCTACAAGGATTACAACTGGATGATGAAACTCGTCGAGGAGCTGCTCTGCCAGACCGCTCTCGCCATCAACAAAAACGACAGCACCATGTTTCTCGGTAACGAGATCAGCCTTCAGACTCCGTTCAGGCGCTTGAGCATTATAGATGCCATTGCCGAATACACCGGCAAAAATATTCGCGGACAATCTGAAGAAGAGCTTCGCTACACTGCCAAGGATCTTGGGCTTGAACTCGATCCAAAAATCAGCAGCGGCAAAATAATCGACGAGATTTTCGGAGAATTTGTAGAGCCAAAGCTCATTCAGCCAACTTTCATCACCGACTACCCCACCGAAATGTCGCCCTTGGCCAAAGAGCACCCTTCACAGCCGGGTATCGTCGAGCGATTTGAACTCATTGTCGGAGGCAAAGAGGTATGCAACTCATTCTCCGAGCTGAACGACCCCGTCATTCAGCGCGAAAGACTGGAGTCGCAGTATCGGTTACGGCTGCGGGGTGACGAAGAGGCTATGATTGTTGATGAAGATTTCCTCCGTGCCATCGAATACGGCATGCCGCCATGCGCTGGCCTTGGCATCGGCATTGACCGGCTGGTGATGATTCTCACGGGACAGGATTCCATCAGGGATGTGATTTTCTTTCCGCATTTGAAACCGGAGTAGGAATGGGCAGCCAAACTTCAGGAGCACACCACCATGCCACTTGATCTGAGCAGTTTGAAAAAGGCTATTGCTTCACTCGAAAAGTCAATCAGCAGTTATCCGCTCATTGCCATCTTTCTGATACAACACAACGCCAACGCGTCGGATATGATCGAGCACAGCAGCATCACTGATGTTGCGCAACAGTGAGAGGTCAATCGCATAGGGGAGCAGCAAATCATCAAGCTCGTCCATAACCTTGGTCAGCAATATTGCGGTCAAATCCTCTCCGCCAACAAGCGTCAAGTCAATATCCGATCCTTGCCGGTAGCTGCCTTTTGCCCGCGAACCGTAGAGGACTGCTTGTTCAATCTGCGGATAATGGGAAAAAACGCCAATAATAACTTCAATCACCGATTCGGCAAGTCCGTAACTCACAAAGTCTCCTTCTCTTTAAAACCGTCCATCTTGCGCTGAAAAACTGTAAATGCTGCACAATAGCGGTTCAGGATAGCCTCTACAATCTCCCGCGCAGTCTCTTCGTTATAGGTGTGAGAGGTTAGATTGCGGTCACGAATCATATCCATCCAGATATCGCCATCCTCAATCAGGCCAAGCTTGAAGGCGAGACGGGTAACATCTTTCGAACCATAAAGAGCCTCTGTACCGCGATGTTCGAGAAAATCCTTCAACGTCTTCCAGGCCAGCTCATGGGTATATTCAAACGACTGTATCAACCCCTGCTGTTCGAGATCGGAAAGATCGCGTTCAGCGGCAAGAGCAGCCGCAGCCTGTATTCGGGCAAACGCATGATTGAAATGGTTCAGCCGTTGTATCCACCGAATATCTTGTGTCGCCATAGAGATATAGTTGCTAATAAATAAGAGATTCAATCACCCCTGCACCCCGTAATACTCGCGATACCAGGCAACAAAGCGTTTGATGCCCTCCGGCACGGTGGTCACCGGTTTGTAGTGAACATCCTGTATCAGTTGGTCAACGTCAGCATAGGTGTCGGGTACGTCTCCGGGCTGCAGCGGCAGGAACTCTTTGATGGACGTTCGGCCAAGCTGCTCTTCAAGAGCTTTGATGTAATCCATCAGCTCGACTGGATTGCTGTTGCCGATATTGTACACCCGCCATGGGGCTTTGCTTGTCGCGGTATCGGGCTTGAGGCCTGACCACTCGGGGTTGGGTTCGGCAACATGATCGAGCGTTCTAAGAACCCCCTCGGCAATATCGTCGATAAAGGTAAAATCGCGCCGATGGTTGCCGTAATTGAACACCTTGATTGGTTTGCTCTTCAGAATGGCATCGGTAAAAAGAAAAAGCGCCATATCAGGCCTTCCCCACGGGCCATAGACGGTAAAAAAACGAAGACCGGTCGTTGGCAAATTGTAAAGATGACTGTAGGTATGTGCCATCAGCTCATTGGCCTTTTTACTTGCCGCATAGAGTGAAAGCGGATGATCGACATTGTCATGGACTGAAAAAGGCATGGTTTCGTTGGCGCCGTACACCGAGCTTGAGGAGGCATAGACCAAGTGCTTTACTCCGTTATGCCGACACCCTTCAAGTATATTGAGAAACCCTACTATATTGCTTTCAATATAGGCATGAGGATTCTCAATTGAATAACGCACTCCTGCTTGGGCAGCAAGATTGACCACACGCTCAAACGCACCTGTTTTAAAAAGCTCCTCCATCGCACTCCGGTCAGCAATATCAGCCTTCACAAACGTGAACCCCTCATAAGGCCCCAGCAGTGCCAGTCGCGCACGCTTGAGTGACACGTCGTAATAGTCGTTCAGATTATCGATGCCAGTGACCTGCTCTCCCCTTTCAAGCAGCCTCTTGCAGACATGAAATCCTATAAATCCGGCCGCACCGGTCACCATTATATTCATTGCATTTAATCGATAACGAGTTTCAGCCACATTCTGACCGGCGTTTGAAAAGTTTTGCTTTTTTCTGCATTCATAATAAAAACAATTCTCCACCCTGACAAGGCAAAAAATGCTCTAAATCTTCATTTCCAATGGTTTACGTTCTAATGCTACCGTTATGTTATCTTTTCCAATGGATTGAGAAATCGTTGGAAAAAGCCAGAAATCCAGCCCGGACTGAACTTTTTGATGCTCATATTATGTTGTAATGAATAAGTAGAAGTCCAGTAACGAGAAAATTTGTTGGTGAGTCATTTCTCATGGTCTGAAGCTTTTTGTTCGTTGCAAGTATTGCTCATGGCGACGTGCAGTATTATTCTTTTTCAAACATTCTTTGTCTTTTTCATTTTTTACGGTCACGAATGGAAAGGAGTTTCCTATGATGAAAAAAAAATTTGTCATTATAATTTTAACCACCATAACTCTTTTTGGTTACGTATCAAGTTATGCTGTCCCTCTTGAAGGGGAAATTATTAAGTCAATCGATGGGGGGGGGGATTCATTTGGAGGGAACATTTGGCATTCCAGTTATATGAACTTGAGCACGCCTCGTAACTTTATAAAGGGAGAGGAACTAAAGATTACGCTCCGGGGCAATGCCAAGTGGGTGTATGTCAGATTGTTGCCCGTAGATGCTAATGCCACAGTTCCAATTGGGATTATTGAAAAAAGAATACATGTTCCTCAAAATAAAGTGATCACTGTACAACTTGAGACTACCCATCCGAACATCCGGCAAGTATCTGTTCACTCTGGACGTCAAGCGTTTGGAAAAGGAATAAGTCTCTTTAATGACAATGCCGATATTGTCAGTATTGATGTTTCTATGGAAAAATAAAGCGCGGAGCAACTGTCGAAATCTTAAAGCCTCGCGCCCCCGGAAATTTCGATAATCTGCCCTGTAATAAACGCTGCATCATCAGACGCAAGAAAAAGAGCGCACAGGGCAACGTCGTCCGGTGTTGCGATCCGGCCAAGCGGGTAACGCTGTGCACACTCATTGCGAAGCATCTCCCACCGTTCGGACCCGAGAGCCCTGACAAAGGCGGGAACCTCAACAAGAGCTGGCGCAAGTGCATTGACCGTTATACCATAGCGACCGAGCGACATGGCAAGCGAACGGGTAAATGAGTAAATGCCACCTTTAGACGCTGAGTAGGAAAACTGGTTCGGACTTCCCCGATAAGCCAGCGAGCTCATATTCACAATTTTTCCAAACCCCCGAGGCTTCATCATCCTGGCAGCTTCACGGCAGGAGATAATGCAGGATTTGAGATTCAAATCAAGATTGGCGCTCATTTTCAGGTAGTCAATCTCCTCGACATCAGCTGACGGTTCATTGTCGCCACCGGCAATGTTCACCACAATGTCCAGCTTTCCATAGCGCTCAGCTATTTGCCGATAGAGTGTCTCTATCTCCTCCTCTCGGGTTACGTCGGCATTTACCGATATCCCACTCCCCCCGCTCCGCTCAAGAAGTTCAAGGGTTTCAGCACAGCCAGTTACATTAATATCGCTGGCAATAACAGCAGCTCCTTCAGTTGCAAAACAGAGTGCCACTGCCCTGCCGATTCCTCCTGCCGCTCCGGTAACGAGCGCAATTTTTCCAAAAAGACGCATGGTCGTCTCTTGTTTAATTTTTCGATGACATCTCAGAACGGACAATCATCATTCGCAATAACGCTCTCGCTCTGACTTTCGAAAACCGGCGGTTCCCAGGATCCAGAGTCCTCGGAATAGGAGGTGTCCGGCTGATTGACCCCCTCAACTTTCCATCCCTTGACGTCGGTATACCACTTACCGTTGAACTCCCTGCTTTCAATGTCAAACGAGATCGTGAGCTTTGATCCCACCTTCAGTAAATTTCTGTCATACTTCTCTCCCCACAATGAAATGCAGACTTTTTTCGGATACTGCCCTTCAGTTTCAACAATAATATCCTGTTTTTTCCATGTTCCATTCCTTCCTGTACCCGTCTGTTCAGGAAGAATTGCCGATAGCTTGGCCGTGAGTTGCATAATAATTATGAATAAATTGATTCGTTATTAAACTGTTTTGATTTCACCCCGGAGAATGAAGGTGACATAATAAACCGAACATCCGTAGAAACAACCTGCAACACCAAGGAGCAGGTTGTTTTCCAGAAAGAATGCCAACAAAATTGCGGTCGCCGAGAGTAAAAGCACTGTAAGCTGTTTGAAGGCTTTATTCATCACCGGCTCACCAAGCAGGGCTGAAAGTGCTATCGCACTTCTGAGTGTTTCAAGTGAGTTTGATCGGACAATTGATGGAATAACAATATAAATCATACCGATAAAGGAAAAGGTGATCCAGCCGAGCAAGGCAGCATGAGTATGGGAGTGATAAATCCACATTCTGTCGAAACGCAAGGGAGGCACCGTACCAAAATGAATCCCCTTTAAAAAGTAGATATTCATGATGCCGTAACCACTGGTCGCAAAAAGAAGCGCAAGGCCGCTCAACAGAAATGCAAGTGCTGGATGGTGAAATTTGGTATGGAAAAAATTGTTGAGGTAAACAGCAAAACTGCCAAGCAGAGCCATCACACCAAACAACAGAAAATGGCTGAGCAGCATCATACCAAGATAGTACTCAGCCAGAATAACAATCAGAAAAAGGAGAACTCCGCCGACAAAGATATAAAACCAGAGACTGAAAAGCCGCTTTGCCAGCTCCTGTTTTGATGACCTGCTCCATGCGTAGGTATAGAGAAATCCCATCACACTGATACTGAGTGGAAATGAAGAACCAAGAAAGTAGGAAGACTGTGTCACAAAAAAGGGAATAATTCTCTGATCAGGAAAAGCCTCTTTAAGACCAAGCGTAAAAAGACCAAGGTTGGCAACGAGCAGAAAAAGAACATCAAAAATATAGTAGCGCACCGAAACTTCGTTCCAGATTTTCGGAACTGAAAGCGTAGTGAAAATCTCCCTGAGCGGCCCGGCCACAACAACCATGAGCAGTAAGCCTGTAAAGGCTTTCAAGAAGGGCCAATCCATGAAAACGGCAATAGTAATCATGACCAACGAGAGCAGAACTGCATAAATATAGCGCAACTGCTTTGCTGGATCAATCTTCAGTTCAGGGTAGATTGCGGCTGTCAGGTAGCGGTTAAGAATGAGGATGGCAAGGTTGCCGAATCCGATAAAAAAGAGATAGGGATGAAGCTTCAAGAGAAACATATTCCCCATAAATGCTCCTGCTGCCCCCAAAAGAGACGCAACGGCAATAACGGTCACGGAAACAGAGAGAAAAAGCCTGGCAACACTGCTTAACTCTCCATCAAAATGGTGCAGTTTCATTCAGGTCAGGGTTTTTATTTTATTCAATTCAATTACAGCAATCACTGAAAGCGCAATCAGGGAAACATTCAGTGTCAGGGGATTGAATGGCAAAGAAAACATTGTTGGCTCGAACAGGGCGACAAAACAAAGAAGCCCGACTAAAGACGCTGCATTGAGCCAGAACACCCAGCTCCATCGAGCCACAAGCAGGAAAAGTCCAAACACGATCTCTGCTATGCCCATCCATAGTACCGCTTCACAAGCCCACTGATAAACCGGAATAATGTGGCCAAGCAGGTCTATTTCTCCCCTGCTTTGACAAACTATTTTTGGAACGGCACCCTGATAAACCCATGAAAAGGAAAGTGCAGCACGGCACAACAACAGTCCCGGAGTCTGGTTTGAGAAATAAGACATTACCGGTCGCAGGTTAACGGAATTACAAAAAATGGCTACACCGCCTGTTTCCTTTTCAGCTTTGAAAATTTGCCTTGCATCTTGTCGAACCAGACATAAACGACTGGAATAACCAGCAGAGTCAGAAACATTGAACTGAAAAGTCCGCCGACAAGAGCAACGGAAAGCCCGGACTTCCATTCAGATCCTGAGCTTTGAGAAAGCGCAATAGGGAGAAGCCCGAAAATCAGTGTCAAGGTGGTCATGAGAATGGGACGCAACCGCTCTTTTGCTGCTTCAAGAATAGCCTCAGAAAGCTCCATCCCCTCTTCGCGGAACTTGTTGATAAAATCTACCAGCAGAATAGCGTTTTTTCCCACAAGCCCGATAAGCATGATAATACCAAGAATAGTGAAAATACTCAGTGATTTACCGGTAATGGCCAAAGCGAAAAGCGCTCCGATAATAGCGAGCGGAATAGAAAACATCACCACCATCGGCCAAATCCAGGAATCGTAGAGTGCAACCATGATAAGATAGACAAAGATAATGGCAACAAGAAAAGAGAGCAGAAGGGTCGAGTTTGATTCCCCCTGCCTTTTGAGATCAGATTCATAAGCATAGCTCACTGTTGAAGGCATGAGAAGAGTTTTTTTCATGTTTGCCATGATCCGCTCAATCTCTTTACCAATGCTTCCAACAGGACGACCAACAACCTGTGCCTTGACCCAGACAGCATTGTTTCGATCCTTCCGCTGCAACTGCGTATAGCCCCGATCCTGTTCAAAAGTGACAAACTGACCGAGACGAACCATATCGCCCTGGGAAGTACGGAAGGTGATCTCGGAAAGCGTTGAGGTGTCCTGACGATAGTATTTGTCGAGCATCACCCTGATATCGTATTCATCTCCTCCATCCCGGTATTTGCCGGCTTCATCTCCGGCATAAGCAGTCCGCAATGCGGCTCCTACATCGGCAATAGAGATGCCAAAGGTGCCCATTTTTTCACGATCGACGATAACGCGCATTTCGGGACTTCCGATTTGAGAGGTCAATTTGATATCGGCAGTTCCTGAAACAGTTTTGAGACTGTCTCGCAATGCTTCGGCCACACGGGTCACCTGACTTCTCAGTGGCCCACTGATAATAACTGCAACCGGCGTTTCATTGGCTGTTCCAAAAATTCCGATAGGGTTGATGCTTGCCTTGAGGCCGACAATATCCTGCAGATTGACCCGAATTGCCTGCATAATGGTATCTGTCGATCGGGTCCGCTCCTCTTTGGGTGTAAGCCTGACATTGATTTCAGAAATATTGTCAGCGCTCTGATTGAAAAAGCCTTCGGTTGAAGCCCCAACATTAACCATCACCTTTTTCACTTCTGCCATTGAGGTGAGACGACGTTCCACACTTCTGGTCAACCGGTTGGTCTCCTGAAGAGGGGTTCCCGGTTCAAGTTCCAGTTTGACGGCAAACTCCCCGCGATCAGACACGGAGATAAACTCTCCACCGATAAAGCCAAAAAATGGAAGGAGAAAAGAGAGAAACAACAACAGTATGGCACTGAAAAAAACTTTTCGGGGATTGCGTAAGCTCCACTGAAGGAGATTGATATAGATCTGGCGCAGACGCTGGAAGTTGCGTTCAAAAGCAAGAGCAAACTTTTCTACAGGATTTTTTCCGGTAAACTTTTCAACAGTGGAAAAGCGCGATGCAAGCAGTGGAGTCAAGGTAAAAGAGACAAAAAGGCTGACCAGAGTAGAGATAACCATAACAACGGAAAATTCCCGCAGAATATTTCCAACAATGCCACTGACCAGAGAGAGCGGCAGAAAAACAACCACATCAACCATTGTAATAGAGAGTGCAGTAAAGCCAATCTCGTTTCTGCCAGCAAGGGCGGCATTTCGGGGCTCTTCGCCGCGTTCGAGATGGCGGTAAATATTTTCAAGCACCACAATGGAATCGTCAACCAGAACGCCCACCACCAGTGACAGTGAGAGCAGCGTCATGAGATTCAGGGAAAAACCAAAAAGGTACATTCCGATAAAGGTCGTCACAAGAGACGTTGGAATGGAAACAAGCACAATCAGTGAGTTACGCAGACTGTGGAGAAAGAGCAACATGACGAGGGCAACAAGCAGCACTGCAAGCATAAGGTCATGCTGCACAGCGGTGACAGCTTCAAGCGTAAAGGTCGAAGCATCCTGTGCAATGTCAAAGTGGAGGTGACGAGCGCTGTAGAGTTTTTCAAGCTTTGAAAGAGCCGCTCTTGTAAGACGACTTACATCAACGGTGTTGGCATCGCTCTGCTTCATGACCATAATACCGACCGCACTTCGACCGTTAACCCTTGTAAGGGTGGTGATCTCCTTAAAGCCATCCTCAACTTCAGCAACATCCCTCAATGCAACCGTACCTGAAGCGGTAGTTCGCAAAACAAGGTTTTTCAGCTCTTCCAGACTGGTGAACTTGCCAGAAAGCCTGACCACAAACTGCTTGTCGCTGTCATCAATTTTGCCGGTCGGAAAATCACTGTTGGCCTTTCCAACCTCTTTGAAGACATCTGTGACAGTCAGACCATAGCTCTGAAGCCTTGCCAGATCAATATTAACCCTGATTTCCCGCTCACGGCCTCCAAGCAAGTATACTTGCCCAACACCGCCGACACTTGCAAGCTGCGGCTTTATGTCATCTTTGAGCATCTGGTAAAACTCCGCATCCGGCAGTGATGAGGTTGCCCCGATGCGCAGCACAGGCACCTCATCGAGAGCAAAACGGGTAATAACCGGCGCTTTTGCTTCGTTGGGAAAGCGATCGCGCACCTCATTGATCTTGCGCTGGGCATCCTGCAACGCCTTTTCAATATTGGCTGAATTGGAAAACTCGATGGCTACCACAGACAGCCCTTCAGTCGAGGTAGAGGTAATGGATGATATTTTTTCAATGGCCGAAACAGCTTCCTCAACAGGTTTGGTCAGCGATGTTTCAACCTCTCCCGGCGACGCACCGGGATAGAGAATGGAAACGGTAACAACTGGCGGGGTCATCTTCGGCAAGAGCTCATACTGCAACTGCTGGTAGCTGAAGAGGCCGAGAATACCAATCACGGTAAAAAGCACAACAATAAGCGTCGGCCTTTTTATGGAAAGCTCAGTCAGCGTCATGGTCGTCCAGAATTCTTCTGCTGGTCGATGACGAGAACATCGGCCCCGTCATGAAGCTCGTTCTGGCCACTTATCACCACACTGTCGCCGGGAGCTAATCCACCGAGAACCTCAAGGTGCTTTTGCAGCTCCACACCTGCAAGAAATGACTTTAAAAATGCCTTGCCGCGACGTACAACAAAAAGTTGAGGATTTCTTATTCCTGAAACAAGTGCGACACGCGGAACCAGAACTGCCTGCCGTTCCCCTTCGCCCGAAGAGAGTACTCTGGCAAACATTCCCGACCTGAAGCTGGCTTTACCGGTATTCTGCAACAGCACTTCTATCCTGCAGGTATGATCACGACCTGACTTGTCGCTCACTGAACCGACCTTACCGCTGAAGATCTCTCCAGGATAAAGATCGCTGGTTACCGTCAGGGATGTGCCTTCAACAAACTTCCTCATCTCTCTTTCAGGCACAAAAATGATGATCTTTACTCTCGACATATCGACAAGATGCGCCACCTTCATACCTTCGTGAACAAGTTCTCCCTGTTCCACAAGACGCGAAGTTACAAGACCGGAAAAAGGCGCTTTGACTCTTGTGTCATTGTATTTTCTATCCGCCGCAACAAACTCCGCTTCAGCCTCTTCACGCTGCAACTGCACTGTTTCATACGCTGAAAGTGCCACAGCACCTTCTTTGTAAAGGGTTCTATAGCGATCGACATCCTGTTTCGCCTGACTGAAATGGGCATCCGCCTTCTTCTGCCGGGCAGTGGCAAGTTCATTATCAAGGATCAACAATGTTTCTCCTGCCTTTTTCTGCTCTCCCGGTTCTGCTGAAACCCTGCGGACTATACCCGCAGACTCAGAAAAGATATCCGCCTCCCTGAGGGCCTCAACTGTTCCCACGATGCTGAAACTGTCACGAACGGCCGCTTTCGAGATACGGACAACCGAGACCGGAATACGGTCAATAACCTTTGCTTTCACTGTTTTGTGCGTTTCAGGACGCTGGGTCAGCCAGAACAATCCCAAAAGAAGCAGGAGCAACAGCACAGGAAAAACGAACTTCTGATTTTTCTTCATTGTCAGGAATTCTACGGTAAAATGAGAGCAAGCCCTACGACAAAAAAGCGAACCAAAGCTCGCTTTTTTATGTCATAAAAACAAAGGCGATCTCAGCAGAAGTTACTGGCAATGGAACACGAAATATCTGCCGAAGCCTTGACATGTTCAATAATCGAAAGAACTCCTGTGAGATTGATAATGTTCTGGTCATTCACCGATGCCTTGATCTTTGCTGCCGCACTGTCATAAAGCGCCTGAATCTCACTCATCATCACCAAGGTTTCACTTGCATGTTTCGAGTTGCCGCTCACATAAGCTTCAACGGCTTTCTTGATCATTTCAGCCGTAATATCGCCCATTGGTTTCAGTCCGTACTCATCCTTGTGCAGATCCTCAACATTGGCAAACTTCACATACTCAGCCTTGTCTGCAATATTGAGCGCCAACTGGGCCAGTCGTTCAAGATCACGGAGAATCATCCTGGCATATTTGATCGCCTGAAGATCTTCTGCGCCAAGATTCTGGAAAGATGCGTAGGCAAGGGTAAGGTATTCAACCTCAAACTTCCCTTTCCTGATATAGGCCTCATCAAATTTGAATGCCGAAGAGGCAAGCTCAATATTTCCCTTTGTTGATGCCCGGATGCTGAGCATCAGATTATTTTCAACATTTGAGGACAGTTTGGTAAGCTTCTGCTTGAGTGATTCAAGCTGTACATAGACTGTTCCCTGGGGTTTTGTTGAAAGAGCAAATTTTGCGGGATCAATCTTGATGGTAAAAGCTTGCGGAGTTTCTGTTGTTTTCGGTGAATCGCCGAAAATTTTTCCTAACAGGTTAGCCATAGAGTTCAAACACCATGCTTATGATTTAAAAGATACAAAGTGACCTTAATTTAGCAGACCTGCAAGGTAAAATGCAAGAAAAAAACAAAAAACAATTTTGGGATCACCCATACCTCACCCACAATCCTGAACTAAGTCAGTACTGTGATCAGTTTCCTGGAACGACCCTATTAATCCGCTAAAAAGATTCCTTTTATCTTGTAAGTCGATCGAACTTGTTCTTCTGTAAAAGGCATGGCATTATCTGCACAGATAAAATCTCCGCCAACTTTCTTCAGCCCACAATCCAAGGTTGTCAGTTGATTACCGGAGCAATTAAAATGTCCTTTTACTTTTTTAGGCGCCCCCTTCAGCGACGTTATCTGATTCCTTGAGCAGTCAAAATCCCCCTTGACTTTTTCAGGCCCCCCTTTGAGAGATGTAAGCTGATTATTTGAACAATCAAAGGCTTTGACTTTTTCAGGAGCACCTTTGAGCGAGGTCAACTCGTTAACCGAACAATTAAAATCCCCGTTAACCATTTCCAGGGATCCCTTAAGGTTGGCAAGTTTATTCTTTGAACAATCAAAGTTACCCTCAACATGTCCAGGAGCGCCATCAAGTGATATAAGCTGGTTTCCAGAACAGGAAAAATCTCCGGAAATAACAACCGCACACTTTTCAAGAGAGGTCAATTGATTGTTTGAACAATCATAATCTCCACCCACAATATCTGGCGAACCCTCAAGGGTTTGCAACTGGTTTCCGGAACAATTGAAATCTCCATCAACTGTTTCCAGACACCTTGCTTGTTTGATACCTTTACTTGAATAGATCTCTCCTTGAAGCGTTGTCAGACGGTTTCCTGCGCAAGAAAAATCACCAGTCACAAAAACCGGACAATAGTCCAGAGTTTTCAGTTCATTGCCTGAACAGTCATAATCACCGTTAACTTCCTCAGGGCCTCCTTCAAGGGTTATCAGCAGATTGCACGAACAATTGAAATCCCCGTCAATCTTTTTAGGAGCCCCTTCAAGGGTTGTGAGTTTGTTCCCTGAACAATTGAAATATCCATTAACTTTCTCCGGACAACCCTCAAGCGATGTCAAGCCCTTATTGGAACAATCAATATCAGCCGCTCCATCAACAATATCCATGACATCGGTAAAGGTTACTGCCTGAACTGGTTTAGTCATTTTTACCTCCTCATATAATTTATCCCTTCTATGTCCCTAATAATACCAAATAAATACAAGTTAACTTACAGATGATTTTTCTCTGTGGCTCCGTTTATATGAAATCATCATGGGAACCCTTGTGTTTGACAAGTTCACCAGTCACAAGATAAATAACCTCTTGCGCAATCTTTGACGCATGGTCAGCTACACGCTCAATATTCCTCGAAACGCTTAACGCATTGATAAGCTGGTTCACATCAGCATCTGCAGTTTTCATTAAAGCAGTCACTTTGTTAAAAACAGTATGATGCATCGCATCAACCTTATCATCTTGAGCACAAACCTGATCGGCAAGATTACGATCCCGCAAAACAAAAGCATCAATCGACTTTTTAACCATATCACTGGCCAGCGTAAACATCAGCTCAAACTCCAGCAACTCCAGCATGGCAGGGGTTATTGCAAGCATAGAATCAACGATGTGAAGCGATATTTCACCAATACGCTCAAGTTCATCACTCATCATCATGACAGCAAGAATAGTGCGCAGGTCTTTAGCAACCGGATGCTGAAGTGCGATAAACTGAATACATCGCTCCTCAATATCAATCTCTTCCATTTCCAGCTCATTTTCCACATCTTTAATACGCGGCACGCTATCCTCGTCCTGGTATTTAACCGCATATAATGCGTCTGACAAATTCTCAACTACTCTGGAAGAAAGGTCAACAAGAACCTGCGAAAGCTCTTGTAAGTGCACATGAATCGGTCTATTTGGCATAAGAATTAAGTTATTTCGTTACATGAATAGTTATGGTTCCACATCAAGGCAAAAGAATAGCGCACGAAATGACCGTTGTCCAGAGTCCGTTTTCACCCTCGGCAGACTGGGTTATATTGTAGGAATTAATAATCTTATGGCTCATCTTGTAGATACCTTCACGCTCGTCCCAGTCTTTGTTGGGATCAAACTCAATACCGAGGGTTGTTGCAAGCATTGTTGCAGCGAGATCTTCAGCATACTCACCCGACTGTTCGGCAGATTCTCCGTAAGGTTGATGTTCCGACAGATAACCATACTGTGTCTCATCCGCCGGGATGGCAACGCCAACCGAAGCCGCAATAAGACGATTATATTCATTGGTAGAATTGCGAGCTATGACTGCAAAGGTGATTTGCCCTGGAGTGAGATGTTTCAAACCCTCATCAACACTGATGCGAACACAGTGAGGCGGAAAAATACTGGATACTGTAACCAGGTTACATTTCTCAATTTTAGCATCCCTCAACGCAAGCTGGAACGACGATAAATATTCCTTATGCCTTCCCACCCCTTTGGTGAAAAATACGGTTCTCCGAACATTTTCGTGAAACCGCTTTTTTTTAATACGCCATCAGGCTATACCCATATCGAGTTTGCCACAGTAAAACAGGATCCTTGTTCGGTAACTTTCGAATTTATGAAACCCTCTTGCTGAGGCTTTTATCGTCTGAATTTTACTATTGAGACCTTCTGATACCGCGTTACTTACCCGATGCTTGAAGTAGTTCAATAGGTTGTCACGGTGCCGGTTTAGCATATCTTTCACCTCTATCATTGGAGTGAGTCCAGACTGGTCAACGGTATCGCTCCAGTATGATAAAAACAAGCCCCCGTGAACTTCGGTTGTCAAATTCCAGAACAATCTGAACCCGTTCTTGATCGACCAGGCAACCCCTGTTTTTAAGGGAACCTCTAAAAAGTGCCTTTTGATACATGTTGAAAAATGAGTATCCCCAAAATACTATTCCACAATAGTATCAAAAGCATAGCTCTTTGACATATTTTTGATGTAGAAATGCCTTGTTTGTTTTCGACTGGGCGCAGTTATCCCATGACCTGAGCATACTGGTCATGTAAAAAGACTGCAGAGACTGTTTTCTTGAGCTGTACACAACGCATCATGTTGTAGGTCAAATTGGTCAAGCCGATTTTTGCTGCTGCTCTGTAAAGACCGATTGTACGAACATGCATGGCATCCATACTGTTCGTCATAAAACCGAAAACATGCTCAACGAGAGCTCTTGTCTTTGATTTCAGGCGATTGGACGCTTTCTGTTCATCCGTTAGCGGGTGGTTTTTGAAACCTTTTTCATTGATCTGGCCTGTCATGCCACATGATTCGATACATTCTTCCTGACCGATATAGGCACTATCTCCGTACAGTATCTGACCGGCATCGTCTTTATCTATCAAGGTTTCAAGTTCTTGGGAGTCATGAGGTGAGGCACTGCTTACGGCGTATGTCGTG
>Ga0118677_10004602_pt1 | contig 24971 bp, 24 predicted proteins | sample AliMusrvi5mmetaG_FD_86154 | JGI IMG/M metagenome (GOLD analysis project Ga0118677, IMG submission 86154)
GTGCCCTAGAGAATCCATTTGGTCCCAAAGTATTGGGGTGAACGGCAACTGTAAACTATGTGGTCGGTACCGGACGTAAAGCATGTGTCCGGTACGGACCAGTAATGCTTGGTGGGTCGGGCGAGATTCGAACTCGCGACCAACGGATTATGAGAGCAGACATCCAAAGAAAACCACTAGGATTTCAAGAGCTTACGTCTCCTAAATATCGGTGTGTGAGTATTTATGTTACTGATTTAACTAGAGAAGAGGAAACGCTAGCTCACTCTTTGGCTTTCAAAACCAAAGAAATTTTGGAGCAACCATCTAGCACCTCGTTGCTCCAAACAGTTTGTCAAGTTAACGAGCGCTACCTTAAGTAATGCACGTTATAGTTGTGGAGCGGGTGAAGGGAGTCGAACCCTCGTCTCTAGCTTGGGAAGCTAGGGTAATAGCCGTTATACGACACCCGCAATAGAGACGAGTCTTATAAACTTAATTCAGTAGCAATTGATTCATGCGCTTTACAAAACTGGCTGGGTCATTGAGCTGACCGCCCTCTGCCAATAAAGCCTGATCAAATAAGAGATTAGTCCAATCATCAAAATGCTGATCATCACTTTTGAGCTTGGATAGCAAAGGATGCTCTGGATTAATCTCCAATATAGGCTTTATATCAGGGGCATTTTGACCAGCAGCTTTTAGCATCCGTAGCAAGTTGCCAGACAGTTCATTCTCATCAGCAATCAAATAGGCTGGAGAATCCGTTAAGCGAAAGGTCACCCGCACATCTTTAGCCTTATCTTCCAAGACTATTTTCAGAGCAAAATGATGAATGAAACCCACTAGAAGAAGGTCTATCGCCCCCCATCCCCAACCAATGTATATGGCGCCCAGAATGCGGGATGACTAAATTTTGGGTCTTTCATAGTATCAATCATTGCCAATCTTAGTGAATCCGCTCGACGCATAGATCGATCATTTTGATAAGAATCAAAAGTACGGGTAGTCAACAGCATTGCACTCTCTGACTCAACAGACCAATGGGTTACGAGAAGGCTACGACTGCCGGCAAAAAAGAATCCGCGAGCAAGCCCACTGAGCGCCTCACCAGCCCTTCCGTCTTCACCAGCCGTATTGCACGCTGATAAAACAGTCCAGTCAGCATTCATACTTAACCCCATTACATCTTTAAGAGTTAATAATGGTGACTCACTTCTATCAGAGGTAACCGCCATTGCTAATGCTGGCTCGTTCAAGCCCGGCAAGTCCCCAGGACGTAAACCATGTGTAGCAAAAACAACCACGCGCTTTTTCGATAAAGTACCCAGAGAACTTGATTTCAAAACCGATTCTCGAGTAGCGGCTGCTCCTAAAAATAAATCATTAGCGTCTGAGTCTTGTAGCGACTTTGATATTTTTATTACCTCATCCCTAGTTTCTGGCAACTGAGGCAGCTTGTTATAAGCCAGAAAACTTTGTTCGATAGACTTATCAAAATCTGTCTGCAAGTTACTTCGCGTTAGGTTGCTTGCTCTAATTGACCTTAAACTGGAGTTATTAGACTGAGACTTGCCACCCAGATCAAAGCTTGGGTCCCCCCATGCTATCAAAGGTTGCAATGCCGAGGGTGTTTTACTAAATTTATTCAATGCAATCCATCCCGAGGCTGATGGCATATAACTTATTGCCGCATTATTAATAAGCCATGATGCATTTTGTAAATTCTCACCAGCAAACTGTCGACGTATTAAAACGGAAAATGGTAGGTTAGCCAACGATCCCGATGTAGAAATAATTAAATGCTTTTTGCTCTCCATAGATCCCTCTATAGGCGCTAAGAGAGATTGATAGATCTGCAATGAATCAGCAAAATCAAACCCTGGAGGCGTGGCAGATTCAAATCCTCCAACATCCAGAGTTTTTCGAATCCGCTGAACCATGGACTTAATATCCGCCTCACCTTTCGAAGACTTATGAAACTTTACATTTCCTAAATGATCTATAGAGAATACATATGTAGCATTTTCAAGGGGGAGTATTGAGATAAAAAGCTCATCAGATTTAAGTGTGGCCGCAATCTCTTTGGCTGATGGGGACTTAGGATGAATTAACTGAAAATATTCTGGAAAGTCCTTTTGTATTTGTTCTTTATATTTAACTCTAAACTGTTGTAGTTCATTTAGTCTTACTCGCATTTGCTCAATAACTTGAACATTGCGCTTCTGGACCCCCTCTGTGCTTTGGCCAATAATGTATGCATTTAGACTTGCAATCTCATTTTTAGCATCCTGTTCCTGCCGAATAATTTGTAATAATTTTGGATTATTCACAGATGTCCGTATTGCAGCATCACTGACAGACTGCTGAACTGACGAAGAATTTAAAATATCGGCAATTTCGAAAATTGTGGAAGAATCTGCTACATTGATTTGCGGATTTTGAGCTAAAAATTCAATATAGCTTTCTAGAATAAATTTCTTGTATTTCCTTCGCATCGAATCTTCCACATAATCGCCAGATAAGGAGTCTGGAGAAACCATGCTTTTAACTGCCCGCTGAAATTCTTTACGAGCTAATATTGAGTCCCCATTTCGCCATAGAGCTGATGCATACATTCCACGGGAAAATGATGTCAGGTAGTGGTTCTCGCCAAAGTTATCGCTACCCCACTTGAGGTTTCCCTCATAAAGCTTAACGGCTTCTGAATATTTTCCGGCCTTAATATAAATATACCCGCGAAGATATGGAACTCTAGCATAAGCAACGTTTCCATTAACATTTTGCACCGCCCCATCAATTACATTGAGTTCGACAAGAGCTTCTTTCCATTTGTCTTGCCCGATTAATGCTCTAAGCTTTCTATTTTCTACATACATCCAAGAAGATGATCCTTTTTTAAAGCCCAATTCTTCATTGATCTTTTCACTGCGTGATACATACTTCAAGGCTTGGTTATATTGTCCATTAGCAATCTCCAAATCCGCGGCAGTATTAAAAAAGTGATTTAGCTGCTTATCATTAAAACCATATTGACTCGCAAGGCTATAGGTGTCTCTTAAAGTTAAATCGGCCTGAGCATACATACCCGCGTTTAATTGATGTTGTGCTACATCTACGTATGAATTTAAGCCCCAATTTCTTCCATAATTTTTCTGCCTTGTATCAACCACATCCTCTATTGAGATCAAGGCCTTTCCGCTTTCAGCTGCTTTTTTAGCTGTCTCGATGCCCTCATTCCATTTTCCCACTCGGAGTAGGTAGTTTGCTTTAACCCGGTAATACTCAAGCTCTGCTCGATTTTTCCAATATACAGAAGCAGATCCACGCATTACCGAGCTGCCCCATTGCATCAAAATAATTTGCTCCGCCTCGTCTAATAATTTCTTGGCAGGTATTAAGCGGTTGTCATTGATATATTGTTGAGCAACCATCACGCGGATTCTCACCTCACTAGGAGGCCAACCCTTAATCTCATTAATTAATTGCTCACTAATTTGATAGGCTTCTTTTCTTTTTTCAGTTTGAAATAAAAGTCCGCTCAATGACCACCGAGCATCAATATTTGAATCCAAATTAAGTGAGGCCCACTCACGTAAGATAGCCTCCCTCGCAACAACATCCCCTAACTTAAAGGCTGCAGCATCTTTTTGACGATAATTTTCTGATTTTGTTGAACTTAACGAATCTGGATTTGTAGGCTTTGAAATAATTGATCGTAAATCAGCAATTTCGTCGGCCTTGAGATTTATCGCACTCTCAGCAATCTCTTCCGCGTTCGAAACGGCCGAAATAAAGATGGATGCAAATGCAATGAATAGGCATTTATTTAGCAATGCTTTTGATATTTTCACTTGCTTAATCCCTATTTAACCTCAAGCTCAACAAATCGAGAGCCCACTCTGCCCTCCGAATCTTCCACGTTTATCAAAATCTTATGATTTCCTTTTGGAAGGGCTACTTCTTTTAAACTCATACCTTGCTCGGTAACTTGTGCAACACCTAATAGACGATTAGTGATGTCAATCTGAAAGGTGCCGTAATATACTTTAAAGGTATCAGCCTTAACTTTGGAAGGATCCCTGGATGTAAATCTCAATGAAATAGATGTAGGGGAAGCAACTGGAGCATCTAGTTTTGGCACTAAAATGTCAATTACTGGAGCATTGGGAGGAGACGCTACCTTAGATATAAAAAGTAAATTTTCGCTATTAGATTCCAGCATCTCATCTTGCGTCACTAGTAATATGGGTGCCGACGCTACAGGTAAAGTGACTAGCGATAAAAAAATCAAGGAAAGTCTTAGACTCATTTTTTCAATCACTCAATAACACTAATTCTCACACGACGATTCTCTGGCGCCTCTGGCTTATCAGGCAGAAGCAAATCTGCCGCACCCTTTCCAATAGACTTAAGACGGGATTTACTTACCTTATCAACATTTACCAGATAGCTCATTACTGAATTTGCACGTTCTTCTGACAATCTCTGATTATAGGTTGGAAGGCCTACGCCATCTGTGTAACCCTCAATCATGAAAGAAAATCCTTTTAGCTCATTACTGTTCATGGCTTGAGCTAAGTTATTGAGCAGCGGCTTACTCTCATTTAGAATTTTTGCTGAGTCGAAATCAAATTGAATCGATAAATCAATTGATGGCTTTTCTCGAGCCTCTGGCGCTAAATTTCTTAAGCCCCTAGTTTTCATTGGGGCTGAATTCAACCTCTCAATAATCTCATTTGAGGAAGCAGAACGTAATGGGACTTGCGCAACTGCGGATAAAGATGAAAAAAACACACCTAAAATGAATATTATCCTGATCACTATTTAACCTCGTTAACACTGAGTAATTTTGCTGAAAACTTTTCAGATTTACCCTCGTTGCTTTTTCCAACAAGGTACTCAATCAATGCACTACGACCTTTTAAATCATTGAGGCTATATACAAATGGTGAGTTAAAATCAGAGCCAAGCATTCCTAGTTTTGATAGATCGCGGGGGGAGTCAGCAACTAACACCAAAATGTTGTCCACACCAACAGGGCCCGCCGCCCTGATTTGCCAAGCCTTGCTAGGAATATTGATTGTCTGATTCGCTTTTATGAAGTTCTTTTCATCTAACTTATTAGGATACAAAAGATAGAAGCTTTGCTTATCAGATCCCAGGAGAACTAAATATAAATAGCCGTCACTATTAGACTTAATTTGAAGATCCAAATAATCTTTGTTAATTTTCAAATTCTTGTTGGTAATTTTGATATCTACTCTTCTAAGGGGATTTGCCTGACTTTCAATGTCCTTTAGAGCAGCTAGCGCTCCGCCGCCAGTAATCACTTCAAGCTCTACCTCATGAGGCTTAGTATCCGGCTTGACAATTTGTGTTGTTGGATTTTCTTGAATGGGCTTAGTAGGCTGACTCTGAGGCGGAGGATTCGGCGGATTGTTAACCGCCGTCTGCGCTGGAGGGTCGACAGGCTTACTCGGTGGCTTAATTGTTGAAACGGGAATGATTGGGCTGTTAGAAACGGGTACTGGGGCTTGCGATAAAGAGCTGTCTGGGACAATTGGATTGGTCTGATTGGAAATAATCGGTATCAGATTTCGATTGCCACGAATGGTGACATGGCTTGCAACCTGTATTGGGCCAGGTACTTTTTTATCCATAATAGTTTGCGCACATTGCCGCACTTCTTCCAAGGAAACGGCTCCAGAGCTATCAAGATCCGCCGCTTTTCCTAGTAAGCATTCTTTAAGGGCCTGTGTAGCTACTCCGCCCAAGCCAGGCTGATCCCAGCTCACCTCATCCGGCCTAGCGGATGAAATGAAAACAACATTTTCCTGAAGTGCCCCCAATGTCTTAGTCTCATCGAATAAGCTTCTTGTCTTGTAATTCACTGGAGTGCAAACTTCTTGACCCGATTTATCTTTAGATGCAAATTTCGCCACTAAATTAGAGCTGCTTGCGGACCGAGTTCTAGATGCATTAAGGACGCCACCAGAATGGCAGGTGTCCACCATAAGAATAGACTTATCAACCGAGCTATTTAATGGCTTGGTTGCCTGCGCCATTTCGGCATTACTGATAGATTCATAGTCATAGGTGAGCAAACCTTCTGCACAGCTATTAATGAATGGGTTGTAATATCTAGTACCATGGCCAGAAAAGTAAATAAAGACCCTCCCCCCATCGGCAGCTTTTTGACTAAACACTTTTAATGTGTTCAAAACATTTTGCTTGGTTGCCTCTTGATCGCGCATTATCGTGATATTTTTATCTGGGATATCCATGGCTTTTGCAATATCTTTAGCCATTTCAATATCTGCTGGAACCCCCATCAGATCAGCCGCTGGTCCGTTATAGTGACTAATACCGATTATTAAAGCAGAGCGAGAATTATTCTCTAGAGCTATCGCTTGACTCGTGAAAAATAATGAGCCGATCCACAGGATGGAGATTAATTTTCTCATGAAAAATTTCTCCAATTTATAAAAAATCATTTTGCAACTCTTGATGTAAACACAACTTTTTGCACATAGAGTGATCCTTGGCTATTACGCGCTAGTGCAATATTTACATTCCTATTTTTAGCGCTATCTTCAGCGGAGTAACTTGAGTATTGCCCTTGAACAATTTTTATTGCCTCCCATAATCCTGTGAATAGCCCTAGCAACAATAGCGGGTCTTTAGGCGCCAATTCATTTGGCGGCTGAGTCACCGTAACCTTTCCACCAGAAGCTTCGGCGACAGCCATCCACTTTTCTAGCCGAGGAGGTATTTCATTGGGTGTTACCGGACTATAAAACTCCACATCAACAGGATTCTTGCTATTTGCCAGCGAATTAGCTAATTCAGAATCAAATTTTTGCGTATCAATAAAAGTGATCGAATCTTTAGGAGGTCCCTCACTTACAGTCTGACAAGCTAACAACGTGAAGCTGCAGAAAATTATAAGAACAACTTGATGGCTATTTCGCAACATGATTTCCCCGATACAACTATGAATTTAAAGATATCCTAATATTAATCCCCAACAACCACAAATGGAGACCAAAATATAGGGTGCGCATACGCATATTTCATTTTTTCACCTTCTTTTGCGCCGCCACTATCAATGAGATCTAACATACTTTGACGAAGGGCCTGCGCCTTACCGTATCTTTGACGATTTGGGTTGCTTGCATCCACATTCGTTGTTTTTTGATAGCTTTTGAATAAATCAGACATCATTACTCTTGCTGCATCAGAATCTACTGGCCAATTAGAGACTAGCAAGGCCTTTGCTCCCGCAAAGAAAAAAGCTTTACCCAGACCAGAAAAAGCTTCGGCACCACCGCCATCCCCAGCCGCTGTATTGCAAGCAGACAATACGACCCAATCTGCATCCAGCTTTAAAGAAATCACTTTATCCATGGTTAAGAGACCATCATCAGAGTCCCCTGTTACCGCAGGAGAAGACATTGCCAACGCAGGTTGAGTTAGACCATTTAAATCGCCAGGGATTAATCCGTGCGTAGAGAACATAATAATCTTACGATTCGATAAGTCCATAGTAGTTACTTGCTTAACACTTGCTCTCTCATGAAGATAAATATCATCAGAAGAAGCATTCATGACTCTTGCAACTTCATTAATCTCCAATGCAGTATCGGCAAGACGCGGTAATAAGGCCAAATCAGCAGAGCTTACTGAGCGTAATTTTGTTGGGGTACTTCGAAAGCGAGCCGGACCCCCACGGGCTGCGCCAATACTTGCCGCAACTTCAAGGGCGCCACTTTGTGCTTGAGCCAAGCTGAAATAGGGATCTCCGAATCCAATAAAGCTCTTACGGTTAGCACTACTCTGCGGCGCATTTCTCAAAACAACTAAGGCGGTAACCGAAGGAACTTGCTCAATGGCGATATCTCTAGCTAGCCAAGGTGCACTTCGGTAACCTGAAAACAAAATACCGTTTTGCTGTGAAATATTAGGACTGGGTTTAGTAGTGAGAAGTGAAAGTGGTAACTGTGCCAACTCACCATGAGGGGCCACAATCATCAATTTCCTATCTTGAAAACTCCCTGCAACAGGAGCAAGAATTTGATTGTATAAATGATTGGCTAAAGCAATGTCAAACTGAGGAATTTCTTCAATATGGGCCACATTGGGATCCAATGCCATACGCAGTTCAGTCACCTCTTTAGCTATCTGCCCCCTACCAACTGCAATCTGAGCAAACGCCGCAGGCTTATCGCGAGTAATTGCCCACACATAACTCACTTTATCTCCAAAGTACCAAGATACCAATACCTCATCGGAGGTTAAGACTTTTTGTACTGCTTTGACATTGGCTGGTTTAGGCGAAACTAGTTCAGCATATTCTGGGAATTTACGCTCAATTTCTTGTTTTAAATCTTCACGCTCAGACTTGTATGCCGTAATATCCGCGCGAATTTTTGTTTGAACACTGGGCAATTGCTGATCAGATGGTGCTGACAATAGCTTAGTTAAAACACTAGAGAGAGAATTGATCCGCAGTTCTAGATCCTGTTCTCTTCTGGCAAGCGCCGATAATTGAGGATTTGAAATATTTGCCCTAGCAGCGCTTGCAGCTAATGCACGCTGTACTCCACTCCCTCTTGCTAAATCAGCAACCTGGAAAGCTTCGTCAGCAGCCTGTCCTGATGAATCTGATTTAGCTAACTGCACCAAAGACCCCAAATAACCCTCTAGTACAAAATTCATCCTTTGCGCTTGGCGAAGACTCTCGGTGGCATTCTCAGCATCGTTGCGAGCCTGCGCAATCAATGCAGGGACAGATGTCTTGAACTCCATTTGTGCTTGCACTGACTCTCCGAGCGCCTGCAATGCGGTAGCATTAAATGCCCGATCCATTGCTAAGCGTGAAGAGTTTTTATCAAGGTACTTCTGTTCTCTATCCAATATTTGAGATGACATTGTTACTGCTGACTGGGCCTTTCCAATTTTGACTAATGCCAATACCCAATCAAGATCTTGGGCGGGATAGCGCGATGCAACTGTTGGGTCAGCATTAATAGCCTCTGCCATCTCCGTAAAGACTTTATCCGCCTCTACATATTTACGATCAGCAACCAAAGCGCTAGCTAGTGATTTACGAATCTCAGCATATGCCAAAGAAGATGGTGGAGCTCCAGAATCTGTTACTGATTGCAATGCTCGTCTACTCAATAAGACCGCTTCTGCTGTGCGACCTTGTTCAGCAATAATTTGAGACAAGCTCAATAAGCATTGGGTTGCATATATTGAGTTTGGTCCAGTTCTTTTTATCGCCCAACCCAGGGCGTCCCTAGCTTGAAGCTCGGCATCAACATACCTCTTTTGTCCAAGCTTCGCTTTTGCGATATCTAACTGAAGTGAAATCATCTGCTTTGCTGGACCATCAGAGGCTGTGACAACTGACTCAGTTACCCTTTTATCGTAGTCAAGAACATTAAGCCCTCTCCAATTATTGGCCTCAAAAATGGTCTTTGAATTACTAAAGGCTTTGGTTAACGGAATTTCTGCAGCCGAATAATTTCCTTCGGATAGCAAAATATTTCCTTGCAATGAATAATAGCGACCGTCCCATTGCATTCTCGCCAAGGAGCTATTCGTCCGCATACCGCTCCTTAAGCCATCAATCTTATCTAGCGCACTCTTGGCGCATGTAATATCACCCAACTTTAAACAATTCATTCCCTTCAATCGAATTGCATTTAACAGCCACCCATAATTTGTAGAATTTTCAGCAATTTCAATATAAGCTTGAGCGGCCTTAATATTTCCTCGATTGGACTCTAGACTTGCAGCGAAAAGAAGGTCATCAGCATAAAACTCTGGATTAGGATACTTTTCAAGTACTTCTTTGATGCTTGCCAGTGACGCCTTTTCATCACTCATTACCTCAAAAGCTCTCGCACGATGATAAAAGTAGTTATTTAACTCCACCTTGTCTTCAGTCACCGGCATCGGCGTTGCTAAATACTTATTAGCTTTAGCCTGCAACTCTTTATCCGGCTCGGTTTGATCGAGCAAAAGCAATATATCTTTAATAGTTCTTGGCGGCGGATTAAAGGATGCCCCATCACTAGATACACTTGCGCATACCTTCCCAGCAAAAATGCATAGGCTAAATACGCTTAGCAAAATTAGGCTTTTGGTTAGTTGCGCACGTTTCATATTTACATCTAACTATAGTTTTTATAATGAACCATCATATATATAAAAATCCCGCAGCGGGTGCAATCCAATACTATTTGTAGCTAGGCAACCCTATTTTCTAAGTTAGTATGGGTATGCCCCAAACAAGGCTGTAGAAATGATCGATTTCTACTAATTGATAGGCATAGGCAAATGCTATTGTTAATGGGAATAAAACTTATAAAGTTTGCATTGCAACAAATTTTAGCTAGCACGCAGATACGCAACAAGACGATAGTCAGCTAGTTAACCGCCATTTTGGACTCTTTAACCAAAATAGCAGCTGAATCCATTTCCATCTTTACCATCTGATCAAATTTTTGAGGGCTCATTAATATAGGTTCAGCGCCAAGCTTATTTAACTGCAACTATTTGTGGCTCCTTCATGATCTTAATGATGCTCTCATTCATTTGATCAATAATTTTTTTGGGGGCTTATGAGGGAGCAAAAATACCCACCCAAAATGTGTAAGAAGAATTTGGCACGCCAGCTTCAATAGTTGTTGGGACATTGGGAAGAACGGGAGACCTCTTATCAGCACCTACAGCTAAAGCCTGTAACTGACCATCCTTAATTAATGGTAATGCCGAGACGATATTTGCTACACATCGACTACACAATAATAAAAAATGACCTAGCATTCTCACGCTAAGTCATTGATTTTGTTGGTGGGCCCACCAGGACTTGAACCTGGGACCAAAGGATTATGAGAGCAGACATCCAAGATAGACCCTTATAAACAGGGGGTCTGCGGGTGGTCAGTGTCGGTGTGTAAGTAAATGTGTAAGCAAATTCGTGGATTTAAAAGAAGTGGTCTATCGGTCTTTGGTTTTCATAACCAAAGGATTTTTGGAGCAACCATCTAGCACTTCGTTGCTCCAAAGTACTTTTGGGTGAATAAGCGTTACTTTAAGTAACGCTTACTTTTCTGGACGGGAGCTAATGACCCAAAACAGACTTTGAAGGCAGTCACCAATCAATTAAATTTATCCTTTATTGGGAATTAGCGAAAAACCAATCCACAAAACTAATAAACCAATAATGACGCTTGATACTACATAAGACCCCGCTATCAGAAACTCCTCTCTGCGTAGCAAGTGGAAGGTTTCCAAGCCAAATGCTGAGAATGTAGTAAACCCACCAGTCACACCAGTAATTAGCAACAGTCGAATCTCTAGGGGAAAGTAATCGTGCTTCACAGCTAGACCACTAAGAAGACCGATAATTAAACAGCCAATGATATTAACCAGAAAGGTTCCCAGCGGGAATCGCCAATTGATAGTTTGAGTAAGCACAAAGCTAGATAGCTTATAGCGACATAAAGAGCCAAACGCACCACCAAGTGCTACAAATAGAATTTCCTTCATTATTAAGATCCCGCTTTAAATTTAGGTGAAAACAACTATAGAAACTCTAATGTCTCAGGAGCTCATATTGTCTAATTTGAGCCATTTGAGTGTACTTTTGCAATTGGGTAGAAGTCGACCAAAAACTGAAGGTCATTAGAAGATAGCTTTTAATAAACTCTAGAGTAAAGAAACTGGGTCACCCACACGAATATGCCCATCAGAAAAAATAGTGCCATAAGCTCCAACATTTTGATTGGCATCTTTGACAATGGTACGAAGCATAGTTTTGTCTTGTAACAGCCCCTTTTGTGCTTTGGTAATAGCACCGCAGCGAATGGTTTCATCAACGCAGCTTATCGTAGCATCACCGATTTTAATCTGCCTACCAATCCAATTTTTTTCTAATAAACCTTCGAATTTAGGATCACATTCGATTACAAGATTCGGCCTAAATCTTCGCTCATTCCAATCGCTACCTGGATTAAGTGATTTCAAAAACCGTAATGAAGTAGTTGTAACAAAATGGAATGGAGTAACCAGAAAAAAAGATCCTGGAGTACATACATTTTCTACAAAGGAATCTGGTAGGTCTGAAAAATTAGGGCCTGGCTCACCATCTTCACGTTCAAATGTAGCATTGAGTTCTTCTAGCCAAGTATGATCATCAATTTTCTGGCGCCGAAAAAAGGCTTTATCTTTTGCATCCCTCAAAATCTCTAGTGTAGAATTTTTACCAAGAAGCTCTGTCAATTTTTGATTTATTAGAGGATTATCACTAGCTTTTATAGACCCATCTGGAAAATATATGTCAATAGATGGGGTCTGGGAATTATTGGAGATTTTTATTTTTGCCTGACATAGCAACAATTTAGGCCTAAATTTACAACTTTGAATTTCACCCCGGTTAGTGTCGCGTACCGCAAAAATTCTATCTCCATTTAACCCATTCTTTCCAAGGAAGCCACTTTCTAAGCTCTCTCCGCCCATACCCTTCACGGGATAGCGCCAAATACTTTTAACTGTTCCGCATCTCATTGCGACCTCTTTTATTTTTCTAAACACATCTAATTAGGAATGAACAGTTGGCCCTACTTTTAAAATAGGCATAACTTATATTTGGCAATGAGTTAAAACAGTCTTAATAAAAATATTTGAACTTAAACAATTACTACCCTCTTGGCCAGGCAAAACGAGAATGGGAGCATCCTGCACCATGTCCACAGGAGAGTACATTAGATCTAGATCTATTATTTTGCTGCCCTTTACCTGCAAGAAATGGTGCCATGAACATTCTCTCCGCAGGCTCACTACAGTCTGGACATAACTGAGGTTTGCTTGAGTCAGCAAGAGGCCGCAATTCTCGGAATTCTCCGCAACTTACACAATGGTAGTCATATAAAGGCATTACCCTACCCCTTCTAAAAGATATACGTAATACGACAACAAGTAGATTTATTGCATATATCCATTAAGGAGTAAATAACCTGGAATCCAGCCAGTTAAGATCCCCTCAATAACTGCAACTACCCCAACAAACTTCGCAATTGGCTTTTGCTTAACCAAGAGTAAGAAGAATAAAAACCATAAAATACCCCACGCAGCCCAACATAAACCGAACCAATTTCCCCATAAGGTAGTTGCGCCATTAAGAGTTTGCAGCGTTACAGGCACCGCAGTGATTGCAACAAATAAGCAAAACCAACCTAACCCACGTCCATCAGCACCGTTATATCGATTGATTGCGACCCAAAAGTACGTGAAAGTGAATAGAAGCGTAAGTGCAGCTGCCTTAATAGAGCCCGCATCTGCACTAGGTCCAAACGCGAGAAAAAGAGAGACTAATAATGTAATACTTCCAGCAAAAATATCGATCACTGCAATCTCGTTATCTCCAATTCTTCCAAGAAGCCATAGGCCATTTAAACAAAGAACTGCACCAACATAAAATAGCGATAGTCCCAACATGCTAATTTCCTCCTAAGATGCGAAAAATATTGTTAGCATTAAGACTCTCCTGGAGCTTAAAAAATCAACAAGAGAACCTTAATGCGGTATTTGCTACTCAGTTGTAATATTAGTTTGGCGACATTGGCACTTGCTTGCCTTGTTTTACTTGATGGGGCATACCAGTTGCAGATGGACGAATATCAAAGTCAAAGATTGATCTAGGTATATATATTGTTGAGCAAGCATTTGGAATATCAACAACACCTGATAGTCGTCCCTCGACTGGTGCCGTGCCTAAAATCATATAGGCTTGGATATCGGTATATCCAAACTTCATCAGATAGTCAATTGCATGATTACAGGCATTTGCATAGGCTAACCATGAATCTAGATAGTGTTGCTTGCCATCACTACCCACTGAAACACCTGAGAAGGCAATCCACTCGGAGTGATGAGGATCACAGGTGCCCGGCATAAACATGGCGTTCTCATAGACTCCATACTTAGCCATGCCGCCCTTAATAATATCGACGTGTAGATCCATATAGCCACCCATCTCAATTGCACCGCAGAATGTAATTTCGCCATCCCCTTGAGAAAAATGTAAGTCGCCAAAAGATAGCTTTGCACCAGGAACAAATACGGGATAGAAAACTCGACTACCTGAGGTCAAATTCTTAATGTCCTGATTTCCACCATTTTCACGCGGTGGCGCAGTACGAGCAGCCTCTCGAGCAACACGATCGAATTCTGCTCCAGATAGAGATCCTAAAATAGCGCTATCAGGTAACGGTGGCAAAGCAAGCGGAGGATTACGATGCGGGTCAGTTGCAATTAAAGCACCTTCACGCTTATTCCACTTTGCCAATAACTCTGCCGATGGTGCGGTACCCATTAATCCGGGGTGATGGATACCAGCATAAGAAACTTCTGGAATATGTCGTGATGTAGCATAGTCTCCGTTGAAATCCCAAATTACTTTATAAGCATCTGGAAAACGATCAGTCAAAAAGCCTCCGCCATTTGACTTTGCAAATACACCGGTATAGCCCCAACCCATTCCAGAGTAAGGTCCAGAATCTTCTTGGGGACAGCTATCAATGTCTAATATATCAACAATCAGTAGGTCGCCAGGCTCGGCTCCCTCAATGTGAAATGGCCCAGAAAGGACATGCACACCAGGCAAAGGTGCATGACGAATATCTTCTGCTGAGTCATCATTTTTAATGGCGCCATCAAACCATTCCCTACAGTCTGCTCTAAAAGTTGTACCAGGTTTTATGGTAACTGCTGCAGGAATGTCTGGATGCCAACGATTATGTCCTACAAGCTTTTGGTCTGTGAATTTCTTTGTATTATCAAGCGGAAAAAGATTCTTTGGCATTTGAAACTCCTTGTAATTTATATAACGTTAGTCAACAAATGAAGCAACTACACAAAAGCAATGGGAATTGCGTTTAAATAATCTATGGCCTAGGAAGATTTTTAAGAGCCGGATTCTGGAGAATTTTAGGGGGGTACTTTGATCTATTAGTTTGCGGTAGCGATGTGACTACTTCTGGCTCATATCGACTTTTATCAGCGCGGTCTATTGCTGCTGTAAAAGCAACTGGTGCTTTATTCCTGATCATTGGTACAGATATCATCCTCACTGCACTAGCGCCACACACTGAACAAATGATGGACTCGGGAGCTAGCCCAATAGGTCGGCTAATTTCAATTACCCCATCTTGCTGGCACTGGTATTCATATGTGGCCATTAGTTTTCTTCCTATGTTCAGAAAAATTTCGCTAGATAAAAATTGTGTTTTTATCGCTTTTTTATATTAAGTCCTAGCAACCCGTAATCTTGGCTCTTTAAAAGAGTCAGATGCAAGTAAATGTCCTCGTTAAAAGAGGCAGGCATTTCGTTGCTCTATATTGGTGTAAATATTAAAATCCTTCAAATTACTGTAAGGGTTTACCCGTTTAAAGCATTTAAAAACAAACATTACATTTTTTTAAGAGTAGTGTGAAAGAAACCTTATTTGAAAGTATTAATGGACAAGGAATATCAGCAAAAGTTAGCGTTAACAGTTAACCGCAATGATTTGCTTGAGAGTTTTTCTAAAGCCCTCAAGTTGGCTATCCATAACTACTGGGAAGGCAAACCCATATCTGCTGCCCTACTTGCTAAAGAATTTAATAAGCACTGTGAACAAAATGATGAGGTGAATAGAGAACAAGTTCGGCGCTGGATACGAGGAGATGCGTTTCCTGAACCGATGCATTTAGCTATCTTGCACCAATGGTTAAGCATAGATGTGAATAGTATCTTAGAAACCATCCCAACTGTGGAGAGGTTTATGTTGAGCGTAAGTGTGGGGGATTGGAAACTTAGGAAAAAAATCCCTGAGTCCGAATTACTAGAGATTCTCAACAACATAGAAGAATATCAATCTGAAGAAGAAATTGTTAGAATGATTCAGTCACTTAAAGCAATTCTTATGAAACGACTATGATCTAGAGTAGCTACTGTATATCTTGGCATTTTATTTTTCCTTAAGATTAATATTTTTGGCTTACCCGACAAAGCCTAAAGCCCTACAGAATCAACCTACGCCCTGCCTGGGCGCTCCATAAGATGGACGAGCTTGATCTGGATTTGGTCAACTGACCACCATACAATTAGGTTTTTTGATCAAATATCATCGGCAAGTCGGGTGTTTGGCCTGACCAGCACGATTCGAACGTGCAACCTGGGCCTTAGTTGGTCGTTGCCTATAACAAACTAAAGACCATAATCTATCAGTACCACCTTTAAAAATGTGTAGTATTTGCCTGCACACTTTCGAGCATACCCAGCGTTACATAAAGTAACGCTCAAATGACCAAATCTCACCTTTAATCTCAAAAGCTGACTTTTTGTGAGTTTTGGGTCCAGTCTAGGTTCTCTGGTTATGAGAGCAGACAACCATGATAGAACCATATAAACAGGGGCTCTGCGGGTGGTCAGTGTCGGTGTGTAAGCAAATGTGTAAGCAAATTCATGGATTTATAGGAAACGGTCTCTCACTCTTTGGTTTTGAAAACCAAAGGTGTTTGGAGCAACCGTTTAGCACTTCGTTGCTCCAAAGTACTTTTTGGTGAGTGAGCGTTACTTTAAGTAACGCTTACTTTTCTGGACGGCAGCTAACGACCCAAAGCCGCCGTACATGAGCTTGGGCTCCTGAAAGCCCAAAAGGATCATAGATTAGTCAGATGGCTTTTTAAATAATTTAGTTATTGCAACAAGCTGACTACGATTAAAGTCAATCAATGACTTATAACCCTGGCAATTAGCTTGGTGCAAACATAAATCAAAAGTATCATTTTCCTTATGCTTGGCATGCAGCAGGCAATATTGATGATGCCAAGACTCCCCTAGTGGGCAATTAGTTTTATTTCGCTCTTTCATGGTGACCTCCAAACTAATGGTGGGCAGACTTGAATAAACTAGCATCCATTAATACATCTGGAATGCCACCTACTAAAAGTGCCTTAGTAGCTAAAGTCGATAAATTGGAATTACTCACCATCACCTCTTTGAGCTCAGTGCAGCCATCTCGGTGTATACAGTCTGAAAGAGCTCCTGCTACAAGTTGACTCTTATAGAGAGAACAACATTTCTGAGCCCAAGATCCATCTAATGGACATCTGTCATTACTTTTCATGGGATGCCTTATTTTTTCTCTGTTTATGGGTCAGTCTAGGTTGATCTAAAAAATAAATAAAGGTTCTTTTTATTGATCTACTTGATACAGAACAAATATGCTGCGATGCTTTTAACAATTATTTCAATACTGTCGGTTTACCAGCCACATCCAGGATCGCCTACGCCTTCTCAAGGTCACCTATAAGCTAGACAAGCTCGCCCATGATCAACTCACAATCGAGCCAATAGAGCAGCCTAGATTTATATGAAGTAATATGAATTTGGCCTGCCCAGCACGATTCGAACGTGAGACCTAGGACTAAAAAATTTGCCGTTACTCGAAAGGCTATATATTAAGTGCATACAGCGGGTAAATGAGACCGTGTAACAATCTGTGTAATGACTTTGGGGGGTTATTTGACTCTTTCCTTAGCAGCTTGTACAGCAACCGCCTTCCTATTGATGCAATAAAAACAACGCCATGAGTTGGTACTCTTCCCACTGCTTCGAGATACGATCTTTTTCATTTGATCCATTGGGGTAAGCGCACGACAGCTAGGGCAAATCTTTGGGGCTTGGATGATTTCGGACATACCTCATTTTAAGCTACTGAGCCCACACTGGGCGCCCTCCGTCTCAGCTGAACTTTATTCAATCCATCAAACCAAATCTTTGACATATTTGCCTTTTGTAGTTGATGTAAATCAAAACTAGATATTTAAATGTTGATTAAATAGGTGGTGCGCATTGATGGGCCAGCACACAAAAAATTAAGTTTCTCATCTGGGAGGCGGCATGTTTCAAGTTCGTATTCATGGTCGTGGCGGTCAAGGGGTTGTCACAGCTGCGGAAATGTTATCAATAGCCGCCTTTGAAGAGGGGAGTTATGCCCAAGCTTTTCCTAGTTTTGGCTCTGAACGAACTGGCGCGCCTGTCGTGTCCTTCTGCCGTATCTCTAATCAAGAAATTCGGCTACGTGAACCCATCATGGAGCCAGATGCGATCATCATTCAAGATCCCACCTTACTCAATCAAGTGGATGTGTTTTCCGGTCTAAAAAAGAATGGTTTTATTCTCATTAATACAAATAAAAGCTTTACAGAGTTGGGCTTGGAAGATTTTGTACGGGAATGGCAAAAAGACCGCTTGTGTTCTGTTTCTGCTACGGAATTAAGCCTCAAACATGTTGGCCGGCCAGTACCAAATGTCCCACTCCTTGGTGGGTTCGCGGCAATTTCTGGCGTGATTCAGCTGGCGTCAGTAGTTAAAGCGATTGAAGATAAATTCTCAGGCAAAGTAGCTCAAGGAAACATTGCTGCAGCTACTGAAGCTTTCAATATCGTGTCCATCCAAATGCAGACTGGTCTTGAGCATGCTTAAACAAACCGAAGGATCTCATGCTGTAGCTGAAGCGGTCGCCCTATGTCGGCCAGAAGTCATTTGCGCCTACCCCATATCACCTCAAACCCACATCGTCGAAGGCATTGGGGAGATGGTGAAATCCGGTCAGCTCACAAATTGTGAATTTATTAATGTGGAATCTGAATTTGCCGCAATGAGTGTGGCAATCGGCGCTTCTGCTGCTGGCGTTCGTGCATATACCGCAACTGCCTCTCAAGGATTGCTCTATATGGTGGAAGCAATCTACAACGCCTCAGGGCTTGGCCTGCCCATTGTCATGACTGTGGCCAACCGGGCGATCGGTGCACCAATTAATATTTGGAATGACCACTCAGACTCCCTTTCGCAGCGAGATTGTGGTTGGATTCAGCTCTTTGCCGAAACCAATCAAGAGGCTTTGGATTTACATATCCAGGCTTTCAAATTAGCCGAGGAGCTGAGCCTGCCTGTGATGGTATGTATGGATGGCTTCATTCTGACTCATGCCTATGAGCGTGTAGACATGCCCAGCCAAGAACAAGTCGATTCCTTTTTACCGCCCTATGAACCAAGGCAAGTATTAGATACCACTGATCCTGTATCAATAGGCGCCATGGTCGGCCCAGAAGCCTTTATGGAAGTTCGTTATCTAGCACACGCCAAACAAATGCAAGCGTTAGAGCGTATTCCACAGCTAGCAAAAGAATTTAATACTATTTTTGGACGAGATACAGGTGGGCTAGTTCACACCTATAAATCAGAAGATGCAGAAACAATAGTAGTGGCGATGGGTTCTGTTTTGGGCACGATCAAAGATACCATCGATGAAATGCGTACTTCTGGCGTCAAAATTGGTGTCCTAGGCATTACGTCTTATCGCCCTTTCCCGTTGGAAGAAGTGCGACAGGCCTTACAAAATGCCAAAAGGGTTGTCGTATTGGAAAAGAGTATGGCCGTCGGCATTGGTGGAATACTGTCAACCGACGTTCGGCTTGCCTTATCGTCTGAGCGTTTAAATGGTTATACCGTGGTCGCCGGTCTAGGTGGCAGGGCCATTACCAAAAAATCTCTACATGAACTCTTTTCCCAAGCGAATCGTGATGAGCTACCAGCACTTACTTTCCTAGATTTAGATTGGAATATGGTTAACAAACATCTGGAACGTGAACGTACCGTCCGTCGATCTGGACCCGCTGCCGAAAATATTTTGCGTGATGTTGGCGTGATTGCCTCGAAAATTTCCTAGGGGATTAGTAATGCCACTACAAGTTATTAAGTTCTATCAAACAGGCACTTTTACTGTTGGGAATCGCTTACTGTCTGCGGATGATCGCAGTGTGCAAGCCAATACCCAGCGTACTAATTCTTTGAACTCAGGACATCGCGCCTGTCAAGGATGTGGCGAAGCCCTAGGCGCTCGTTATGCGATTGATGCCGCAATGAATGCAACTGATCGCCAACTCATTGCTGCTAATGCCACTGGCTGCTTAGAAGTCTTTTCAACACCCTACCCCGAAACATCTTGGCAGATACCATGGATACATTCTTTGTTTGGAAATGCAGCTGCTGTTGCCACGGGCATTGCAGCGGCAGTCAAAGTTAAAAAACAAAAAGGGTTAATTGGGGATGTCCGCGTAGTAGCTCAAGGTGGCGATGGCGGCACTACGGATATTGGTTTTGGTTGTTTGTCTGGGATGTTCGAACGCAATGATGACGTGCTCTATATTTGCTACGATAACGAGGCTTATATGAATACCGGTGTTCAACGAAGCTCAGCAACACCGCCCGCCGCACGCACAGCCACAACGATGCCAGTTGGCGCTCACCCAGGCAATGTGTTTGGACAGGGTAAGTTTGTTCCTGCCATTGCCATGGCACATGAAATTCCTTATGTAGCTACTGCCACTGTCGCCGATTTACATGACCTTGAGTACAAAGTCACCAAAGCAATGACTATGCGGGGGGCTCGTTATATTCATATTCTAGTTCCTTGCCCATTAGGCTGGGGTTACCCCTCTAATGACACTATTCGTCTTGCAAGGCTTGCCAAAGAAACGGGGCTCTTCCCAGTATTTGAGGCGGAGTATGACCAAATCACTTCCACCCTACCGATACGACGCCGCATGCCGGTAGAGGAATACCTGAAACCCCAAAAGCGTTTTGCTCACTTATTTGGTAAAAAACCGGATGTAGGAACCATCGCCCGTATTCAGGCTCACGCTGATAAAAATATCCGCAAATATGGACTACTTCAAGAGGAGTTCAGTCAACATGGATAAACCGTTTGCCATAACTTTAGACCCAGGATCGTCTTTAGCAAACCACACTGGGTCTTGGCGCACTGAACGACCAGTCTATGTCGATAGGCTGCCGCCTTGCAATAAGCAATGCCCTGCTGGAGAAAATATTCAAGGATGGCTATATCACGCTGAATTTGGTGATTACAAAAAAGCATGGGAACACCTCACCATTGATAATCCCTTTCCAGCAGTCATGGGGCGCGTCTGTTATCACAGTTGCGAAGGCGCTTGTAATCGTGGAAAACTCGATGAAGCGGTTGGCATTAATTCCGTAGAGCGCTTTTTGGGTGATGAAGCGATTAAATTGGGTTGGCAATTTACACCCGTTGAGCGAGATACTGGTAAACACATCTTAATTGTGGGTGCAGGTCCATCGGGAATGTCTGCGGCTTACCACTTGCGTCGCTTTGGGCACCGTGTGACTATTTATGAAGCCGGGCCTTTGCTTGGCGGCATGATGCGTTTTGGTATTCCAAAATATCGTTTACCCCGCGATGTACTCGATGCAGAAATTAAGCGCATTCTGGATCTCGGTATTGAAGTCAAACTCAATACCAAAGTCGATCACATTCTCGAGAGTATGAAAGAAGGAAAGTTTGATGCTGCCTTTCTAGCGGTGGGGGCGCACATTGGCAAACGCGCCACGATTCCTGCAGGAGATGCAGCCAAAATTGTCGATGCAATTTCGGTATTACGTAGCATGGAGGGTGAAGAAAAGCCCATGCTTGGTCGCCGAGTCATCGTCTATGGTGGTGGTAATACTGCCATTGACGTAGCGCGCACTGCTAAGCGAATGGGGGCTGAGCCAATCATTATTTATCGACGTACCCGTGAAAAAATGCCTGCCCATGATTTTGAAGTAGAAGAAGCGCTGCAAGAAGGCGTGATGGTCAAATGGCTTTCCACCATCAAACAAGCGGGTGAGTCATCCATCACCATTGAAAAAATGACTCTAGATGACAAGGGGTCTCCTCAACCCACTGGTGAGTTTGAAACGATTGAAGCTGACTCCTTGGTATTGGCACTTGGGCAAGATGTTGACCTAGGTCTGCTAAATAATGTGCCAGGACTTGAAGTCAGTAATGGCATAGTCCAAGTCAACAGCAATATGATGACCGGTTACTCAGGCATCTTTGCCGGTGGCGATATGGTCCCCGCTGATCGTAACGTTACGGTTGCTATTGGTCATGGGAAAAAAGCTGCCCGCAATATCGATGCTTGGCTATCAGGAGTAACTTATACCCCTGCAAGCAAACACGAGCTGGCTAGTTTTGAACGCCTCAATACCTGGTACTACGCTGATGCACCTAAAACAATTCGACCTATGCTGGACATTATTCGCCGCCAATCCACGTTCGATGAAGTCCAAGGCGGCCTAGATGAAACCAATGCGCTATTTGAGGCTCGCAGATGTTTGAGTTGCGGGAATTGTTTTGAGTGCGATAACTGTTACGGGGTCTGTCCGGATAATGCAGTGTTAAAACTGGGTTCGGGTATGCGTTTTGAATTTAAATATGATTACTGTAAAGGTTGTGGCATCTGTGCTTCAGAATGCCCCTGCGGCGCCATTAAAATGGAAGCGGAAAATATTTAAACACTTGATACGAACATAGATGTTGTATTAACTTCTTGACCAATATTTGGTTAATTAACCAAGATGTAATAGCTTGGAATTGAGTAAATTAGCAGTTTTTGGTCTGCCCAGCACGATTCGATCGTGCAACCTACACCTTTACAAGGGCACAAGCTTATTTCTTGCAAGCGTCTCTTCATGGCCGGAAGCAGCCCCTCAGACAACAATCTATTGGCATCGCCATTAAAAATGTGCAGTAATCACCTGCACACTTTCGAGCATGCCAAGCGTTACTTAAAGTAACGCTCAAATGGCCAAACCTCACCTTTAGTCTCAAAAGCTGGCTTTTTGTGAGATTTAGATTGGGTTTAGGTTCTCTGGTTATGAGAGCAGATATCCAGGGTAGACCCTTATAAACAGGGGCTCTGCGGGTGGTCAGTGTCGGTGTGTAAGTAAATGTGTAAGCAAATTCGTGGATTTAAAGAAAGTGCTAGCTCACTCATTGGTTTTCAAAACCACAGGATTTTTGGAGCAACCGTCTAACACCTCGTTGCTCCAAAGGGCTCCTTAAGAAATTAAGCGTTACTTTAAGTAACGCTTGTTTATATTGCATTTCATCATCAATCTACTTCTGTAGAATCAACACCATGAAACCAACAATCAAAATTGACTATGTATCTGATATTGCATGCCCCTGGTGCGCGGTAGGATTGGGCAATCTCAATCAGGCAATTGCCCAGTTAAGTGATCAAGTCGATTTTGAAGTGCATTTTCATCCTTTTGAACTCAATCCCAATATGCCTTTGGGTGGTCAAGATGCGATTGAACATCTTACTGAAAAGTATGGCTTAAGCGTAGAACAAGTCAAAGCCAATCAAGCCAATATTCGCACCAAAGCATTAGAGGCAGGATTTGAGTTTCATCCAGAGGGTCGAAAAAGGGTGTACAACACATTTGATTCTCACCGTCTTTTACATTGGGCGGGAGAGGAGTTTGGACCAGAGAAGCAAGCAGTCCTCAAAAAGGAATTGCTCAATACTTACTTTTGCTTGGCAGTTAATTTAGATGATCAGAAAAATCTAATAGATGCAGTAACTCGTTCTGGCCTAGATAAGGATCGAGCTCAAGAGGTGCTCAAAAATAATGAATTTTCTAAAGAAGTTCGAGATGAAGAGTCTACCTATACCAATGCAGGTATAAGCTCAGTGCCATCAATCATTCTGAACGATCAATATCTTTTGCAAGGAGCCCAGCCTCCTGAGTCGTTCGTGAATGCATTTGAACAGCTAATTAAGGAACGCTAAAATACTTTTCCCTTAATCAGAATACCCGCCTCTTTCTACATCATTACTGCCGCCCAGTAAATGCCCAGTCTTTACAAAGATCGTGCAACCTTCCTTGCTAAAAGGTTGATGCAAGCTCATGTGTGGACTTCTTATCCATGAGCCAGCAGGGTAGCGGCCATGCTCATCTTCAAATACACCATCAACTACAAAGATTTCTTCGCCACCATAATGTTTGTGTGGGTTGAAGTAGGTTTGAGGTGCCCAGCGAACTAAAGTTGATCCACTTCCTTGCTGCATCAGCGGCATGACTGTAAGGCCTGGAACCATTCCCTGATACCAAGGTGCTTTTGTAGTATCAATAATCTCTCGGTCGATTTGATCTGGGCCGAGATGTCTTAGTTTGACAAATAGAGTACAGCCAGACTCGCTAAATGGCGCATGCGATGAGCCTGGTGGATTCATGATGTATGTGCCAGCAGGATAGTCGCCGCTTTCGTCACTAAATGCCCCATTCATAACCAATATCTCCTCACCAAATTCATGTGTGTGAGTCTGAAATTTAGATCCGGGTTGATAGCGAACGATTGAGGTTGCTTTTGCTACCTCATCACCAAGTCGATCGAGCATACGTCTTTCTATCCCTGATTCTGGACTCTGAACCCAAGGCAAGTCATGGTGGTTAATTACTACCCGCTTACTGTAATCAGAGTGAATATTCATGTATTGCATTTCAAGTATAGGAAAACAAGTCAAAGCATAGCAAGTATATTGAACGTGCCAAAAAATATAATGACCTTACTTAACTTAGTAATAACTAAGCGGCTCGGTTTTGCCCCAAAATATTTTGTAAGAATAAATCGTGTACCCAATGATGGTTGGTAGCACAACTACAGCACCCCAAAATATTACCCACAATGACTCTGTGGCTGAGGCTGCCTCCCAAATTGTCATTTTGTCTACGACGATGTAAGGGAACATGCTGTAAGCAATCCCTAAAAAAGCCAGGATAAAAATGGCTACGCTTAGCGCAAAAGGAACCCAAACAGGCGCCGGCTTATCTCTTTGCATTTTTAATAAGTTCAGATCAATCAAGATAAAGCAGGCCAAAGTTAAAACTGGGAAAGGTAATAAGAAAAAGATATTGGGGAAGGTAAACCACTTAGCCGCAATCTCTGGGCTAAAGAACGGTGTCGCTACGGAAATAATTCCAACGCCTAGCGCCGTTAATAAGAGGCATTTTCTGGCCCAGCCAACAGCCTTTAGTTGTAACTCACCAGAGGTCTTCA
>Ga0118677_10004603_pt1 | contig 24967 bp, 26 predicted proteins | sample AliMusrvi5mmetaG_FD_86154 | JGI IMG/M metagenome (GOLD analysis project Ga0118677, IMG submission 86154)
GCCGGATACGTTGACGCTAGTTGCCGTGGCAGCACCAAGCGTTGGCGTGACCAACACCGGGCTGGACGCCAACACGACGTTGCCGGTCCCGGTCGTCCCGACCTGGGCGAGGTTGCCGCCGCTGACGTAGAGGAAGTCGCCGCTCGTGCCCCCTGTGACAGGGCTGCCGATGGACACAACCGACGTGGACGTGCCGGTGACGGAGATTGTGCCGGCGCTGACAGTCAAACCAGTGCCTACGGCAAGGCCGGACACGGCATTGGTGCTGGTGGCGTAGTAAGCCAGTTGTCCAGCCGTGCCGGAGTTCACAGTGCCGGTACCTGCGGAGGCGTTCAGGGTGCCGGACGTGATTGATAAGTTGGTGCCGAGAGCGATCGTGCCGGTGGCCGTGCCGAGCTGTAAGACGCCAGCGTTCGTGATCGTGTTCCCGCTGACGGCGATACCGGAGCCAGCGGCGAGGCTGACGATGCCAGCGTTCGTGATCGTGTTCCCGCTGACGGCGATGCCAGAGCCAGCGGCCAACGACGTGAACGCGCTCGTGCTCAACGTACCGGCAGAATACGATAGGCCCGCGCCGAGCGTCGTGGACGCCAGGACCGACCCCGTGGAAGACACGACGCCGGCGGCGATGGACGATACGCCCGTGCCGCCACTGGCGAGCGCCAGAGTGCCGGCCAGGTTAAACGCGCCGTTGGTCGTAACCGTCGCGGTTGTGCCGCCGTTGACCGTCAAGCCGGTCGAACCGGTCGCCAACTGGACGCTGGTCACCGTGCCGGTACCTGCGCCGCTGAACCCGATGGTCACAGACCCGGCGGCGTTGGTGATCGATACGCCTGGACCTGCCGTCAACGTGCCGAGCGTGTAGCCCGTCCCGTTGCCGATGAGCAGCTGCCCATTGGTTGGGATGGACGACAGGCCCGTGCCGCCGCTGGCGGGCGCCAGGGGGGTCGGTAGGGTCACGCCGGCGTGGCTGACCTGAAGCCCCGTGATGCCGTCGATTTGGATCTGGAAGGGCAGGCCCTGAGAGCCGTTGACCTGCAGGTAGGCGGCAGTCTGCGAGACGCCCGCGCCCAGGATCGTGTAGGACCCGGAAAACGGCGCGGGCGTGGCACTATTCACAATGCCGAAGGGGGTGCCCCCGTTCCCGTACAGCCCCAGACTATTGACGAGCCCCGCAGACGCGGTGCCGCCATCTTTCGTCGTGCTGGGCGTGGCCCAGATCGCGACGTGGCCGGGGGTGTTCGGGCCGGACATTATTTCTTGACCGCGACCGGCTTCTTAGCGTCGGTCTTCTTGCCCATCTTGGACATCTTGGCATCCGGCATACCCTTGCCGTCCGGCATACCCTTGCCGTACGACATACCCTTGCCGTCTTTCGACATTTCTTTGGCGGCGGCTTTGGTCGGCTTTTTCATGGTCAGATCCTTCTGGTTTAGCGTTTGACCCACAAGACGGCCAGCACCAGGGCGCCGTAAAGGCCGAGTCCGGTGAGCTGGTTGACGGTCGGGTTGGCCGGCAAGGCGTTGTTGAAGAGCCACCACACCGATCCGAGCGCCAGGACCGCGGCGAGTTGCCCGAGGGCTACGATCGTGCGCTGGCTCAAAGCCTTGAGGGCAACGAGCAGGATGCCCAACGCTGCGTCATTTGCCGGCGGAGCGGCCACTGGGACGGGGTCGGGTATCTCACGGTCAGGAGCGATTTGACGCAGACGCGATGCGTTGCTGGAGGTTGTCAAAAGTCGGTACTCCGTCATCAGGTTCGGGATCAACACCAGCGTTGATCTTCGTCGTATTCACGTAGTAGGTGGTGAGTACCTTAAACGCATCGATCCGGTCCGCCAATCCTACGCCATCGGCGGATGATTCGTCAGCTATTTTCAACGCCAGCTTCGCCAGTTTATCGGCGATCACATTGCCCTCGACCTGGGCGGCGGGTGTGAAAATGGTCATTGGGAAACCCCCATGGTGCCGAGAATAGCCCCTGGCGCGCTGTAGGCGGCGGGCGCTGCTGGCGCAAGCTGGGGTTTACTGGGCGGTGCGTTGTTCTTTTCCAGCAACTCCGTCAAAGCCCGGCCTGCCGGGCTGTTGAGGTCGAAATTGCTGTCGAACAGGAGGCGCGCGGTCTCGGCGTTTGCTTCGGCGTTGTTGACCAGCCCCAACTGGCGCTTGGTCTCGAGCAATTTTTTGGCCGCGCTAATCCAGTTGCCGTGGTAGGCGTGGCTTGCCGCTGCCGCCAGATCTGCGGTGCGCTTGTCCGACGCCGATTCGTCTGCGAGGCGTTCTGCGGATTGAGACCCGCCCTTGTATTTTGTGTGGCTCTCGAGGATCCGGCGTTCGCCGGTCACAGCGTCGATGAAGTCATTGAACTGAGCGTCATTTTTGAACAGCGGTTTGAACCTCTGTTTCATCATCGAATCGAAACTGCTCGCCGACAGCTTGCGCACTGTCGGAGAGGTCACACTGCCCTCAGCGATCGCGTCTTTGAGCGCCTGGGCACCGCCGATTTTGAAATGCTTTTGCTCTCCGGGCGTCAGTTCAGAATAAAAACTTTGAACGTCCTCGGGGTGCATGCCGAGAATGTTTTCTCCGGTTTTCATGACCGTTTTGGCCCGAGCGGGGCCTGCCCACGCCGCGCGAGCGCCAGCGTAATCCGGGTTTAAGCGGTCCAATTCGGCGACGTAGGCTTTGCGCATGCCCTCGATTGCGCGCCCGCGTTCATCCAACACCAATTTACCGGTAGTTGGGTTTCGGTAATCTTCCAATATGGCGTCTAGCCCGCGTTTGCCCGCGTCGAGCAGCCGCATATTGGGGGTGCTTACTACTTCCCCCTGTTCGTTCACGGCGTAATCCGCGAGTTTCATGGGAGTATTATTGGTCAAAGATTCGATGCGTTGGATTTCAATCCCGCGTTTGACGCCTTCTTGAAGCAAGGGGTCTCGCAGGAATTGCCGAACGCGGGGCGAGTAAATGCCGCCTCGTTCGCCATTGGTTACGGCATCTTGGGCTTGGCGCAAGTTCGCTAGGTTGTCTTCGTGCGTGGTGCGAGCCGCATTCAGTTTTTGTTCTGCGGCCTGCATGGTGAGTTCGGCGTCTCGTTTGGCTGCCAGCGCGGAATTGTTCAGATACACGTCTTCCCCGGCGCGCGATTCTGCGGCCAGTGCCTGCGTGAGTTGCCGTTCCGCCGCTCGATGCTCGTTTTCCGCGTCTCGCACCGCTTTCGAGGACTCGTTAAAGACGTCTTCGAATTGCTTTTCTAACGGAGCCACGCTGCCCGGCTCGAACGCTTTGTCATACAAAGGCCGGGAATTTGTGCGCTGGTCGGTGCTGAGGAGTTCCGCAGATTGGCGCGTGGTTGGGCCTTCGGCGATGTAACTCTCGACGTTTTTGGTGAGCCGCTCCCCTGCCCCCTGCAACCGGCCTTCGAGGCTAGTCGTCGCGATCTGAGACGACTCCCCAGGCGCTCGAGCAACCGCGCCGGACAATTTGCCGACGTTCACGCCGCCGACATCCGACAGCGTGGATGGGACGCCCTGGGCGCGGTCGGCACCGAGGCGGGCTAGGACGTTGACCGGGTGCGCGCCGCCACCTTCGTAGTCTGTTTGAAGGCGGTCTGCGATTTTGGCCACCGCCTGCTGTTGCGCGGGCGGCAATTCGTCCAAAAGCGCCGGGGCTTTGGGCGCCGCCAAACCTACGCCAAGTTCGACGGAGCCGGGTACAAGGCCGCCGACCAAACCAGCCAGGGTTTGCGTGACAGGACCGCCGCCTGCCCGCCGGGCAACGTCCGCGGACAGCGCGGAAGACGCGCCAGCCATGGTTTGTGCGGCGGGGTTTTCCCCCATCGTCCTCAACACGCCGCGGGCAACCGGGTTGGCTACTTGAGAAGCGAGTTTTTTTGCGGCGTTAGGGAGGCTTGCGCCACCAGCAAGCCCGCCGCCCAACGCTTGGAACGCAAGATCGGCATCGGTCTTCGGCCTGTCCACACCGGCCAGGTCCAACAGCTTGTCGGTCGCTTCCTGCGGGGTCATTGCTTTGGGCAAGCCGGTTACCCCCGCGAAGGCGTTGTAGGTGTTGAGCGCCAGTTCTGTGCCAGCCATTGCCAGAATGCCTGTGGCCGCGCCGCCAGCAGCGCCGCCCGGCCCAAACACCGAGCCCGCCGCGCCGCCCAGGAGCGCGCCTGCGGTCATCGGAGACGCGCCACGAGCAAACGACCCCGCGTAAGCCGTTGGCCCGCCGTAGCCTTTATAAGCCGCTGCGACTTCCGGCTTGTCGTAACCGCCGTATTTTGGGTCGAGCTTGGTCTTGCCGGACTCGAACGACGTGGGCGTTTCCCCAACGTACGGCGTAAACCGAGACGACGTGGGGACGCTGTCCGTCGAAGAGTCGCCTGCCGAGTATGGTGTTACGGGCATATCACGGGGTCCAAGTATAGGGTTTTCTTTTGACCATAATCACGGCTTCTTTGGGGTCCAAACGAAGAGTTTGTTGTTGATGTTAATAACGGTGCCCGGTTTGATCCTTCCCGCGTCACCCGCGCTGTCGGCGTCTTCGTCGTTGTCAAACCGCGGGGCCGTAGAGAGGAGCTCGTCTTCAGACCGAGCGCGCGCGGGCGCGCCGGGTGTCGTCCCCCCTGTGGGCAAAATAGTCGGCGTCCCTTCTGGACGCCGATCGCCGGAAGTGCTGAGAGTCAGACCGAAATTTTCGAGCTGGCGTTTGTCGTAGTTGATTTCGTCTTGGGTTTTCGCGAGGATGTTTTCAGCTTCCGTATGTAGCGCGACACGTTCACCCGCGAACTGGTCAGGCGACAGCGAGGTGCCGAACCGCCCCATTCCCAGTTTAATGACTTCCACCGGTAGCATGGCGTTTGAAGAAGGGCCGGCTTGTAAGCGTCCGTACAGCAGCGCGACGTTTTGCATGGCGATCTTGTAATTGTTCGCGTCCGAGCTGCCAACATAGTTTAGCCCGGCTAGCAACGCCTCGTTAACCTTTTGAAGTTGATAGATTGGTAGGTCTTTCATATAAAACGCCGCTTGGTCGAACATGGAATCAAGTTCTTTCACGCCGCGCGCGATATTGCTTTCAAAAACGACGTTTTTTGTAAGAGAAGTAGCCACGGCTTTGCGCTCAGGAGCAAGAGCCTGGACTTGAGCAGGCGTCAAACCGGCTTGCGTCATGATTTTTGCGGCTTCGTTCATAACTTCCGTCCGCATACTGCCGCTTTGGAAACCGGAGGGCAGACGCCCGGTTTCCAAATACGCAACCGCCGCTGCGCTTTTTGCGGCGGCGTCTAACCCCGACGGAACCGCTTGCTTACCTTCGACCCCGCCCGCTGCTTTGGCGGCGGCAATCGAACGGACGGTGGCTAAAGCAACTTCCCCCGTCGTCATGTTCGGGTTTGCGTCGGCGGTTGCTTTGAAAACCGCGGCATACGTCGGGTCGCCCTTGGTTTGCTTCAAAACGGCTCGAGCTTGAGCGTCCGCGTCGGCTTTAGACATGTCCGGGTTCTTTTTCACCAAGTCTTCGGACGTTTCGTTTAAGAACTCAGCCTCGCTACCCGGTTTGATGCCGGCAACATTCAAGGCGCGCGTTACCATCGCGTCTAATTTCGTTGGGTCGTTGGCCAATTCCGGATCGTCTTTGATTAACTGGTCCGAAATAGTTTTACGCCGGCCAGCGTTGCTGTACGGGTTACCGGCGGTTCCTTTTGCGGCGGTCACTTCTCCGGCTACAGCGGCGCGAGCTAGGTCGTAAGGCACGCCTGGGTGTGCGGACATGTAAGACGCTACGGCCTGCTGCTCAGACGTCTGACGAGCCCCGGCGGTTTTCACCGCAATCTCGCGGTCAATCGCAGCTTGAGCCTGGGCGGCTTTGATTTGTTGCTCAGAAGCCGAACCGGGCTTAAGTCCTTGGGCTTCAAGAATTTCAGCAGCGCGACCGATTTCCCACGCTTTGTTTTTGCCGTCCGTTTCCATTTGGTCGCGATTTTCACGCAAGCCCTTGATGGCAGTCCCTAACGCGCTCAAATGAGACCACGTAGCGGCGTCGTCGGCGTGTTGCGTGGCCGCGACGTTACCCCAAGCTGTGGCCGCGGTCGTGAGGTCTGCTCGATATTCGGACCAGTTGGTCTTCATTTTATCATACGCGTTGGTGTACGATTTCCATTCCTGTTCAGAGTTTTTCAACGCGATGTCGGCGTTTTCTTTCCACGTCGATTTGGCGTCTTCGTAAGCCCGGAGGTCGTTTGTTCGCATGGCTTTCATTGCCTCTGCCGACGCGTTCAACGCGGTTGTCAGAGGAGTGCGCGTGAGGGCTCCGGCCAGAATGGCTAAACCGGACGCCACCGAGCCAAATTGACGCACCGGGTCGGGTTCAGGGGGCTTTTTGGTCCATGCTTCAAGGTGAACAGGTTTTGGCTCCGGGTGTTCGGCTTCGAATTTCGCCATCGCCGCCTGCCGGTCTTGCGGGATCCGAGAGATCTCCTCGGTGACCTGGCGTTGTTTTGCGCCTGCAACTCCGCTCCCGCCGCCTGGGCTCCGCATGGCGTTCGTCAACATGCCCGCGTAGGCGTTACTTGCGGTTTCAAGCGTGCGGTCAAGCGGCGTAGTCATCCTGCCGGCCAAAACAGTAGCAGCGTCTTGCGCCTCCGAAGACAGGGTAGCATTTGTCGAGTTTTGTTTGGGTTCGTCAGCCATGTCTGCCTCTTACGCCGAAGCGCCGGCGAGCGCCGCCGCGAAGTTACCGATTGCTTTGGCAAACGAAGTGTCTTGAGCGACGTTTGCTTGCATGATCTCGCTGTACATAGTCTCGCTCAACCCCGTGGCTTTCATGCCTTGGATCATCATGTCCTGCGAGATCTTGAACGCCGTGCCCATCGTCTGCTCATTGACCGACTGCTGGGCCTGGGCTTCCATTGTGGATCCCGACAGGCCCAGTTTGTCGTAGGTCGACCGTACGTTGGCCATGCCGGCGTTCTGCTGCTGGTTCACGAGCGCCTGCGCGCCGGGCGGCAGAGGACCGCCCAAGCCGGCGGACATCATCTGCTGCCCTTCCTGGCCGAGTGTGCCGGCAGCCTGCGAGAGCGGCTGGTATCCCTTGGGCATCTGGTTGCCGCGCAGTGCTTCGTAGCCAAGGCCGAGGCCGCCTAAGGCCACACCGGGGGTGAGCCCAAGGGTGCTGAGAAGATCGGTAGGATCGGCCATCGATTAGGCTCCCTTTGTGGACGACCCGGCCAGAGCGCCGGCAAAGTTGCCGATCGCCCCGGAGGTCGCCGCGCTTTGCGTCACGTTGGCGTTCATAATTTGCGTCAGGGCGGCGTTGGCCGCCTGAGCGGCGCTCAAGCCCTGCGACATCAGTTGCTGCATGATGGAGTAGCCCTGGCTGGCCATAGCTTCGTTTACACCGGCCTGGGCCTGCGCCTCCATGCTGGACCCCGAAAGACCCATTTGCGCGTATTTTGACCGGATCTGTTGCATCGCGGAGTTCTGGGCCTGGTCGAGCTGTGCTTGGGCTTCCGGCGGCAGCGCGTTGTTCAGCGCGCCTTGGGTAAGCTGGTTGGCCTCGGCGGTCAGGGTGTTGGCCTGCTGTTCAAGCTGGGCGTAGCCCTTGGGCATCTGGTTGCCCTTCAGCACGTCGTAGCCCATGCCCAGACCCGCCAGGGCGAGGCCAGGATTGGCTTTAATGGTGCCAAGCGGGTCGCTGAACAGGTTCTTAATGCCGCCGGCTCCCGCCGCCCCACTGGCGCCGCCGCTCGCGGCTCCATTGAGACCCGGAGCGGGCGTGTTGATGTTCCCGGTGGCCATTGTCCCAGGCACGGCCGGAGATCCCACATCGCCCGCCCCGGCACCGTTGCCGCCGAACAGGTTGCTAAAGATGCTGCCGCCACTGGGCGTGTCGACCGGCGCGTTGCCCATCGCCGAGACCGGCGCGCCAGACGCCATTTTTCCGAGAGCGTCGAGTTGCGTGGTGGGGCCAATCGTTCCCGACGTGCCGCCGAAAGACGGGACGCCCTGCGTAAGGTCCCCGCTGATGTTCGGAAGGCCGCCCGATGTAAACGCCTGGGTAGGGTCGTATGTCGGCCCGAGCGCGCTTACCGCGCTCTGCGCGCCCCCAGGAGCCGCGCCGCCAGCGCCGCCCAGGCCTCCCATGCTACCGGCGATGCCGCCTCCCACGCCGCCCGTCAGAGCGCCCGTCAGCGGGTTGGTACCCGTGGCTAGGCTGCCCAGACCACCGCCCAACGCGCCCGCCACAGCCCCGCCGGCGGTCGATCCTAGCGAACTGCCAAGAAGACCGCCGAGGCCGCCCGTTACCGCGCCGCCGATGAGGCCCGCTTCGGCCCCTTGCAGCGGGTTTTTGCCCATGAGCGCCGACTCTCCGGCGCCCAGGACCGCCCCGCCAATACCGAACTCGGCGGCAGTTCCGAGCGCACCGGCCAACGTCCCACCCGCACCCGCCGCAACGGCTGCGCTGCCGACAGCGCCGGCGATCGCTTCACCAATGGCGGCGAGGAAGGTGAAAAAAGGCATCAGTCAGCGTCCTTTACGATCAAAACTTCGTCGACCTTGTCAACATCGGTCTCATCGGTGGCGTGGATGCAGAACCATACGACGTCCGTCAGCGCGTGGACCTCGTGGTTCTGTCCGGCTACGATGTTCAACGCCGCAGGCCCTTTGTGTAGCGTCCGCTTGCCGTCCACACCGAGCATGATCGACCCGGAGGCCAAAATGCTCAGGTGGTCGAAAAGGTGCGTATGGGATACTAGCACATACCCCTCGGGGATTCGCACCTCTTTTGCGTACATGCCGGGGAAGAAGTGGTGCCGGATGTTATCGCTGGGGAACTCGCTAAACGGCCTCATGATTGCGCGTCCGCGTACCACATCTTCTGGTACTGGAGGTTGCCGAACACCGATTTCAGTTCCGCGGTGGGTTGACCGGCGCTGTCGTGGAACCGGAATTTGACGGCCCGGTTCAGCTTCATCCAGCCGTAGAAGTGCTTGTAAAGCTCGATGCCTTCATTCTTGGCCCCGTTGCGCACGTACAGGAAGATGTTCTGCACGATCGGGTCGGCAAACAACGGCTCGTAAACCAGCGTGGACAGGCCGACGGCATTGTCGGTTGCCACGAAGCTGTATTGATTGTCCATCGCCCAGGCGCGCATCCAACGCTGGATGACGGGGAGCGGCGGGTTGCCGAAATCCTCCTGAATCATAGGGATGGCCCACCCGGCCAGCTGTTCGATACCCGTCGGGATGACCCGATGGATGGGGACGGCCACAGGTACGGGATCCATCGTCACTGACGGCGGCGAGGAGGGCGGCGCGGCGACGGGGAATTTACGGCTCATGTTAATCCTAGCTTGTTGCTGGCCTGCAGGTGTTCCTGCGCATGAAGCCAGATCCAAGAGGAGACTTGGTCCGGCTTGCTGAAATCTACATCCGTCAAGTCATTCCCGGCAATGCCGAGCACTTGGTTGACCTGATTGTGGATTTCTTGGTGCGTTTGCAGCCAGTTCGGCAAGGCGGTTTCGAGAGGGATCGGGTCGAGCACGTAGGAAGACAGGTCGACCCCGTGCTGCGCCAGGATCGCCGCGTTTTGCCGGGTGTGCAGGTCCGCGTTTGAGAACGAGAACTGCTGCATGCCCTTTATGTCGTTGAAGACGTTGTAGAGGTTGGCCAGCATTAGAACGAATACCCACCAATGGCGATGTCGTTGTTCTGCAAAGTGTTGGCGGACTTCCACCAGATCGTCTGCGGGGTCACCAACGGCAGGTCGGTGAACTGGCCGGCGTTGGCGAACCCATCAAGCGTGACGCCCGCGCTGGCCCCGATCATGTATTGGGCGGCCTGGCCGGTGTTGGAGGCCGCCACAGCCAGTTGCGTGGCCGACAACGACGTGCCGCCCATCGTCCCCCAGGTTGCCACGGCGCTGTACGGCACGACCGTTGCCAGGCCCAAACTGGCGTAGGTGTTGAGAGAACTGGCGGCCGCCGACAGCACGATGGTGGGCCCGACGTAAACCCGGTTGGCGCGTTGCACGAAGGCCGGCAACTGGGACGACGCGGTGGTCACACCGACCCAGAGCAAGGTCGAGTAGGTGTAGCCGCTGGGCAGGTGGGTGCCGGGGTACAACGTGCTGACGACCGACGACCCGGCGGTGTAGCCAAGGGTCGCCCAGTTGCCGGTGGTCGGGTTGTAGATTGCGTAGATCGCCAACTGCGAGGACGCGGGCATCGACCCCGTGTCCATCCCGTTGGCGCCAGCGATGCCGCCATTGAACACCAGCGACAGGCCCGCGCCTTTGACCGCCAGGCCGCCCAACGTGATTTCAGCCACCAGTTCGTTGGCCGTCCAGGCTGCCGTCAAGACGCTGCCGGCGGACGAGCCCGCCACGCGGCTGCTGGACCCGCCGACCGGGTACACGAAATTGGTCGGCTGGGAGTTGAGGTGGAACCCGCCGGCGCCGGTGTTGAGGGCGCTGTCGTAGATCAGGTAGAGCACGTTGCCGGCGACGATCTCGCCGCCGCTCAGGGCGACCGGCCCGGCGACCGTGTCCTTGTAGACCGTCAAGGCCGACAGGGAGTTCACGGCGACGGTCGTCCCGCCAGTGTTGGTCGCGGCGGCCACGCCGCTGAAGACCGCGTAGTTGGCGTAGGACGGCACCGAGGGCGTGTTCAACGCCGTGATCATCGTGATGGCGTTGGTGCCGGAGACGGAGCAGGGGATCGGCGTCAGCGCGCCGAGGGCGCTGAAGTTGTTGTCGAGCTGTTGCCCGGTGGCGGTGGTCAGCGCGGCGAAGGTGGTAGGAAGGGACATGGTGGCCTCACACAAGGGACTGGTAGTTCTGCACCACGAGCGTGATGGAGACCACCGTTAAGTCGGGGGCTGAAGTCTGGGCGGTAATGCCGATGAGCGATCCCTGCTGGGAGTTGGCAAACTCAAGCTGGGCGAGCCCGGTGCGGCCCCACACCATCGGCTGGCTGGAGCTGTTGGTCCAGCTGATCGTGCCGCCCGACGTGTTCGTCCACGTCAGGGACAACGACGTGTTATAATAGGGGCTCGTCGTGGGGGTGGTGCCACTGTCGATGGCGATCGAGAACGGAGCCGCCGAGATCTGGTTGTAATTCACGAGGCCGAACACCCGGTTCGTCATCTTTTCGAAGACGTAGCTCGGGAGGTCGTAGAGTTTCGACTGGATCGTCTTGACCAGGGTGGCGGACGGGTTTTGGAACAGCGGGAAAATGCTCGTCCCGTCGGTGCCGTAGGCCGTCATTTGCGAGTTGATTTCGTGCGTCGTGATGAACAGCAGGGGTTTTTCCTGGCTGGCCGTCCACCAGTGCTTGCCGTCCCACATCAGCAGCTTGTTGACTTGTAAGCCGGTCACCGGGTCGATGATGGGCAACAGGAGCATGTAGACGTGGATGCCGAAGATCACGGCGACCGCGGCGCTCGGGCTGATCGTGTAGGACGTGTACGGGACGCTGCTGTAAAACCCGTCGAGCGCGTCGGAAATTTTGGTGACCGCGCCGCCGTAGGAGATGTGAACGCCAAATGAGTTGGCGAACACGATATTGCGCGAGAACACCTGAACGCTGTTGGGCCAGGACGACCCGATTTGCGGGTCGACGTTCTGGTTCGTGAAGGTCGTAGTCGGCGGCGAGCCACTGGTTGATACGCCCGAGATGTAATTCATCGAGCTGTCGGCGATCAGGTAGAGGAACCCGTTCGATTGTTTGACGCCGGTGAAGCCGATTTTCAGAAACGAGTCGGTGGACTGGAACGCGCCGCCGCCATCCGGGGTGCCGAAGTCAGACGGGCTTTCGGGTGCGGTGAACAGCACCTTGGAGCCGTTAATGACCCAGGCATGCTGTTGGTAGGTTTCGACGTCCGAGCCCTGGACCCCGATCGGCATCAAGGCCACCGCAGCGGTCGCGACGGCGTTCAAGGAGTCGTAGATGTATATCGTTGGCGGGTCGGACGACGAGTAGCCTTCGCCGCCTTTAGTGATCGTAAAGCCGGTCACCGAGCCGCTGGACACCGTAGCCTTGATCGAAGCCCCGCTGCCGCCGCCACCGTAGACCGCGACCGCCGTGGTGGAGGTGTAGCCCGTCCCGCCAAAGCCTGGAGCGGAGAGCGTAACCGCCGTGATCACACCGCCGACGACGGTTGCCGTGGCGGTCGCCGTGGTGTTGCCGCCGCCGCCCGCGAACGCGAGGTAGACGTAGTCGATCGGGCTGTATCCGCTGCCCGGATTAGACACGTTGATCGTGCTGATCGACCCGTTCTGGAGTGTCGACGTGAACGTCGCGCCCGACCCCGATCCGCCGATGGCGGTGATGGTCAAGGGCGCGGTCATCGCCTCGCTGGCCACGGTCTGGGAGTTATTGACCGTGTAGGTGCCAATGCCCCCGGTGGCACCGCCCGTCTGCGCGGTGATGTACGTGCCGGCGGTCACGCCAGTGCCGCTGATGAACTGGCCGACCTGTATGACGCCGGACGCAACCGCGGTGACTGTCAGCGTGGTAGTGGCGATAGACCCCGTGAACGACACGGATGAATCGCCGTTGTAGCCGTAGCCCCCGCTGCTGATCGACACATACGGGCCGATGCCGCCCGCTTTATACAGGGTCGTGCCATCCCACAGAAAGTAGCCGTTGGTCTGTTGGGAGACGATGGCGAAATACTGGTTTCCCCACTGGGTCAGGCCGATCGAGGTCGGCGATGGCGACGTGATCGTGCCAGCCGGGGCGATGGTGGTCGCCGCCGACGTGTTTTCGTTGACCGCCACGATGCTGCCGTCCGACAGGAACACTATGCAGTAGGGCACAGTGCCGATGTTCCCGAACCAAAAGAACGCGACCGTTTTGCCGCCGGTGGCGGCGTAGAGGTTCGAACCGATGCCGTAGAGGGTCCGCGCGTTGCTTTTGCCCAGCGGCATGAACCCGTCGCAGATATACATCTGCTGGCTTTCGATGGCCGGACGCGACGGCTTCGTGTTGATGGTTTCGAAACCATCAAACAGGATCTGCATCGGGTTGGCGGGGAAGTTCACCGAATACGATGGATGCCCCGGGAGACCACCGCCCTGGCCTTGGCTCTCAGACATCGTTACGCTCCCGCATCAGTAGCGCCCATAGGGGTTCGTATTGCGGCCCGGTTGCGCTGCGTTACGATACATCGGCATTTTGCTGTCGAACAGCTTGCGGTAATACTCAGCCGCGTTGAGGTTTTGCAGTTCGAGGTACGCCAGATGCGCGGCCATGTAGGGCACGGCCTCGGTCCAAGGGTCGGGAATGGCTTCCACGTCCTGATCGGTCGTTAGGTCCTGCGGGTAGCAATAGCAGTCGATTTCAAGCTGATATTGTTGGCTCGGCAGGGGGTAGCAATAGAGGCTGCCGGACGCGCCTTGGCCGAACTGACTGCACATCGTAGGGACGTAGTAGTACTGGTTCGGGTACTGCCGAATCATCGCTTGGTAGGTCGAAAACGAGTACATCGGCAGGCTGTATCGATAGCCCGAATAGATCAACGACACCGATCGGATGCCGTAAACCGGCCCGATTCCGGGGAAGTTCGACAGCGGGATGTCCGCAAAATTGTAGATTTCCTGGCCGTTGTTCAAGGTCAGGATCGGCGAGGTCGCAGCAACAGCGGTGGCCCCGGTGCCGGTCGGGTCAGTGATCGTGATGTACGGTTGAAAATACCCGCTGCCGCCAAACGTCACGTCGATGTTGACGATCATGCCGTCTTCCACCGTGGCTGTGGCGGTGGCCTGGGCTCCAAGCGGATATAGGGACCGGCCGTCGGGCGCGTCGGGGGCGGTGACTGTCACGGTGGGGTTGGTGTAGCCCGATCCAGGCGCGGTCACGGTGATGGTTTCCACGCCGCCGGAGACCGGCGGTAAGATGCGCAGGCACTGCGACCGCATCGCGACTTCGCGCCGCGCCCGGTTGATGTAATTGACCAGGGTGAACGGAGCGATCAGCTCTTGCCGCGTGTCGCTGATCATCTGTTGAACGGTCTTCATGTAGCTAAACAGCGTTTGTGTCATCGGCCACCCCCCTGCTGCTGCGGTTGTACCCCAAGCTGGTTGGCTCGAACAGGATTACCGCTCTGAGGGTATTGGTTGGGGATGACCGACCCGTTCGAGATCTGCCGCGCCCGGGACGAGAATAGCTGATACTGCTGCCACATGCGGTCGGCGTCCGCCGCGCGCTGGGCCGACAGGTACGCGAGATACGCCGCGTAATACGGCACCGAGTCCGTGTAAGGATACGGGATGGCTTCGGGGTCCGTGTCGGTCGAGAGGGCGGCGGGGTAGCAGACGCAGTCGACGTTCATGACGTAGTTCTGGTCGGGCGTCGGGTTGAAATACAACGTGCCGTTCACGCCCTGGCCGAACTGCGAATACACCGTCGGCTGGGCCAGGACGGGGACCGGATTGTTCAGGTAGTAGAGTTGGAAGTACGGGAACGGCCGGGGCTCCATCCACACCTGGCCGTTGCCGATGTTCAGCGTGGCCCCACGGACGTTGAACACGCCGGCGGCGCCCGTCGGCAGGCCGGTGATCGACGAGAACCCGTAGACCCCTGTGCCGGCCGTCATTTGCAGCGTGGAATACGCGCGGATGCACTCGGTTTCGCCGGCCAACTGGCCGCGAGCAACATTGATGTAGCTCGTCAGGTCCGAGGTCGAGTAAAGCTGCGTCGACGCCCCGGGGTTTTGTAGGAGCTGCTGGGTGCGTGTCAAGTAGAGCGTAAGCATCACGGCTTCCTATAACGAAAAAGGGGGCGGGGTTTAACCCCCACCCCCTCTCGACGCGCGGCTGGATGCAGAGCTTTAGAGCGGCTGCATATATACGGTAAGCGGGGTGCCGCTCGCCGCCACCCAGTAGGCGGTCGTCACCGCGGCAGCGGTGCCGCTGGAACCCGAACCACCGGTAATGGTCAGGGTCGGGGCGGTGGCGCCGCTCGACGCGCCGGTGTTGGTGCAAACGACCGCAGTCACAGTGCCCGAACCGGTCAGGGTCGGAGTAATGGTGGCGTTCACGATCGAGCCGTAGTTCGGATCGTACGGGTTCGGCAGAACCTGCACGGCCGGAACCGTGGTGTAGCCGGCGCCGGCGTTCACCACGGTGTAGCCGGTCACAACGCCGCCGCTGATGGTCGCGGTAGCAGTGGCCTGGACGCCCGGGCTCGGCGGAGCCGCGATCAGCACGATCGGGGGCAGAGTGTAGCCCGAGCCGCCGCCGCCGGACGGCAGCGCCAGCGCGATGGCGCCGCCGATAACGGCAGTCCAGACCGAGCTGTTGTTCGAGACCACGGTGGTGGTGGCGGCCGTGTAGCCGGTACCCGCGGTGGTTACAGCGGCGCCGGTGGCGATGCCGTTCGGGTTGACCACGCGGAGGTTCTGGCCGTCGCTGTGGACGTAGCCTTCGGAGACCGAGACTTCGCCGGTGGCGTAGGCCGAGCCGCCGGCAAACAGCCACTGGCCGGTTACCGGGTCGAGCCACTGCATCGGCGCGCCGGCGACCATCCAGTCGCCCGGCGGGACCGGCAGGGCTTCACCGTTGCCGAGCACGAAGACGTTGGTGGCGGCCTGCGGGGCCGCGCCGATCAGAGAGACCGGGTAGAGGGACTGGGGGTACGGAAGACCGATGCCCGGCCCGCCAAGACGGTTTTGTGCCATGTTCGGTTCTCCTTAGAAGGCGGCCCCGCCGATGCCCGTGATCACGGCATTGGCGGACGGCTTGGCGGTGATGATGTTGTAGCCCAGGATCGTCACGCCCTGCTGGCCGATCTGGCCCAACGGAACGAGCGAGTAGAACCCGGAGAAGTCGAACGCGGCGTCTTCGCTCATGTAGAACGAGGTGTACTTCGTGTTGACGAAGTAGGCCGAACCCTTCGGGCAGAAATGGTCGGCGAAGATGGGAACGCCGGCGATGTTCACGTTCGGGAAGGACGACCGGATCGAAGTGTTCATGCCCGAGTAGGTAGCGTTCGGGTTCACGAAGACCTGCTCGACGCCCACGAACGAGTTGTTCAGGGTGGAAAAGTCGCCCGGGTTCATCACGCCGAAGGTCGGGGCTTCGCCGCCGGCCGCGTCGGTGATCTGGAGCAACTGCTGGGACATGGTCTGGCGAGTGTAGCCCGCGGTACCCGGCAAGCCGGTCCCGGTGGCGGCCACGTAGGCCTGGCCCTTCCAAGTGGCGTTGCCGGCGGACAGACGGTTGATGCCGCCGTAGCTCGGGTAGTTCAGGCCGTTGTCGAACCCGTCCGCGAAGCCGTTCGGCTGCAAGGGGTTGGCCGAACCGCCGAACATCAACGGCGCCAGGTTCTGGACGCTCGTTGCGTACACGTCGTTCATACGGGCCTTGAGCAGCGAAATCTCGCGGTCGGTGGCCTGGATGACGCTTTCGCCGAACGGCAGGGGGACCGGGACCACCCAGTAGCAGGTGTTCCACTGCGCGTCCTGCACACCGGGGGTGATGTTCGGCTGGTTAAACCCGCCGCCGTACCCGGTGAACTGGCCCTGCACCATGCTCTGGCCCTGGACCGGGATGGTGATCTGGCTCAAGCCGCCCGCGACCTTCTGGGCGTTGCCCATGAGGTAGAAGAACGTCGGGGTGGCGAAGTACATCTGAACGAACAGACGGGGAACAAACGCGCGCCGAGTCGTGGCTGCGAGTTCGTTATAAAGACCGCCGGTCGGTACTGCACCAGTGCCGGGAATAGGCATATCCGTAACTCCTTTCTATTACCGGCCGCGTACTTGGCGCAGGGTATCGTTGACGAGGGAATCGAGCGCCATCGGGTCATCCGGATTGGCGAACAGCTTTTGCATGTGTTCGGAGGTCCGGTCGTCTGCGTTGAACAGATCGAAGCGGTTGCTGCCGGTGCTGCGGACGGGGTCCGCTGGCGGGTGCATGCGTTCGAAGGCAGCAGCGGCCACTTCGTGGTCGGCTACGCCCTTCTCTTCCATGAACTTTTCGACCTCTGCGAGGCCCTCGTCGGTGTACCCACTCGCGCGCAGTTTCGAGCGGCCCTTTTCCCAGGTGCCCTGAAGCTGCGCCATCTTCTCGCGCTGTTCGCGCTTGTTTTCGGCTTCCTCGAGCTTCGCTGCCATCGCTTCAAAGCGTTTGGTCAGATCGCTGACTTCGCCGCGCACGGCTTCGGTCGCGTCCAGTTCGGGGATGAGGGCGTCGGGATCCAACACCTTCTTGGCCTCAAGGACCATGCGGCGGGTTTTGGGGTTCGCCAGGAGCCGGTTAAGCTCGTTAGTCACCTTCTGGTGAGCTTCGAGCTGGGCCTGGTCGATTTCCACGAGGGCCATCGGTTAGCCCTTGTTCGGGATATGGGAGATCGACATGTCGGTGCTCTTCTGCGCGTTGGGCAGATGGCTCTTACGACCGCCGATATCGATTTGGTCCATCGGGACGCGCACGATCATCGAATCGTTGCCCTTGGGGATGGACTTGGTGTTGTCTTGAAAGATGTTGACCATGGTGATCTACCTTATGCCGCTGGGGGTGCTGGGGGCGCCGGGGGCGCGCCGCCACCGGCAGGAGCTTGTGGGCCCGCCTGCATCGCGCGCATTGCGGCGACCTGCGGTGCATTCTGCTGCTGCTGCGACAAAAGCCGCTGCATTGTACTGGTCTGAACCCCGGGGGGAACGGAGCCGGGCGGGACGTGCTTGGCGAGCGAGTTTAACGCCTTGAGCACGGCCTGACCCGGCTCAGACCCAACCCCTAAAAGGGGAACGGTCTCTTCCATTAGCCGGACGACCACCGCCAACCGTGAAAGTCCCGCAGCTTCCTGGCCCCGATTGGGGACAGGCTGGCTTACCGGGGAGGAGCCAAAAGGCGGCTGACCCGGTGCCCCACCACCAACACCCGGAGGTGTCGGCGGTGCGCCTGCACCACCCGGAGGCGGCGCAGCTGGATTCATAGCGGGGGGTGGCATGTCCGGCATTGGATTACTTGCGACCCTTGCGGTGAGACTTGCGAGCCATGACTGCCTCCTGAGTTTGAGTTGAACGCCCGAGGGGGCTCCTCTCCCAACAACCGCCACCCGGCGTCCGTGAAGACGAAGGAAGGCAACTGCCTCGGGTATTTACACGTTTACGAAAGCCGACGTTGACCGCGAAACAAGCGTGATGTAACGTCCGTATCACCCGGTAATTTAAGGATCGACAGTGTCGGATTGGATGACCACGAAGCAGGTAGCGCCGATCTGCGGGGTGTCTCGTCTGTGGCTTTTCAGGCACCGGAACGACGGCGTGGGGCCGCCTTACCACCGCCGGGGTCGTAAGGTCCTCTATCGACGCGATGAAATTGAGGCCTGGCTTAACGCCCAACGTGTAGGGGCGGCGCGGTAGGAACTGGTTGCGGGGGCAGGATTCGAACCCGCGACCTTCTGGTTATGAGCCAGATGAGCTACCACTGAGCTACGCGTTCTTACTTCTTTCCGTGCCCTTTGGTCAAGATCTCGGGGTGCTCTTGAATCATTTTGGCCTTCGCATCCTGTATCTGCTTGTAGCGCTGCTTCAGCAGGTCTTTCTGCGGGAACGGCAACAATTCGATCGCGCTGTCGCCGCCCAGGAACCCAGCCTTGAGGCCGAACCCGATCAGGTCCTTGTGGTCTTCGGCGAAGATCGGGCTGGTGGAGTGGCTGTCAACGGTCACACGGCGGTCTTCCGGCAGGTCGTACAGCAGGAACTGCGACACGGGACCCGTGGTCGGGTCGGTCGAGTACATCTTGCCGTCCTTCTGCTGGAGCAGGCTCAGGGTCTTGTCCGCGGCGGCGGCGCACTGCCGTTCGAGAAGCAGCGCGCGGTCCCGCATGCGAGGCGATGCCATCCGCGTGAGCGTCTCGGCATGCACACCCGCGCGAACGCCGGCTTCTCCCTGGCCGGACATGATGTTGTTGAACCCGGCGACCTCTTCCATCGACTTGTGGATAAGTTCGATGAACTGGAACATCTGTCCAGGCATCTGCGGCGTGAGGTCGGTCACGCTGCCGCCGGCGCCCAAGTCCACAAACCCGGCGGTTCGGAACTCGGCGTACTTCTCGTCGTTGATGCCTTCGCCACCGCTGAACGCCAGCAGCTTGTCCACCTGAAGGCCCATCATGCGCTTCGCGTCGTCGTAGAGGGTCGACAGCAAGGCCTGAGGCTCTGCCAGGTCGATGATCTCCGACTTGCCCCAAACCAGTCCAGGCACACGGTTCGCCTGGATGAGTGAGAACGGCTGGGTTTCGGGGGCGAAGAAGTTCTCCCGCTTGAAGTACGGGCTGACGATGATGTCCGGCTCGATCAGCAGAACCGTGGTGTAATCCTGGCGGTCGTCGTCCTTGATGTACAGCTCGTGGAACTGCACGAGGTCGATCATGAGTTCCGGCGGCACGACGCCGTTGGGCACGTCGCCGGACAACTGGACCACACCGCCGGGCTGCTGGCGCTGCGTTTCAAGGTCGGTGTTCAGGATCGAGGTCGACAGCACGTTGTGGAAGAAGCTGTTGTCGACGGTGTCGGCGCTCTCCCGGTTCGAATGGGACTTGATGCGTCGGTACATACTCTCGGCGTCGGGCAGGTGGCTGATGCGCCGCCAGACTTCTTCGAGGGTCATCAGGCCGCTTTCGCACACCGCCTCTTGGTCGTCGAGGTTGTTCATGTCTTCGCGGTACACGCCGAACTGCCAGGGCATGACCAGCTTGGCTTCGAGCCCGGCGTTGCCCCACATCTGCTTCAGGATCGCCGCACCGTAGCGCAGCGAGATGTCCACGCCCTCGGCGAACATCACGTCGATGTCCTTGCGTTCCCATTCCCGCGTCAGGACGCGAGCCGTGATCTCGCCCTGCGCCAGGACAGACCGGTCGTAGTGGCTTTCGAAGTCCAGCACGAAGCGCAGATCCACCGGGCTGAAAAGGTGAGATGCCGAGCGGTCGATGTGCGCGTTGAGCGTGTTCATGATCGACCGCGACCCGTTGGGCCGTCCGGTGTCGATCAACAGGCTCTGGGCACGGGAAAGCGCGGCGCGTGACGAGGCGGACGCCCGGCAAGCGTCTTTGACCATAATGACCTTGCGCAGGAGGTCAGCCTTCGATTTCGGCAAGATCACGTTGCTTGACCTTTGACACGCAGCGGGTTAAGTCAGGGCGTTTCCTCTGTCTAATACCCTTGACCCCCGGTTGGTAATACCCTGACCGGGGGTTCTTTTTCAATGGGTTTGGTCACGGCTTGGGGAAGTGCTGTCCCATGTTCCCATTCCGCGACACCTGGGCCGCCGTCATGTTGTGGTTTTTCACGACGCCTTGAAGCGCCTGGACGCCGGCGCCGGCGAACGGACCGTTACGGGTCGCCTTCGCAAAGTCCGCCCCGGCCCGCGAGTCCACTAGGCCCGTCGTGCCACGCGTTTGCGCCATCACCCGCGTGACCTCGTTGTTGACGACCACGCTGCTGGTCTCGCCGGCCCGGGCGTCGTCTCGCATGTTCGTGATCTTCATCGCGCCCATCTCGGACACGTTCTCGCCCAGGGCCTCGGCGGCCATTTCAGCGCGGTTCTGCGCGGCCTGCTCCATGCCCCGGTAGACGTTGTCCGCCACCTTGCCGATCGACTTGGCTAGGTGCGGTGCGGCCAACTCAGGCTGGGTGTCGCGCATGTCGCCGCCGCACAGGTCGCACACCGGGGGCGGCGGATCGTCGTAGCGGTCGTGCAGATGCTCGAACGTCCCCTGGCAATCAGGGCATTGGTATGTGCGGATTACGGGCATGTGTTAACGGCCTCTCCACGCCATGCGGGCTGCATCGAGGGCGGCCGCACGGCGGTCGGCTACCTTGCCCTTGAAGTACTGGTTCAGCTTGTGCTTCGACAGCAGCTGGTATTGATCGCCTGGCGACAGGGCCGCCTTGGACCGCTCGAACTTGTACGTCCGATTCGAACTGATCAGGCCCTTGCGCTCGTGCTGCTCCCAGCAGACGATGGCCATGGCCACAGCCAGCACGCGGTCGTCGTGGTCGTTACCCTCGGCCTTGATGCTGTCGCCGTCGCGCGTGACCGACCGCATCTCCTCGATCATGTCGCGCGACCGGATGATCAGGCCCCCGTTGGTCAGGAAGTCACGCAGGCGCTCCATCATCGGCACCTTGTTGACCGACGTCGTCTTCCAGTGGATCGACCCCTGGCCAGGGATCAGCGCGTCCGGCCGCGAGTAGAGGTAGCTCTTGCAGTTCTGGAAGAAGTTCTTTAGGCCCTGCTCTTCCGCCTCTTTCTGCAGGTAGCCGTTCGTCACAATGCGCTTGAGCATCTGGTACTCGTGCAAGACCGCGGAGCCGGGGCCGTTGATCTCGAGCATCAGGCGGGTGTTGCGGTACCACCCCATCAGGCTTGCCAGGACCCAGGCGAACTGGTGGGGCTGCACGTTCGGGCTGGCAAACTCGGCGACCTGCTCGATTTTATCGGCGAAGCACCGCATGACCTGGGCGCAGCTGCGGTCGTTGTTCTCGTTCGCGCCGTATGCTGGGTCGGCGGCGATGACGTACACGCCGTCGGGCTTGGGCTCTTCCCACACCTTCAACTGGATCTCGCGGCGCGTCCTGGCCGGCTCGATCCCCATGTGGATGAACTCGGTGCCGGTGTAGTATTTCCACGACTTAAATTCGTCGCTGGCGATGTTCTTGTTGATCTCGGTAAGGCGATCGGGCGAGAAGAAGTTGCTCCCGTCGGTGGTGAACATCTCCTCTTCGACCCACGGGTGCTCGCGGCCCTGGTACTCGTCGAACGCCATTTCGGCGTCGTCTTCCCCTTCGTCGTCTTCGCCAAACGCAAACGGGTTCGTCTCCTTGCGGTACCACGCCAGCTGTTCACGGGTGATCTCCCAGCCGTATCGCTCCTTGACCTCGGCGATCCGCTTGGCTTCCTCCCGGGTGATCGCCGGGGACCCAAACTTCTCGAACTGCAACGTGTTCGCCCGGATCCGATGCGTCGGCACCAGATACCAACCGGTGAAGATCGTCGCCTCTTCGAGGTCGTTGGATACCGCCTTCTTCCACATCTGGTGCCAGTCGGACCCCACGTTGCGTCCGGTCGATTCCCACAGGAACAGCCGGTCGGGGTTCTCAAGCGCCAGGGATTTACGGAACGACGACAGGCCTTCGGGGTTGTTGTAGGTGCCGACCTCGGATGCGTGGACTATCGTGAGGCCCTGGCCACGGCCAAGGGCGCCGCCGCCGGCGGTCTGTTTCACGCCCGCCGACAGGAAGGTCACAGTGCTGCCGTTGGCAAACCGACCGCCGTAACGGTTGGTCTTGAAGGCCGGGAATTTCAGTTTTGCCGGCAAGTTACTGAGGATGAACTCGACCTCGGTCCGGGCCTCTGACATGTGTTGGGCGGTGTCCAGAAGGAAGGCCCCGCGTGACCCTTTGTGCATCGCGATCCACATGGCCGAGAAGGGCCGACAGATCGTGGAGATGCCCTGCTGGCGGCCTTTCCCCCACTTAAAATCATGGATCCCGCGCTGTAATCCCTCGAAAATTAAGTCCAGGCCGCGCTCCTGGGCGGGGTATAATTGCCCGCCCAGCGTGATTACACCGCGCTCTTTCGAGGGAATTACGCAGTAATTAAGGAATTCAAGGAACACATCTTTGTAGGCTGCGGCCTTGTCGTAAGACCACACCTCGCCTGTCTCGGCCATATAGTCCGCGGTGTGAACCGCCGGAGCGGGCAGGTTACCGTCCATAGCCTCGGCCTGGCTGCGGGGCGGTCAAGCGCTGCACGGCGACCTCTGTCTGCCCTTGGACGGACGACCAGAACACCGCGGCGTTGGGCGTGGTGGTCACAAAGGCGCCGTCCAGCGGGCTGCCGTCTTCCGGTGGGATGATCAGGAAGGCGCCACCGAACTCAGTCGACGCGTTCCGCTCCAGCCGGTCGGCCATGGCCCGAAACAGTTTAGCGGCTTCGTTGGGGGTCATCCGCCGTACTCGTGGTCGAATTTACCGCGGATGTTCTTGTGCAAAGCCTGGCCGATCGACGGGGCGTTTGTCACGCGTTCAGCCACATCGGGCGGAACACCGCCGTAAATAGCGGTTTTGCCGGAATTATAGGTCACATGCAGCGCTTGGGCGTCTGCGTCGTAGCCCACTGAATTTATGTGGCTGCTGAAGACTTTGGTCATGGTGGGGGGCATTGGTGAGGAGCCTTTGCTGGTGGGCCATAATCACAGAGAAAACGTCTGGGGTCAAGCGTAACAGTGAGAATCGTTTATTTTTATGGGGGGCGCGGGGGTGTGTGTCCCAAGAACCGTGGACTTCGCGACCCGATGCGTTTCCGTATCGTTCCGGATCGGCACCGATCGGACCCGGAATGACCGGCGATCGATTCGAACCGGACGCGTTATAATGAGCGCCGCATACGATCGGCACCGCATACGATCAGCCAGGCCCATGATATGCTATGCTCATGGGCCACGATGAGGAGCTATAATTATGCATAAAATTATGGGCGCGCCTGAACCGCCTGAATCGGCCGAGGCGTTGCGGGCGCAGAGACGCGCCAAGCGGCAAGCACGGCGCAGAGCTATCCCTGCACCTCTGCCGCACGACGCTAGCTCCCCGGGCTCGGGCGTATGGGCGGCGGCGATTGGGCACATATGGCCGTGGCGCATACATGAATACCCCGGCTACGGCGCGGCAGCGGCTGCCGCTCTCAACTTAGCTCCCGGCACGATATACCGCTGGCTAAAGCCCGGCAGTTTCGGGCTCTCCGCTCCCGCAGCTCGACGCATGGCAGCCCTGCTCAAATCGCGCGCCTCTACCGCAATGCATCTCGCCGCCGAGCTAGATAGATATGCCGATGATCGAGACGCGACCGCAACGAAAAATGCTAGGTACAATCTGCGAATTATGCGGATAGAAGAGCGCGATGGGTGGCGTTCGAGACCGCGAAAAATAAAAGATTGACAGTGTTATTTTGGTATGGTCCTATGATGGCCACACAACGGCGAAGGGGATTATCCCGTGATACAAATCGAAGTGACCGATACGTTTGGTGGCGAAGCGAACTACTGTTGGGTGCGACGTTATGAGATTAACTCAAAAAATCCCATGAGCGATTTGAAAATTGTCAGAGAGGCAAAGCGTCTCGCTGGGTGGACGGGAATGCGCTGCAAGACCTATAACTCTAACGGTATGATTGAGTTGCGGCCTGCCGGTATCTGCCAGGTAATGTTTATAACGTGGTATGACGGGGGACATTATTAATGTCCGCAATCGATAAAAACGTTCCAATCCTGGCTGCAGAAATGCGAGCCCTGGCCGTGCCCGGAAAATACACTGTTGTCGTCCTGACCTACGACAGGACGCGGTGCGTTAGCTGGCGCCATCGCACGCTGAAAGCCGCCCTGCGCCGATTGGGCTCGGCTTGCAGTGGCAAACAACGCGTTCGTGATTCGTTTGCTGCGGCCATTGTCACGCCCAAGTCGGAGCTACTCAGCTGGAAGGATGCCAAAGCGGCATTGGCCTAGCTCGGACTCTAGCAGGGGCTGCGGCACCTGCTATGGCCTGCACTCGGCAGGGTAACAGGGAGACAACCCAATGCTCACGCTGCACCAACTCATTAAAAACATGCTCGAACACCTGGAAACGGACAAGGCGGAGATTTTTGAATCCGACTGTCCAGAGGATACGCTCCATGAAATCGTGGACGGCTGGATCCCGGCCTATTATTCCCAGTTGTCCGAGTTGCTGGCCAGCAAGCCCGGCTTGGGGGATGGTCCCAGCGGTTATGGCATCGTCAAAGAGAATCCTACCGTGTGGGACATTTTGACCGCTGCGGTTTATGAGGCTCTGTTAGAAGAGGCGCAAGAATGGCTCTCCCAAGCGCAAGAAGAAGTTGAGGAGTCAAAATAATGGACCACGCCACGCAAGAGAGCGAACTAATTGAAGCGCGTTTTTTAGTGTTAGGGTTTGATGGTGTCAGACTAGA
>Ga0118677_10003789_pt1 | contig 24966 bp, 24 predicted proteins | sample AliMusrvi5mmetaG_FD_86154 | JGI IMG/M metagenome (GOLD analysis project Ga0118677, IMG submission 86154)
GCGCCCAACCCCTCGTCGCGGGCCATTATGGCGGGCCGGGCGGTGAAGCCCGCTCTGCGGCTTTCGGGACCGGAGTCGAGCCAGAGCGTCAGCCAAGCAGCCAGCGCCATCATGGCCGCGCCCAGGAGCGCGGCATCCCAGGAGTGGCGCTGCCAGTTGAGATAGGGCTTGTAGGTCATGACGGTGATGAGGGCCATGACGGCTGAGGCGGCGAGGATCGGTCTTTGGCGGCGCTTGACGCCCCAGAACATCCCCGCGGCGGGTAACGCCCAGATCAAGGCGAAAGTCGTCCAATAGAAGAAGCCCGTGGCAATGGCTTCGCCATTGTAAAGTGAGGGCCTTCCGGGAAGGCCTGGGACGTTGGCGATTTCATTTAAGCGGAGGTTGAGGACGAGGTAGGTCCACATGAACAGGGCGGCCCTGACGAACATCCGGTCGTCCTTTTCGTGTTCGGGCTCATCGCGCAGCAGGGTGACGGCCAGGAGCAGGCAGTAGAGGCAAGCGAGCCAGATGCGGGTGGGCTGCTCGGGCAAAGCGAGGCAGCCGACCGCGACCGAAAGGGCGACGATGGCGGCAAAGGTTGCGTAGAGATAGCCGCAGCGTTTGTACAGCCAGGCGCACAGCGCCGCGGCCGCGCAGCAAGCGGCGAAGGCGCGGTCGTGGGTGAAGAAGCCGAATTTTTCGGGCATGACCAGGTAGAGGCCGATGGAGAATTGGACCGCGGCCCCGGCCAGCAGGGCTTCTTCCACCCCGAAGCGGTGGAGCCGGAACCATCGGATGAGGAACTCTCCTAGAGCGTAGCACAAGACGGCGGTCCCCAAGAGGTAGCGGCCTTCCAGGCTCTGGATGCGGATGCCTGCGGTGAGGTAGTCGCACAAGGCTAACTGCGCGCAGGCGCAGAAGGCGAAGAACAAAAGCCTGATAGCCCAGCCCGCTTGTGCCAGCGTAGGGCCGAGCCCGGTCTCCATGGCTGAGAGCTGATCCTGGCTGATCAGCCCCGAGCGCGCCCAGCCGCGCGCGAGTTCGAGCTCGTAGAGCTTGCTCTCTTCTTCCGCGGGGAATATCCTCATCGCTTCTGCTCCAAGAGCCGACGGATGCGGAAGATGAGATATATCAGCGCCGAGCTTGATATAAGAAAATATAGGGCGATTGTCTGCGTATCGTGGATATCTTTGAGGACGAGCGAGGAGAGCCCGATGTAGCCGTAGGCGACGCCGTAGAGGAAATACTGGAAGCTTCTTTCACGGAGCGCCCACCAGACGGCCGCCGCGACCAGGGCCGCGAGGACGATATTATAAGGAGAGGACCAGCCTTGCTCGAAGACGCCGGAGAGGACGGCCCAGAAGAGGATGTTGAGGCCGATGTTGAGGTAGGTGTCGCGGAAATGGGGCTTGATGGCGCGGCCGGCGAGCCAGAAGCCGGCGCCGCAGACGACGAGGCCGTAGCAGAGGGCTTGGGTCCGGAGCGCGAACCATTCGGGGTGGATGGTGTTGAGCCTGACGCCGAGCCAGCCGGCGATGTTGGCCAGGGCCATGGCGAGGACGAAGCGGTTGTCATGGCGGTAGGCAAGGTAGAGAAACCATGCGCCGGAGATGAGAAGGTAGAGGTCCCAGTGCTTGTCGAGGAGGTGGAAGTGGTGTTCGATGTAGCCGAACTCGACGCCGAGGAAGGCGCAGCCGAGGTAGAGGATGTAGTCGAAGGCCGCGGTGGGGGAGGGGACTTGGCCGTGAGAATAGGGGGTGGCGCGAGTGACGCAGTAGGCGTAGCAGGCGGCGACGGCGAGGGTGAGGGCGGTGATGATGGAGAGGTGGCCGAGGTCGGAGAAGTATTTGGCGACGGTGGCGCCGACGCCGAGGACGATGAAGAGGGCGCCGAGGTAGAGGCAGGCGCGCAGTTCGGAGTTGAGGGAGAAGAGGCGGCCGGATTGGATGTCGGAGATGCGGCGGGCTTGGGGGTCGGTGAGGCCGCCGAGGGCTTTGAGGCGGGAGACGGCATCCATGGGCCGATTATACGATATGAGGGCGGCGGGCGCGAAGGTTGCCGTGGAACTATTGGCCTCCTGATTCGTATGTAGTGGGGAGGCCATCCTTACGGAACCGATAAGAATCAGACCCGGCGAGCCAGGCAGGCTTGTGGTGCATCTGCCCTATTCTCCCGAGCGCGTGGAGAAGATCAAGACCGTGGCCGGCCGGCGCTGGCACATCCAGGAGAAACACTGGACGGTTCCCCACGACGACAAGGCGGTGGAGCGCCTGCTTCAGCTCTTTTCAGGAGAGCAGGTCTTGCTGGCTCCGGGGCTTGGCCCGCCTCAACGCTCATCCATCCAGCCGGAGGTCTCAGCGGCTGCCGCGGAGGATATCCAGGCCCTGCACAAGGTGCTCAGGTCCGCCGTGCGCTCGCGGCATTTCAGCCCGAGCACCGAGGCGATATATGCGTCTTGGGCCGAGAGGAAGTCCGTGCGGTGTTGGGGAAAATGGACGGCACGCCCAGGCTAATGGCCATGCTGTTCTACGGCGCTGGCCTGGGCAGCGTAGAGCTTCCCAACGCCCTGGACAGGAAGTACCCCAACGCGCCCAAGGAGTGGGGCTGGCAGTGGGTGTTCCCGGCCACGAGCCACTACCTGATCCCCGAGACGGGCGTGCGGCGCAGGCACCACCTGCATGAGTCGGTGCTGCAGAAGGCTTTCAGAGAAGCTCGGCTCAAAGCCGGGATCGCCAAGCCCGCCAGTTGCCATAGCATGAGGCACAGCTTCGCGACGCACTTGCTGGAGGACGGCTATGATATCCGGACCGTGCAGGAGCTGCTTGGCCATGCAAAGGTCACGACCACCATGGTCTATACCCATGTACTCAACCGGGGAGGCAAGGGAGTTCTGAGCCCGGCGGACAAGCTATTGGGCTTTGAGAGGGGCGCCGCCTGAAAGGCCGTCCCAGCCGGACGGCCTTTGGGGAAGTGGAGGCAGAAGTCCGACTTGCTAGATATCGGAGGGAAAAGTAGAATTTGCAGAGTGGAGATTGCGAACGTTCCCGAAACCGAGTTCGGCAGACTCAATAGTTAGGCATACACAGACCAAATTTGAATGGGCGACTATAAAATCGACTATCAGGTTCACCTCCACAGGGACTTTGAGGGGACTAATTACACGGAAATTGGTCCAGGGAAGTTCTCTGGCAAGTACTGGCAACCCGGCTTCATTTTCATATCTGAGGACGCATTCCGCATGGCAGGCGGCATTGTTGCCAGGAATGTGAAGGAATATGACCCCTGGGCCCACTTCGACATTCACAAGAGGACTGGAATTGGACTAATCACCGAATGGAAGACTGCATCATCTTATGTGCGGACTCAGCCAATTGATGAACTTTGGCGCACCCTTGGTCTGTATGCACCAAACGATATCGCTTTGGAGCACGACAAGAAAGAAGTGAACGACCATAGAACCGAAATAGCAAGGATGTTCACCGATCTGGCTACTGAAACATCGCGCTTCCTTGAGCAAGCCGAATGGATTTGTATCATCGGGATCTGATGCCTAACATCGGCTACTGCCGCCGCGCGCCAGGCGGAGCGCCATATAGCGCGCGCGGCAGAGCCCTGCGTTAGATGGCCTGAGTAACGATGAACGCCTGAACGGCAATGGTGCAACCGTCTGCCCATCAGACCATCAGACGGCGAACTAGACGAGATCACCCAGCGAATGATAAAATCATTTACATTAGAGAGCCTTGTCTCACCTGAGGATAAAAAATCAGATGCCCTACCCATCGGTCGACCGCCTTCAGCAAACCCTCGCTCAAAACGTTTTCCATTACGCCAAAGATAAGAAAAAAGCGTCGGGCCGGGCGCTTGGAACTCTTGTCGAGATCATCACATTCTACGCGCTGAAGTCCTGGGGACTTGAGCGCAATGTCGCAATCGAAAGACCTCTGCCCGAATTCGCGAACGCCGAAATAACGCACAACGTCGAATATAGCCTCCATCCAACGACTCATCGCGTAAAGATTGCATTTTCACAGGGCGACCTCCCCTTGACGGCAAAGAAGATTGCGAGGGCGGCTCGTTTAAAGAATATCGATGTTCAGGATCGATTCTTAAAGTCGACCGCCTTACTGACGAATGAACTCGTCCTCCGCAATTCCTGCGTCATCTCCGATTCTGGCGACGAATTCCTGAACGCGTATCTGGACGACTTTTCAGGCACCTCTGGGCATTACACGATTGCTTCGCTTCGCCGGCACCCTTTCGCAATCTTTGAATGCAAACGCGTCGGTGTCGAAGAAGGGATGAAAAAGGGCCCGCAAACTATTGAGAAGGCAAAACAAGGCGCCTATGTTGCGCGAGCCGTATCTGCGTTGCAGAAGATTCGCCTGCACGACGGGAAAATGGGCGGGTTCATTCAGAAAAGAGATGGTTCGACCCGCTATCAAGAATACTATTCGCTTCTCGCAGAGATAATCGCATCGGAAGATCGGGAGTTGCTCCGCGATTTCATCATGACGGTTGGCGTTGTGAGCAATCACGGTAACTGGTTTACATCGGAAAGTCCGAACAAAGAGATGAAGGTATTAGCTCAATCATACGATTGGCTCTTATTCCTGACAGATGCTGGCATTGCTCGATTTATCGATGAACTACTTTTGAATCCCAAGAAAGGGATGAAGGCGGCGAAGACGGCATTTTTGGCCAGCTATACGGGCCAAAAGGGTGTCAACCAATTCACCAAGGTTCAAATGGACCTAACGGCAGATGCGGCGCTCCAAGAATATTTTCGCGGTCACGAGAAAATAGTTGAGAGCTGGTTCAACATTGTAACGCCCGCGGGAAAACAATTAGGTGTTTTGAAGAAAGAATTAGACACTCTAAAAAACAAGAACTGGCAGGAGATCGTTCTGTGACTGCAGGACGAACCATCAACTCATCGAGCCAGGAGTGGGGGACTCCGGAAAAATACGTCAAGGCGATCAGGCTGTTCTTCAACGGCGAAATTGATCTAGATCCCTGTTCTAATCAATTTTCAATAGTCAAAGCAAAAACCGAATTTCGTTTACCCCAAAAGGACGGCCTTTACGAACGGTGGGATTATCAGAAAATATACGTAAACCCACCATACGGTATCGACAAAATACGCAGAACCTCGATAAAAAAATGGCTTTGCAAGTGCACAGAAGCGAATCATAGGTTTGGATCGGAGGTTCTCGCCTTAGTGCCGGTCGCAACCAATACGGGGCATTGGAAAAAATTCGTCTTTGGTGAAGCGACTGCCGTCTGTTTCCTTTATGACACTAGGCTCAAATTTCTTGTGAATGGGCGCGACGGTGGCAAGGGTGCCCCAATGTCGTGCGCAATGATTTATTGGGGGAAACGATATGAAACGTTCTTCTCGACGTTCCAGCCGTTTGGAGCTGTCGTGGATTTCAGGGCGCTGAAGGGAATGAGGTTTGGGGAAGACTTTCACGACGGCCAGCCCGACCTCATCGACATCCCCAGATTCCATTTCCCTGAAGTTGATCAATTGAGCGACATCCATCAAATATCCCCCAAGAATCTTCCTAAGCGGCGAATTCATTCGAAACAATTAGACGACCGCGATCGACCCCTGGAATCGAAATCCGTGGTGGCGTTTTCCACATCCGCAAGAATTTTACCAAGGACAACCCGGCGAGGAATCTCGGCGTCCAAGGGCTTAACAACTAAAACGCCCGCACGCCCGGCGCGAACAGCTCGAAAATGGCGCGCGCGTACCGGAAGCGACAGGAAGCATACCGGCCGTCATCACTGATCTCACTCTTGCGGCGGGAAGGGAAAAACGGACAATACCTGAGGGACGCATCAATGGCAATCGATTTTAATAGTAATTGCGGCCGTCGGCAAAAGCGTGCCATCTAACCAAGCGCTTCTGCCGCCGCGCGCCTGAAGGAAGCTGATAGCGCGCGCGGCAGTAGCGTCGCGTTAGGCGGGCAGACGTATTAATTATTGAGTCGGATAGTTTCCTAATAGCCATAATTATATATGGCAATATAGCCATATAAATGCTACACTATTGCTGGGCATGCTGAGTTTTGAATGGGACGACAGGAAGGACCTGAAGAATCAGTCAAAACACCACGTATCTTTCAAGGCCGCGCAATACGCATTCCTCGACTCCCAACGCATCATCGCCGAGGACTTGGGCCACAGTGGGGAAGGCCATTTATGAAAAAGAAAATAAAGTACACGGATGAGCCGCTTGGGAAGGTCCGGCTGGTCAAGGATTTCCTGCCTCCTCCGGAGGAACTCGCTTTCAAAGACGAAAGCGTCAAAGTAACGATGACGCTGAGCAAATCGAGCGTGGAGTTCTTCAAGAAGGCCGCGGAAAAGTACCACGCCCCCTACCAGCAGATGATACGCAGGCTCATCGATGCCTACGCGAGCCGTTACATCATGCACTGACGCCGCCGCGCCAAACAAGGCATTGACTCTTCCCGTGATTCTATGCACAATGTACATATGAGCGATCTGCATTTCGAATGGGATGCCGCCAAGGGCAGGGATAACGTCAGAAAACACGGCATTTCTTTTGAAGAGGCGCAGACCGTGTTTTTTGATGAGAACGCCGTGCGATTCTTTGATCCCGACCATTCGCAGGATGAGGACCGATTCATCATGCTCGGCATGAGCTTCAAACTTCACATCCTCGTTGTATGCCACTGTCACAGAAAGAATGACTCGGTGATCCGCATCATTTCAGCAAGAAAAGCTGATAAGCGCGAAGCAGAGAACTACTGGAGGTAACCCTATGAGAACACATTATGATTTCTCGAAGATGAAGTCCGAAAGGAACCCTTATATATCCCGGCTGAAGCAGCCCATTACTATTCGCTTGGATAAAGGGACCGTGTCCTACTTCAAGGCGCTGGGAACCGAAGTCGGGATGCCCTACCAGAACCTGATCAACCTATACCTGCGAGATTGCGCTTTGCATCACAAGAAGCTTGAACTCAAATGGGCCGTATAGAGGGCCGAACCAAGCGCAAGAATTCGCGCCTCATCCTCATAGGGCATAGTCCCCAATAGCGCCGCGCGCCCACAAGGCCCGCCCCCTCATTTTTGTATACTTCCTAAGATTTCATGAGCTCCCGACTCCGCCGTCTCCTCACCCTCCTCGTCGCCGTCATGGCCGGCATGGCCGGCGAAAGCCTCATCCTCGTCCGCGCCCAGGTCGGCCGTTTCGAACGCCTCCTCCGTGACGACTTCCAGGTCATCATGTTCCTCAGGGACGAACCCACTCCCGGCCAGGAAAAAATCCTCCAGGAAAAGCTCCAAGCCCTCCCCCAGGTCCAAGCCGCCCTCTACATCCCCCGCGACGAAGCCCTCGCCACCCTCCGCCGCGAAGACCCCGAGCTCGTAGACTCCATTACCTGGATCGGCGAAAACCCACTCCACTCCGCCTTCGCCGTCCGCCCCACACCTGCCGGCCTCAACAGCTTCTCGCAATGGCTCGCCGCCGCGCGCGGCGCCGCCGACTGGGCCGACCTCCGCTATAGGCCCGGCCAGGCCCGCGCCATCCTCCAAGCCCAGCTCTACGGCCACTTCCTATCCCTTCTGCTCAGCGCCCTGCTGTGCGCCGTGGCCTTGATCCTCACGCTGGCCCTCTGGCGCATGTCCCGGCCCGGCCTCTGGGCCGCGGTCCCCGCCATAGCCTGGTCCGCGGTCGGCGCCGCCGCCGGCATGGCCCTGGCCCTGGCCGCGGCCTGGCCCGCGCGCCGATACCTCCCCTGGTGGGAACTGCCGCTGGTATCCAGGCAGCTCGTCACCTGGGCCGCCTGCGCCTGCTCCGCCGGGCTCTGCTCGCCATGGAAAGTCCCGGACGCGCGGGTCTGATACTGGCCGCGCTGCTCTTCGCGGCGCCGCCCGCGCCCGCGCAGACGCAAGACCAGCGCCGCGAGCTCGGGCGCATCCAAAAGGAGCTCGGCCAGACCAAGGCCGCCTTGGAGGAATATCGCCGCCAGGAGGCGGCGCTCAGCCGCAACCTGCACAAGCTCGCCAGCCAGGACTCCCAGACCCGCGGCAGGATCAACGCCATCGAGGGCAACATCCGCCGGGCCGAGGGCCGGCGCTCCGCGCTCAAATCGCGCCTGGGCGCGCTCAAATTCGCCTCCGGCTTCTGGACCTCCGTCATCTACGGCGAGTTCCGGGACTACGCCTCCGGCTTGGCCGAGCGCGAGGAGGCCTGGGGCGGCCGGACTCTCTGGGCCGAGGCCCTGCGCCGCGGCGCCCTCTTGGAAGACGCGCGCATCGCCGCCAGCCTGCGCGGCTATCGCCGCAAGACCGAGGCCGCGGCCGCGGCGGCGCGCAGCCGGGCGGACGGGTTGCAGGACAAAAGCCGCCAGGCCCAGAGCGAGGCGCTCGCCTTGCATGAGCAATTCACGCGGACGCAGGCCGCCGTCAGCGAGGCCCACGGCAAGGTGGCGGCGGCCGAGAAGCGCGCCCGGGAGCTCGAAGAGACCAAGGTGGCCCTGACGAAATTGCTCGCCCAGCTCGCCAGCAGGCAGCCTCCCGCGCCCTCCGGCGCCGCGCTGCCGGAGATGGCCAGGAATTCCCTGCCCTGGCCCGTGGACGGCGTGCTGAGACGCCCCTTCGGCCGGGAGCGCGACCCCGAGCTTCACACTTGGGCTATCCATCAAGGGGTGACCTTCGAGACGCAGCCGGCGGCCGTGGTCGCCGCGGTCGGCGCCGGCCGGGTCATCTACTCCGGCGAATTCCGGTCCTACGGCAAGGTCGTCATCCTCGACCACGGCAATGGGTTTTACAGCATCTACGGCGAGCTGGGAAACATCCTCAAGGGCAAGGGCGCCGCGGTGGGCGCGGGCGAGAGCTTAGGCACGGCGGGCGCGGCCAATGGCAAGGGAGCCCTTTACTTGGAACTGCGCCGGGGCACGCAGGCCTTGGACCCCATGCTTTGGCTGAAAAATAAGTCGTAGCGTCAGGAGATATCCGTATGAGAACGATACTGGGCGTGGTCTTGGCCTGCATCTTGTCGCCGGCGTGGGGCGCGGCGCCGCCGTCCGTTGCCGTCCCTGCCGCGGCCACGGGGAAGCCCCCGGTCGCGGCCACTGCCCGCGCCAACGACAAGACCTACGAGCAACTGAGCCTCTTGGTGGACGTGCTCAACCTCATCCAGGATAGCTATGTGGACGATACGGACGCCCAGAAGCTCATTTACGGCGCCGCCGGCGGCATGGTGCGCACGCTCGACCCCTTCTCCCAGTTCATGGAGCCCGAGGCCCATCGCGAGATCACGGCCGAGACCGAGGGCCAGTTCGGAGGCATCGGCGTGCGCCTCTACATGAAGGATGATTGGCTGACCGTGCTCACGCCCATGCCCGGCACGCCCGCCTACCGCGCGGGCCTTCTGCCCGGCGACCGCATCGTGGCGATCGACGGCGAGAGCGCCAAGGACCTCCAGGTCGCCGACGCCATGGACAGGCTGCGGGGCGCGGCCGGGACCAAGCTCAAAATCGGGGTCCAGCGCTGGGCCGAGCCAGCGGAGGCGGCGGCCGCCGAGCGGGGCCGCGACGAGGTGGACGAGGACGGCCAGTCCATGGAGGAGCCCGGGACACGGAAGGATTTCGAGCTGGTCCGCGATAGCATCAAGATCGAGAGCGTGCGCCAGCGCCGCATGGAGGACCAGATCGGCTATCTGCGCATCTCCGAGTTCAGCGGCCACACCGTCGCGGATTTCCACGACGCCATGCGAGTCTTGACCAAGGGCGGGCTGGCGGGACTGGTGCTGGACCTGCGCTTCAATCCCGGCGGACTGCTGACCGCGGCGGTCGACGTCGCCTCCAGCTTCCTGGGCGGCAACAAGCTGATCGTCTACACGCAGGGCCGCCGCGCCGCCACCCGCCAGGAGTTCCGCGGTGGGGCCCAGGCGCCCTACCAGGACCTGCCCCTGGTGGTCCTTATCAACGAGTCCTCCGCCTCCGGCGCGGAGATCGTGGCCGGGGCCCTGCAGGACCACCGCCGCGCCGTGCTCATGGGCGCGCGCACCTACGGCAAGGCCAGCGTCCAGTCCGTGGTCCCCCTGCCGGACAACTCGGCGCTGCGCCTGACCGTGGCGCGCTACTACACGCCCAGCGGCCGCTCCATCCACCGCGACGAGAAGAAGAAGACGGGCGGCATCACCCCGGACATCGCGGTCCCGGCCGGGCGTGACGTCAACGAGAAGCTCTTCGCGCAATGGGAGCTGGTCTACGAGCCCGGCAAGAAGCCGCGCTCCGCGGCCAAGAGCAGCGACATCGTGCGCGACGAGGCGCTGGAGCGCGCCGTGGCGCTGCTCAAGGCCCGCGGCGTGCTGGGCTGCCTGAAAGGCAAGGACAATTGAGAGTCCTCGGCATCGAGACGACCTGCGACGAGACGGCCGCGGCCGTGGTCGAGGACGGCCGCATCCTCTCCAACATCGTCTCCTCGCAGATCCGCCTGCACCGCCGCTACCGGGGCGTGGTCCCGGAACTGGCCGCGCGCGCGCACCTGCAGCGCATTGGCCAGGTGGTGGAGGCCGCGCTGCGCGAGGCCGGCGGCCGCCCGGACGCGGTGGCCTTCGCCCGCGGCCCGGGCCTGATGGGGCCCCTGCTGGTGGGCAAGATGGCCGCCTTGGCGGTGGGCGAGACCGAGGGCTGCCCGGTGATCGCCGTCAACCATCTGGAAGGCCATGTCTTCGCGGCCGAGCTCTGTGGCCGGCTGCGCTTTCCGCTGGTGACCCTCATCGTCTCGGGCGGGCATACGGACCTGCTGCTCTGCCGGGCCCCGGGCCGCTACAGACTGCTGGGCCGCACGCGCGACGATGCCGCGGGCGAGGCCTATGACAAGGTGGCGCGCATGCTGGGCCTGAGCTATCCCGGCGGGCCGGTCATCGACCGGCTGGCCCGCGGCGGCGATCCCGCGGCGGTGCCCTTCACCCGGCCTCTCATGCCCGGCACCTGGGATTTCTCTTTTGCGGGGATCAAGACGGCGGTGCTCTATCATGTCCAGGGCCGCGGCCGGCCGCTGACGCGGCGCGCCGTCGCCGACATCTGCGCCTCGTTCCAGGAAGCGGTGGTGGAGACCTTGGTGCGCAAGACCGTGGCCGCGGCGCAGAGCCACGGGGTCAAGGACATCGTGGTGGGCGGCGGGGTGGCGGCCAATGCCCGCCTGCGCGCGGCGTTTACGGCCGCGGCCAGCGAGCAGGGCTTGCGCGTGAGCATCCCTCCGCCGGTGCTGTGCACGGACAACGGCGCCATGCTCGCGCAGGCCGCCTGGCATCGCCTGCGCCGGGGCCTCCGGGGCGGCTCCTTGCGCTGCGATCCTGGATTGGGGTTCGAGAATTGGGCCTCCCGGTCCTAGAGCGGCGGACGCCGGCCTGGTGGGACGCCAGCCTGACCTGCCTGTTTTGGGGCGCGGTCTTGTACGCGTGCTCCTTGACCTTGGCCGACCCGGACCTTTGGGGACATCTGAGGTTCGGTCAGGACTTCTGGGCCGCGGGCCGGGTCATCCGGACGGACCCGTATTCCTACTTGACGGCGGGCCGGCTTTGGATCAACCACGAGTGGCTGTCCGAAGCCGTCTTCGCGGCGGTGTTCTCTCGCTTCGGCCCCTTGGGCCTGGGCATCCTTAAGACCGCGGTCTGCGGACTGACCGTATGGATCGGCCGCTGCTTCTTGCTCCGGCGCGGCTTGAGCCCTCTGCGGGCCAACCTGCTTTTGGCCTTGAGTTTACTGCCGTTCATCCACCACTTCGGCGCGTTGCGGCCTGGGGTGTTCTCTTTCCTGTTCTTTCTCCTGACCTTGCTCACGATCCACGCCGCCGAGGCTGGAGAGCGGCGAGCCCTTTGGCTGGCGCCCCTCTTCTTTGCCCTCTGGGCCAATCTTCATGGCGGGTTCTTGGCAGGCCTGGGGCTGCTGTTCCTTTGGGCCTTGCTGCGGCCGCGGAGGCTAGGGGTCTTCCTGGGCTGCACTTTGGCCACCTTGGCCAATCCCTATGGGATCAGGCTTTGGCTGTTCCTCTGGCGCACGGCTACCGGCCCGCGCTGGGACATCCTGGAATGGAATCCAATCTCGATTCGCACCGTCCCGGGCGCGGGCTATGTCGCTCTGCTGGCCTGCGCCATCTTGGGCTTCGCGTTGAGCCGCAGGCGCCTCAGCCGGACGCAACTGGCGCTATGGGCGGTCACCGCCTTGCTGCCGCTCTTGGCCGCGCGCCACAGCCTCTTCTTCGTCATGGGGCTTTGGGTCTTCGCGGGGGAGCATATCGCCGACGCTTGGGACCGGTTCCATCATGGCGACGCGGGTCCGGGCGCCCGCGCGCGGGCCGCTTTGTCCGGCCTGCATTTTGCCGCGGCCGCGGCCCTGGTGGTCGTGGCTTGGCGGCAGTGCTCCTGCATCCGGATGGAGCCGGAGGTGTCCCACTATCCGATCCGCGCCGTCGCGCTGCTCAAGGCGAGCGGGGCCCATGGCGACATGGTCGTCCATTTCGACTGGGGGGAATACGCCCTCCACCATCTGGGGCCCCGCGTGAGGGTCTCCATGGATGGGCGGCGGGAGACGATCTATTCCCCGGAGGTGTATCGGGAACACCTTGATTTCATCATGGGCGTGGGCCGCTGGGACGCGGTCCTGGACCGGGGGCGCCCCGAACTGGCGCTGGTGAGCAGGAGATTCCCGGAATTCAATCTGATGAGCGGCAAGAACGGCTGGGGGCTGGCCTACGAAGACGAGGAGAGCGCCCTGTTCGCCCGCCAGGACTCGCCTTGGCTGGCGGCCCTACGGGAGCTGGCCCGCCAGCGCGGCCCGGGGCGCGAGCCGGCCTGCGCCGATCTATGAGGAAGCTGATCTTCCTGGCCGTGTTCGCCGTCTACGTATATACCGCCTACCCCACGATCGCGCCCCGCGACAGCGCGGACCTGGCCGCCGCGGTCCTGACCCTATCGCCCGCGCACCCGCCCGGCTATCCACTCTATGTTCTTTTGGGCAGGCTCTGGCTTTGGCTGCTGCCGTGGGGCGATGCCGCCTATCGGCTCAACATCATGTCCGCGGCGGCAGGCGCCGGCTGCGTGACCGTCGTCTTCCTTATAATGGAGGCCTCCTGCGGCTCCTGGGCGGCCGCCGCCGCGGCCCTGGCGCTGGCGTTCAGCCTGCCGCTTTGGAAGTTCAGCCTGCTCTGCGAGATGTATTCTCTGCACGGCCTGTTCCTGGCGGCCATGATACTTCTGGCTCCCGGGGTGTCCCGGGACGAGGGCTCGCTGCCTAGGCGCGCGGCGTTGAGCGCATTTCTCCTGGGCCTGGCGTTGGTCAATCATCAAGCTTTCATCCTGGCCGTCCCCGGCTTGGCTGTTCTTTGGCAGGGGGCGCTGGCGGACCAGCGCCACCGGCGGCTTTTCCTCCGGGTCTGCCTGCCTCTCTTCCTGCTGGGCTTGAGCGTCTACGCTTTTCTCTGGCTGCGCGCGGGGCCAAGCCGGGCCTGGGCGCTGCTCACGCGCCGGGAATACGGGACTTGGCAGCTCTCCGCGGGCCTGAGCCGGCCCATGAGCCTCGATCTTGCCTGGGGCCTTCTGGGGAGTTTTGGGGAGCAGCTTTGGGGGGCGCTGTCGCCTCTGGCTCTCGGCCTGGGAGCCCTAGGCTGCGTGGAGCTTTGGCGCGGCCGCCGGCGCTTCTGCGTGGGCCTGGCCGTGCTTTTTGCGGCGTTCGGACCGGCGTTCTTCGTCATCACGCGGTTCGACCTGGGCGGATGGGTGGCGCGCACGGTCCTGGAATCCGCCTTGGTCGCGCCCGCGGTGCTCGTCTGCGTCGCGGCGGGTTTCGGCTTGGCCTGGGTCGGCCGGCGCTGGAGGCGCGCCGCCTGGCTGCTGGCGGCGGCCATGGCGGGCCACGCGCTTTGGCGCGGCGCGGGGCCCTGCTGTCATCGCGACGATTTCTGCGCCTTCGATTATGTCAAGGACCTGCGCCGGGCCTTGCCGCCCGGCAGCATCGCCGCGGCCGGCGGCGACACGGCGCTCTACGCCTCGCGCTACCTCGATCTGACCCGGCCCGACGGTCGCGGCCGCCGGCTCGTGGACTATCAGGACATCGGCCCCGGCCGGAGTCCGCGGTTCGCCCTGGGGTTGTCCCTGCAGAATCTCGCGCGCCTGGGCCTGACGCCCGCGGCCGGGCTGGCTCCGGCGGGCCTGGTCCAGACTTTGGAGCCCGGCCTGGCCGGGGGGGATTTCTGGGAGCTCTCGGTCTTGCGGCGCGGGAGTGCCCTGCGCCGCGAGGAGAGCTACGCGCGGGATGTCCTGCTGTCGTACGCCTTCGCGCACTACCTGGCCGGGACGCTGTTGGATTTCCGGCACGATCCCCGCGCCTCATGGGATTTACTCATGGCGGCGGCCTTGGACCCCGAGGATTACCACATCGAGTTCGGCGCCGGGCGCTGAGGCGGCCGCGACTTAACAATTCCGTCACCAATTCACCGGCCCGCCTGTTAAACTGGAGGCGCCGTGGAGAAACCCATATCTGACGACCTCAGCCGGGATATCTCCCGTCTTTGGGAGAAGGTCGGCCCTGCCGCCGCAGATACTGAGCCCGGGCCGCCCCCGGTGTCCTTGGCTTCGTTCAACGATGCCGCTTGGGAGGCCGTGGATCTGCTCAAGAGCCGGCACCAACGCCAGGAGCGGCGCTGGGCGGAGCTTTTGGAAGTCCGGGAGCAGGCCTTGAGCGCCTTGAAGGAGCGTCTGGCCCTGCTGGAGAAAGAGCTGCACGGACTGCGCGAGCGCGCGGCCGGCGCCGACGAGCGCGCCCTGGCCGACGCCTTGGACGGCAGTTCCCGCGTGCAGGAAGCTCAGGAGGCCTTGGCCGGCGAGTGCGCGGCGCGCGAGGCGCAGCGGCTCGAGCTGCAAGGCTTGGTGGACGCGGCGCGCGAAGCCGCCGCCGCCGAGGGCGCGCGCTGGCGCGACGAGGCGCGGCACTGGGATAAGGCGGAGCAGAAGTACCGTCTGGACCTCCAGCAAGCGCAGGCGCTGGCCGAGCGCCGCGAGGCCGAGGCCCGGCGCGCCGAGGAGGCCGTCCAGCGGCTTTCCCGCAGCGTCCAGAATTCCCAAGCCGCTTTGGAGGGGGCCCTGGCGGAGGTCGCGCGTGAGAGGAAAGAGCGCGAGGAAGGCGCAGCGCAGCGCGCCCGGGCCGCCCAGAGCGCCGCCGCTTTAGAGAAACGCATCGCGGAACTCACCGGGGTCTGGGAGCAGCGCCTGAAACGGGAACGCGAGGCTTGGCGCGCCGAGATGGCCGCCCAGGAGCAGGCTCGGGCCGGCCAAGCCCGGCACGGCGTCTGGCTGAGCCTTTGCAATTTTTTAACACGTTGGAAATAGTTCAGCAACAGGTTTAAGTTACCTTGGATGCCAAGGAGATGCTTGCGATGATGAGACATCGGCTCGGCGCGTGGGTGGCCCGGATCGTTTTCGGGGCGGCCCTTTTGCTGTTGGCCGGGGGCGCGCCGTTATTGGCCCAGAACCAGGTCCAGCTATTCATCGACCAATCATTTGTCGTCAAAGACAGCGGCCAGTATTGCTGGTACGATGAGACGGGACATCATTTTCTGTGTGACGGCGGCGACGACAACTGCAACTTGACGGCGCATCCGGCCGGTTGTTGCGTCAGCAACACGGCCCACTGTCCGGGACCCAATCCCTACCCCGTAAACCAGACCGCGGGCATCATCTCCAACGATCCGGAGATCCAGTTCGAGCAGCCGTCTTATAGCTTGGCCCCCAATTGCAATCCTTCCGCCAGCGTCCTGCCAACAGGGGATAACGCCGCCAACGTCTGCAACAGCGACCTGTTCCTCTGCGCGGCGATCGGCTACAACAACCAAGGTTCGGACGGCGTGGCCTTGGACGAGGTGGAATTCGAGGTCTTCCAGTTCAAGGACGGATCCAACCCGTTGGATCCCGGATCCACGCCGCCCTTGCGCACATTCTTCATCGATTCGCCCGGCTACATGTACGCAAACACCAGCTCCACCTCGGCGCCCATCGGGCCTTACTGCGTGCTCTGGGACGGTTCCTACTACATCCAGGGCCAGCTGGCCAAGGCCAACGGCCAGTTCGGGTTCCGGGTCACGGTCATTACCAATCAGACCGGGGCCAGCGGCAACATCAGCGTCACGGCCCAGCGCGCCTATCCGGCGGGCGCCGCCCAGGATATCAACAACGCGTTCGTGGGGCAGAAGCCCGTTATGGTGGATGTCACCAATATCCATGTCGTGCGCTCCTCGCCGACCGTTGTCGGCACCACCGGTGTCTACGCCACGCCTTACAACCTCAGCTATCGGTTGAGCAAGGACGCCACGATGTACATCACCATAAACGCCACCACCCCTCCTTACAGCGTGGTCCGCAATCTGGTCCCCGGCCTGCCGCGCGTCGGCGAAGGCATGGCCCCGGCTCCCATCTTGGTCAACGGCGACTCCTGGAATGGGAGGGCTAACAACGGCGACCTCATGCCTTCTGGCCTGTACCTGGCGACTTTGCAGGCTTTCACGCAGGACCAGTACGGCAAGGACCTTTCCTACCCCACCACGGTCCAGCTCGGCTTGGACCCGCTCCAGATAACGGACATCCGGACCCAGCCGATCCTGGCCATCTCTACCTCCCTGGCGGTGATGAGCTATACCCTCACCGAGCCCGCCACCGTCTACATCGATATCTACCCGCCCAATACCCAGTTCTGCGGCGACATCACTAACGTCACCGGCCAGCCGGACCTCGCGCCCCCGGGGCCGCCCAAGGATTTCCTTCCTACGCTGGGGGCCTGTGGCCCCGGCCGCGTCGCCGCGCCGCTCATACGCCACATCGAGCAGATACAGGCCTCGCGTACCCCGGTGCAGAGCATCTGGGACGGCCGGGATTCCAGCGGCAATACGGTGTGCACGGACGGAGACTACGTGTTTATCCTCTATGCCTCCCTGCCGTCGGCCAACGGGGCCAGCTTCAACGGTAACAACGTCGACCGCCGGATATGGACCAGCCAGGCGCGGACGGGATTCTGGTCGGTCCTGCGGGGGCTGGTGGGCGTCAGCCAGATCTCGCCCGGGCCCACCGTCATCGGTTCCAGCCCCGCGGTCAGCGGACTCAATCCCTTCGTTTTCCGCTATTCGCTCAGCCGCGACGCCATTACGAACATGGGCATCTACGATGCCACCGGGGTCACTCTGGTCAAGACCTTGATCAGCAACGCTGTCCGCCCCGGCGGCTTCCCGAATTCAGAGACCTGGAACCCCCCGACCGACGATGCCGGCCTGTGGGTCAGCTCGGGCACCTATATCGCGCAGCTCGCGGCCGCCGACCCACTCTGTCCCATGAAGGTCTCCACGGTGTCGGTGGCTTTCACCGCGGACCTCTTCCGCGTCACGGACCTGCAGACCACGCCGCTGTTCGCCGGGACCTCGGCCTATGCGACGTTCAGCTATCAGCTGTCCCAGCCCATGAATATCGTCTGGAACATCTATCCTCCCGGCACCAGGATCCTCAACAGCGCCACGGCTTGGCCGCCCTGCGGCCTCGTGACCGGCACCTGCGCGGACGTGGTCGATTCCAGCGGCAACGCGGTCGTGCCCATCCACACGGTGTACGGGATGCGCCCCGGGCGCATGTATATCACGGAGTACTGGGACGGCCGCGACTCCAGCGGTATTTACGAACCGGACGGCAGCTACGTCTATACCTTGGCGGCGCAGTCCACCACCACGCCGAAGTACTTCCCGGAGGACCGGACCTTCGGCAACATCGTCGTCAACCGGGGCTCCATCTTCTTCCCCGTCTTCAACGTTCTGCCCTACGTCCCGCCCTTGTACAATTCCAGCGCCACCATCACCGGCCTCGCTCCTTTCGCCATCAACTATTCCATGACCCGGCAATCCTCCGTCACCGTCCAGATCCTCAACAACAACCCGCCCAACGCCGTCGTGCGCACCCTGTTCTCGGGGGAGACGCGGGATGGCGGGGTGCTCCTGCAGGATTTCTGGGACGGCCGCGACGACAACAACAATATCCCGCCGGCCGGCTTCTACCTGGTGCGCGCGGTGGCCGCGGACGTGGACACCTACCTCTCCCAGCCCGCCACGGCGCAGCTCACCGTCTCCTACAATCCGCTGCGCATCTTCGATGTGGCCATTGCGCCGCTGAGCGGGGGGACCACCAGCGAGGCGCGCATCCTGTACCAGGTCTCGCAGACCATGAAGGTGGCCATCAAGATCTACCGCCCGGGCACTAACTTCGACCAATACGGCAATCCCATCCCCAATGAGACCACATCCCTAGTCAAACGCATCGTGGGGGTGCGGCCGGCTTTGACGAACATCACAGACCTGTGGGATGGGACCGACCTGCGGCTGGGCGCCGCCCCGGACGGGATCTACCGCTTCAGCATCGTGGGCTCGACCGACATGAGCGCCATCGACACCCTGACGGGCAGCGTGGTCACCACCACGGCCTTGGCCTACGACCACCCCATCGACGACATCACGGTGTCGCGCAATGGCGCGTCCAACCCCAAGGCGTCTTTCGAGCTGAACTCCTACGTCTACCCCAATCCCATCAGCGGCAACAGCGCGAATTTCGTCATCTACACGCCCTTCCAGGCCAAAGCTAAACTACGGATCTACACTATGAACGGGGACCTCGTTTTGTCCCAGGATTTCGACGATACGCCGGCGGGATGCTATGTGGTCGATGGGTGCTCGCCCACGACGAATCCGCAGGGCTTCCTCTGGAATCGCAGCAACTCCTCCGGGCGCCGCGTGGCGCGCGGCGTTTATTACGCGGTGATCCGGTTGGAAGAGACCTTGGGCGGCAAGAATGTTCTGCAGACGGTTAAGAAGCTCCTGGTGCAATGAAGCCGAATACATGGGTAGGCGACGCGCGGTCGTGGCAGGGGGCGGCCCTTTGGGCCTGCGCCCTGCTGGCGGCCGTCTCGGCGCCGGCCCGGGCACAGTCTAACGGGGCCGGCACCGGCGGCGCGACGTTTCTGAAGCTGGAGCAGGGGTCGGCCCGGGCCATGGCGCTGGGGCAGGCCTATGTGGCCCTGGCGGAAGGCACGGACGCCCTGACCTGGAATCCGGCGGGCTTGGCGCTGACCCAGCAGAAGGAGCTGTCCTACGCCTACGCGAGCAACGTGCAGGGCACCAACGCGCCGGTGTACCTGGGGTACGCCCACCCCATGGGGCGCACGGTCTGGGGCGCCAACGCGGCCTATATCGGCGTCTCGGGCTTCGACGTACGCGATGCCAACGGCATCCCGCAGGTGGGCGCCAACGTGTACGTGGCCGACGGCTTCGCGTCCTTCGGCCTGGCGCGCTCGTTCTTCTACGAGACGCTGTTCCTGGGCGCCGCCGCGCGCGCGGTGCACGAGGACCTCGCCGGCTCCACCCACGACACGATGGTCGGAGACGTCGGGCTGCTGCTCCGGCCCAGCGGGGTCCTGACGCTGGGCGCCGCGCTGCAGAACTTCGGCGCCAACACGGCCAACGTCGCGGCGACGGCGCGGGGCGGCGCGGCCTTGCGGCTGGGGGATTTCGTCAACGTGAGCTGCGAGGTCAACCGGTCCGCCGATTCCGGCGTGCACGCCGGCGTGGGCGGCGAGTTTCAGATCCCCGAGCAGTACCTGGACTTCGGCCAGATCTCCTTCCGGGTCGGCTATTATAACGCCAATAATATGGGGCAGAGCCTCAGCCATTCGCTGCAAGGCCTGGGCTTGTCCCGCTCCGCCGGACTCTCTTTCGGCATGGGCCTGTTCACCTCCCGGGCCTTCGGCTACGGCCTCGCGGTGGACTACGCTTTCGTCCCTTACGGCGCCCTGGGCACGGCGGAGCAGTTCGAGGTTAAGCTGAGATTCTGAGGATTCTGGTTGACAAAGTCATGCGACGGCTGATAAACTCAATGATTGGCATGATTGGCGAGCGGCTGAGCGCGATGCGGCGACGCCGGCGGTCGGCGCAAGCGGCGGTCGAGTATATGCTGACCACGCTGATCCTGGTGACCATGTTCGCGAGCCTTTACGGGTTCCTCCAGGGGCAGCTCAAGACTCTGTTCATCGCAGCCGGGAATGCCATCATTCAGAACTACTACTGACGAGGAGAACGATCATGAAACTGACTGGGAAACGCAAGGGCCAGAACACCGTGGAGTATCTGCTGATGCTGACCGTCGTCGTCGCCGTCGTCCTGGGAGCAGGGTACATTCTGAAGCAGTACATGCCGAATCTCGTCAACCAGATTTCGGGATTGATCACCGGCGCCGCGAGTGCCATGGGCAGCAACAAGTAGCCCGCCGCAGCCGTCTGGACATTGCCGTAGGGCGCGGACCTGAAAGGGCCGCGAGGGGGGGACCGTGTCGAAGATCGGCGGGAAAGAGGCTGGGAGCCTCCGGGCGGGACGCGGGCTCCCAGGACAGGTGTTGGTGGAGATGCTGCTCATCCTGCCCATCTTCCTTACCATCGTCTTCGTCATCATGGAAATGGGCTACCTGGCCTTCCGCATGATCGTGCTCAACCACGCCACCTACGAGGTGGCGCGGATCGGGGCCATGACCCAGTGCAAGCATGACGGTTCCTTATATGGCGATTGCTCGCGGCTGGTCTCCCTCATGCAGAAGATACTCCCCTCGGCCAGCGTCTCCTGCTTCAATGATCCGACGGTCCCGGACCGGCAGGCCGGCCATCAGAACTACGACATCGTCGTGACGGGACAGAACACCGTGCAGTTGATCTTCGGTTTCAACCCCTTGGAGAGCTTCTGGCTCTCCGACGCGGCCAACATGGGGTACAAGACGCTGACCACGACCGTGCGCATGCCGATCGAACAGCCGCTCAACTACTGATATGGAAAAAAAAGGAATCATGGTGCCGATGGTGCTGGCCATGGGGGCCGCGATCTTCTACCTCATGATGCTGACCAGCAAGGAACGGGCTCTCTCTTCCGCGTACGAAACCGGCCAAGTGCTGGTCGCCAACGTGGACATCCCGGAGCGGACCGTGCTCAAGGAGGAGATGGTGACTCCGATTCCGGTCCCGCGCAAGTACATGGAGCAGGACGCCTTCGAGGTCCGGACTCCGGCCGACATCAAGCTGATCGCGAACCTGGTCACCCGCATCCGCGTGCCCAAGGGCAACCAGATCTCGCAGTCCGCCTTGATCTCGCTGTCGCCCGAGGCTGGCCTGAGCGTCAAGATCCCGCCGGGCTACCGCGGCACCATCATGGGCGTCGAGGGCGAGCTCAAGGCCCTGCTCAAGCCCGGGGACCGCGTCGACGTGCTGGTGACCTTCGAGGCGCTCATGGCGGACAGCCGCAAGGAAAAGGTGACGGCCACCATCCTGCAGAACGTGCTCGTCATCGCGGTGGGGACGAACCTCGGCCAGGGCATGTCGTCCCAGCAGGCCAAGGCCGCCGCGGCGAAAGAGGACAAGAACGCCGCGCTTTCGGAGAAGGCCGTGATCGCTCTGGCGCTCAATCCCAACGAGGCCCAGTACCTGGCCCTGGCCATGAAGCAGGGCGAGACCACCGTGGTCCTGCGCGGCCTGGGCGACGTGGAGATGCATCCGATGGAGATGGCGAGTTTCCGGAAACTGTTCAAATAGGACGGCGACAGCAAGGGTAAGACAACATGAGTAGACCAAAGACCGCCAGAGCCCTCCTGAGCGCGGTGCTGTTGCTGGGCGGCGCCGCCCGGCTGCGGGCCCAGCCCGAGGACTCCCTCATCGCCGTTTCCGCGGACATCGTGGAGATCTCCGGCTCCTCGGAGCTCAACATGGGGGTGGCTTGGACGCCGTTCCAGACGGGCATCAGCTTCGGGGAGAAGAACATCCCGGGCATCTTCAAGCTCGGGGACTTCGTGCGGCAGACCGCCGTGGCGGCCCAGCTCAAGATGCTGGAGACCGAGGGCAAGGCGCAGCTCCTCTCCAACCCCAAGGTCATCGTGCAGGCCAATTCGCAGGCCGACTTCGTGGTGGGCGGCGAGGTGCCTTATCCGGTGGCCAACGCGCAGAGCGTGGGCACGGAGTTCAAGAAGTACGGCGTCGTCCTCAAGATCATGCCGATCATCAACCCCACCAAGAAGGACACCATCCGCGCGGAGCTGCAGCTGGAGGTGTCCAACCCCAACTATTCCCAGACCGTGCAGGTGGGCAACACCACGGTCCCGTCGATCGTGACCCGGCAGCTGCAGACCTCGGTCGAGATCAAGAGTGGCGAGACTTTGGTCATGGGGGGGCTCAAGATGAGCACCAAGAACATGAGCAAGTCGCGCGTCCCGTACTTGGGCCGCATCCCCCTGCTGGGCCTGCTCTTCACCACCTCCGACGTCGTGGAGACGCAGCAGTCCCTCTTTCTTTTCGTCACCATGGAGATCGTGAAATAGAGGCGTCCCCACATGGCAGAGAACGCGCCTGAATCAGAAGCCGGGCGGCCGGCCCGGGAGCCGAGCCGGGTCCTGGTGTTCACCGGCCCCAAGGAGGGGGTCGGCTCGAGCACGCTGGCCCTGAACCTCGCCCTGGCCTGGGCCGGGAGCCAGAACCGGCGCGTCCTCATCGTCCACATGGACCCCCTTTGCCGCACCGACATATCCTTCCCGCTGGGCTTGAACCCGCCGACTTTGGCCAGCATGGTGCAGCTCGTCGGGGACAACCCCACGGGCCTGGGCAAGCTGCTCAAGGGGCGCATCCCTTTCACGCAGTGGGGCGTGGGCCTGCTGCCCCTGGCCGCCAAACGCTCCGAGATCCTCGGCCTTTCGCCCCAGGTCATCTCCCAAATCCTGGGCTCCCTGGCCGAGTCCTACGACCTGTTCCTGGACGTGGCCCCGTTCTTCCCCATGCAGATCTTCTCTTACGACCTGGCCGACCTCGTCTTCTGGACCTGCCTGCCGCAAAGGGCCCATTTCGAGGCCACCTACAACCTGTTCCAGGACATCAAGGCCCTCCATTTTCCCCTGGAGAAGTTCGAGATCGTCGTGAACTGCGCGGACCTCCCCGGCGCCCTGGTCCCCAAGGAGGTCGACCGGTTCTTCGGCGCGATGCAGAAGAAGGTCCTGGCCTACATGCCCTGGGAGGACCTCCTGCCGGAGTACGCCAACACCCAGAAGATCCTGGTGGTGGAGAACCTGCAGAGCGAGTGGGTCAAGACCCTGCGCATCATTCTGGGCCGGACCATGGAGATCAAGCCCGCCGTGAAGTCTTGGGACAGCTTCATGGCGGCCGAGGAGTTCGGCGAAGGGGCCGATTTCCTCTGGAAGCCCCAGGGCGGCGGCCCCGCGGCCAAGCCCGGCGCGGCCAAGCCGGCGGCGGCCGCGGTCTCTTCCGACGTGCCGGATTTCTGGGACGAGCTCAAGACCCGGCTGCACAAGTCCGTGGTCGCCGCCATGGAGACGGAGCGCATCCGCATCACCGACGACGCGGCGCATAACGAGGAGAACCGCCAGAAGGTCTCCAGCATCATCGAGAACTTCCTGCAGAAGGAGGCCAACCTGGCGCTCTCGCGCGCGCTGCGCGAGCAGTTCGTCGCCGAGCTGGTCGACGAGATCCTGGGCCTGGGCCCCCTGCAGGCGCTCATGCGCGACCCCAGCGTCAACGAGATCATGGTCAACTCGTATGACCATATCTACATCGAACGGGCCGGCAAGCTGGTGCTCCTGCCCAACCGCTTCCGCAACGACGAGCAGGTCATCCAGGTCATCAAGCGCATCGTGGCCCCCATAGGCCGGCGCATCGACGAATCCGTGCCGCTGGTGGACGCCCGGCTCAAAGACGGCAGCCGGGTCAACGCCATCATCGCGCCGCTGGCGGTCTCCGGGCCGAGCCTGACGATCCGGCGCTTCTCGGCCAAGCCTTTCGCGGCCAAGGACATCATCCGCTTCGGCTCCGTGTCCCCGGAGATGATCGAGTTCCTCCGGAGCTGCGTGCTCCTGCGCAAGAACATCATCATCTCGGGCGGCACCGGCACCGGCAAGACCACCTTCTTGAACATGCTCTCCAACTTCATCCCGGAGGACGAGCGCATCATCACGGTGGAGGACACGGCCGAGCTCAAGCTGATGCAGGAGCACTGGGTGCGCCTGGAGAGCCGGCCGCCCAACATCGAGGGCAAGGGCGAGATCACCATCCGCGACCTGGTCAAGAACTGCCTGCGCATGCGCCCTGACCGCATCGTGGTCGGCGAGTGCCGCGGCGGCGAGGCCCTGGACATGCTGCAGGCCATGAACACGGGCCATGAAGGGTCCCTGGCCACCATCCACGCTAATACCCCTTCAGATGCCATCTCGCGCCTTTCCGCCATGTGCCTCATGTCGGGCACGGAACTCCCCATGAGCGTCTTGACCGACATGATCGCCAGCGCCGTCCATCTCGTCGTCCAGATCTCGCGCTTCTCCGACGGCAAGCGCCGCGTCACTTACATCACGGAGATCACGGGCAAGGAGGGGGTGCAGGTCCACACCCGCGACATCTACCGCTTCCACCAGGTGACCGTGGACGAGCAGGGACGCAGCATCGGGAACTATACGGCCGAGGATTACGTGCCCTCTTTCTTCGACGAGTTCAAGCTCAAGGGCATGAGCGTCTCGCGGGAGATGTTCCTCAGCGAGACGACCAAGAAGAAGAAGGCGTCGGCGGTGCCGCCCGCGGCACCCCCGCCGGCTGGCCGATGAACGCCCTGCTCGCCGCCGTATGGCTGTGGGCCGCGCCCGGCGCGGCGCAGGTCTTCGCTCCGGCCCAGGTCAAGTTCCTAGTGGACAAGGGCAGCGGGGCGGAGGCGCGCAGCCAGATCAGCTATCACTATTTCAAGAAGGACCGCGACCCGGCCCTGCAGACGCCGCCTTGGATCGACCAGACGCTCGACGCCATGCTTCGGCGCCCGGTCTGGCAGGATCCGGAGGAAGGGGTCCTCAACGAGGCGCAGCTCTGGCAGGCGCCGTTCTCGGTGCTCTACGAGTTCTTCGAG
>Ga0118677_10004605_pt1 | contig 24963 bp, 18 predicted proteins | sample AliMusrvi5mmetaG_FD_86154 | JGI IMG/M metagenome (GOLD analysis project Ga0118677, IMG submission 86154)
AACATGGACAATCGGCGAAGCCGTCATCTATGAAATCGTGGGCGCTTCTGGTTCACGGCTCCATGATAAAAAAACCGGGTTCGAACTTTTAACGATAGAAGACTCGCATGCGTCGGGCACACCCAAGAAAGCCCCCAAATAATCGACGAATTATCCGCATCCGAACAGCAACGTCGGGGAAAACGGCAGATTTCCAAAGAAGCCAAGATGGCCAAACACGGGAAATCCGTGGCAGTCGTTTACCGTGATGCTGTATTAAAACGGCTCAACTCGATAAAACATGGCAAATAATCTCAATTTCTCCCAGCCCCTCTGCTATTTGCCAAAACGGAGGGCCAGTCTGTATACTGCCTGAGTGGTTGCTTGGTAGGATCCCTCAATACCAAAGGAGATAGTAATGACGGTCAAAATCGTAACCGACAGCACCGCTGACATCCCCTCTTCCCTGGTAAAGGAACTCGACATTCAAGTAGTGCCCCAGGTCATAGTATTCGGCGACAAAACATACCGCGACCGCATCGACCTCACGATAGATGACTTCTACCAGAAATTGCTCCACGAATCGACCTATCCCCACACTTCCCAACCTACGCCGCAGGACTTTGTTGATGTTTTTAACGGCTTATGTAAAGAAAAACCGGATGGCATTGTAGCAATTCTCCTCTCTACAAAACTTTCCGGAACCGTCAACTCAGCCCAGCAAGCTAAAAAAATCGTTAAAAGTGATTGCCCCATCCATATCATCGACTCGAAAATGGTGGCCATGGGTCTCGGGATGATCGTCATCGCCGCCGCGAAAATGGCTAAAGCCGGAAAGAGCGAAAACGAAATCACGGACGCCGTCAAGAAAATGATCCCCAACACCAAACTGCTCGTCCTGTTCGACACCCTGGAATTCCTCGCCAAGGGTGGAAGGATCGGCAAGGTAAAATCGCTTGTCGGTTCGATACTGAACGTCAAACCGATGGTGATCGTTAAAGATGGCGAACTTTTACCGATGGGTCAGGTTCGCAGCCGTTCCAAAGGAAAAGAGAAGCTCCTTGACATGATCGAGGATATAAAAGACATCGAGGACATTGCAATCATATACAGCACGACACCAGACGAAGCGAATAAAATGGCTGAGGACATCGCGGATTTCCCGCGTGAAAAGATCTATGTCGTCCAGATTGGTCCCGTATTGGCTACTCATACCGGGCCGGGAGTATTGGGAATCGGTATCAGGACTAAACACTAAAAACTCAACCGTTCCTTGAAACAAAATTAGTGGGCCTTGAGAAATCAAGGCCCACTAATTTTATAATCGCTGGTTATTAAATTTCCGGCTCGTCTTTGGGAACTTCGGCCCCTCCGTCCAACCCTGTTTCCGACTCTTCTTTAAGTTTGTCGTACAACTTGGCGGCCCGCGGATACCCTATCCCCAGTTTTCGCTGTAGAAAAGATGCCGACATCTGGTCATGTTCGCCTGAAAGCTGCCGCACCGTATCCATCAAAGGGTCTACAGGTATACTTTCTTTCTTCATCAAAGGCGGGGCTGAATCGATTTCAGAAACGTTGAGGGGGGCCGCGTCCTGTTTTTTCTGGCTGTTCCAGAAGTACACAAGGCGCTCCACCTCGGGGTCGGAGACATAGCAACCCTGCAACCGCTTGGGTTTGGCAGCGTCGGTAGGGGCGTAGAGCATGTCGCCGCGCCCCAGCAGCTTTTCAGCGCCCACCATATCGAGAATTGTGCGAGAGTCCACCTGCGAAGTTACCGCGAAGCTGATACGGGTGGGAAAGTTAGCCTTGATAAGACCGGTGATAACATCCACGGAGGGGCGTTGGGTTGCCACCACCAAGTGGATGCCGACGGCGCGGGCTAGCTGGGCTAGCCGACATAGTATGTGCTCCACCTCGTCGAAACCGGCCATCATGAGATCAGCCAGTTCATCGATGACCAGCACCAGGTAGTACATCTTGTCAGCTCCGGTTTTGCCCTTGTTGTAGCCGTCTATATTACGTGCCCCGACAGCGGCCAGTTTCTTGTAGCGGTTGTCCATCTCCATGTTGAGCCAGCGCATGGTTGAAAGGGCCTTGTCGGTATCCACAATCACCGGGGCCGCCAGGTGCGGCAGCGAATTGAACTGCGTTAACTCCACTCGCTTGGGATCTATCATGATAAGTTTGGTGTCATAGGGTGTATTGCCCATGAGGATACAGCAGATGATGGCGTTAAGGCACACCGTTTTGCCCGAGCCGGTCGCGCCGGCTATCAAGATGTGGGGCATCTTGGCTAAGTCGTCGGCCACTGCTTCGCCACCCGCACCCTTCCCCAGCGCCATGGCCAGTTTGGTTTTACCCAGCAACTTTTGGAAGTTGCTGGTTTCGATGATGCCGCGCAGGCTGACGGTACTGTATATCTTGTTTGGAACCTCGACGCCCACTATCGGCTTACCTGGTACGGGGGCCTCGATACGGATAGTGGGAGCGGAGAGGGCCAGCGACAAGTTGTCGGAGAGTGCCTTGATGCGCTCCACCTTGACTCGGGTACGTGAAACTTCCTCTTCACGAACGGTGATATCGCCGTCCTTACCTTTTACCTGGACACGCCGGGTCTTGACGTCCCAACCCGGCTCGATACCGAACTGAGTGACGGTGGGGCCTACGTTTATCTCAGTCACCTTACCGTTTACGCCGTAGCTTGCGAGAGCGTCTTCGATGACCTTGGCGCGCAGGCGGTTGTCGGCTTCACTGAATTCAACTTCCTGGGCCTTGTCCAGGATATCGATCGGCGGCAATTTCCAGCCGTCAACGACTACCACCTTGGAGGACTCGCCGAATTTGTGCCAAACGTCTTTCGCTACTTGAGTGGATGGCTCCCTTCCTGAGGACATCGTGGCTGCAAGATCCGGTTGCTTTGCAGGTTCTTTCGTATTTTTTGCCGAAGAAATCCCCAGAGAGGGCAATCCGAGCTTCCGCCCATGTGCGTTGGATTTTTTCAGAGCTACGTCAGCCGCTGATCCTTCTTCGTCGAAAGCGTCCGAAACCAGGTCTGCCGCAACACCATGACTGGCAACAACCGTTTTTTCCGGCAATGAACCACTTGAAGCTTTGCGGAACAATCCGAACAGCCCCCCGGTAATTTTTTTAGCTATACGCCAACTGACGGCCGGAAGGAGAAGGATAAACGCAATCACGGCAAATCCGAATATTTTTAAAACTCCGAGTACAACATCATCACCCACGATGCTTTTACCAAGGCTGCCGCCGAGTTCGAAAAGTCCGAAAACGCCCCATGTCACGTAAACAAGCGCTAAGGCGCCTGCCCATCGGTACCAGTAGTTCAACGTCCAGCGTTTGGCGAAGGGTGCGAGTTGTTCGCGAAACAGCACGCTGACGGCAACTATCAAGGCCACGATGATCAGGATGAAACCCCACCCCATGGCGCCGTATGTCCCCCGTATCAGGCTGTCGATAAAATGATAGATGTTGTCCCACTGCCAGGTGAACAAAGCAACGAATAATGACAGCATGATGATGCGCCATGTCCAGACAGAGCCGAAAACCCTCCGCAGAAGACCCGGTCCTCCATCGCCCTTCCTGACCCTGACAGTTTTAGCATTTTTGGGCTCAGGACGGGGTTTAGCTTTCGCAGGCCGTTTTCCCTCTTTTTTCGGTGCCGGTTTGTTTGCCATAGTTACCTCTATACCTGGACCTGTACAGGTAAAATCATGGGGCGGCGCTTGGTTTTATCGTAGAAGTATTTGTCGAGAGCATCCTTGACTTCATTGTCGATAAACCCGCGGTCCGATGTATGCGCCCTCCCGTGGTTCAGCACATCCGCGACAAGGTCGCGTCCGCCTTCAAGCATATCCTTAGATTCGATAACGTCAACGAACCCGCGGGAAACTATATCGGGCCGGGTCACCAGCTTTCCTGTCTGTTTGTTGATAGCAATGATAACAACGACGATACCATCGCGTGACAGTAACTTGCGGTTTCGAAGGATGACGCCATCCACATCCCCGACAGAAAGCCCATCGACGTAGACGTTTCCGGAACTCACTTTGGTAGTCGTTCTGCCACCCGCGGCATCCAGTTCCAGGACATCCCCATCTTCAAGTACAAAGATATGGTCAGAAGGGATCCCGATGGATTGTGCAAGTTTGGCGTGCAGGCTCAGGTGCCTGTATTCCCCGTGTACCGGGACAAAATATTTCGGTTTTGTGAGGCTCATGACAAGTTTCAATTCTTCCTGGCTTGCGTGGCCGTGGACGTGCGCCTGGTGACGGCTGCCATAGAACACCTGGGCGCCTTGTTTAAAAAGTGTGTCCACCGTGCGGTTAACCAGCGATTCGTTGCCCGGGATTGGAGACGCAGAAATGATGACGGTGTCCCCGGGGATGATGCTGATATGCTGGTTGGCACGGCTCGCAATGCGCACCAGCCCGGATGTGGGTTCGCCCTGGCTGCCGGTTGTAAGAATCACAACTTTTTCCCGGGGCGTCCGAGCCAGTTCGTCGATATGGCTCATGGTTCCAGCCGGGAGTTTAAGATATCCGAGTTCCGACGCTATGCGCACGTTGTCCGTCATACTGCGTCCCACCACAAACACACGCCGCCCGTGTTTAGTGGCGGCATCGATAATCTGCTGCATTCGAGAGATAAGCGAAGCAAAAGTTGTCACAAGCACCCTGCCTGTTGCATTGCCGATGATATTATCCAATGCTTCGCCCACAACCTTTTCCGAAGGGGTATAGCCGGGCAGCTCGGAATATGTGGAGTCAGACATCAGAAGCAGAACGCCCTGTGAACCAACCTGTGCCAGCCGGGAAAGATCAGTGGGCGGGCCTGTGACGGGAGTGTAATCCAGTTTAAAGTCGCCTGTATGTACTATTGTGCCTGCGGGAGTGCGGACGATGACCCCGACCGCGTCCGGGATGCTATGGCACACCGGGAAAAATTCCACTGCGAAATGAGTACCGAGGTTGAAATGCCCGCCCGGCATGATCACATTTATTTTCGTTTGTGCCAGAACTCTCCGTTCTTTGAGTTTCACCGATATGAGTCCCTTAGCCAGCTTTGTGCAATAGATTGGGACATTGAGTTGGGGGAGCACATAGGGCAGAGCCCCAATGTGGTCTTCGTGTGCATGGGTTATCACGATGCCCCGGACCTTGGCCTGGTGCTCCACCAGATAGCTGATATCAGGTATGACCAGGTCGATACCCAGCATTTCTTCGTCAGGGAACATCAGCCCTGCATCAATGACCATGATGTCTTCGCCGTATTCAACGGCCATCATGTTCTTCCCAATTTCCCCCAGGCCCCCCAGGGGAATGATCTTTAGTTTTTCTTTTGGCATGAAATTTTTCCTTATAACAGCTTGAGTTGCTGCGCTTCTTCCTCGCGGCCCTTCTGGGCCTCGATTAGTGCATTTTCTTTTTTTAAACCGGCCAGCAGGCCGGGTATTTTCAGCATATCGGATTCTATCACGCCGCGCAGGTTCCCCTGATGAAGGGCGGCCGCCGGATGGTACATCGCAAAATAAAGAACACCGTCTTTTTTCACGGCAGTCCCATGGACCTGCCCGATGGTTTTGCCGGGCATGAACAACCCCATCGAAAATCGCCCCAGTGTGACTATCATTTTTGGTTTAATGATTGCGAGCTGATGGTTGAGCCACGGGCGGCAATTGACTATTTCCTCTGGCAGAGGGTCGCGGTTCCCAGGGGGACGCGTCTTTATTACGTTTGTGATATACACCTGTTCGCGTGACAGGTCTATGGATTTTAAAAGCTGACCTAGAAACTGCCCGGCGGAACCTACGAAGGGACGGCCCTTTTGGTCTTCATGAAATCCAGGGGCTTCCCCGATGAACATGATTTCGGCATTCCCCGGGCCTTCGCCCGGTACCGCGTTAGTTCTCGCCTTGGATATTTCGCACTTACGGCAAGAGCGGATGGATTGATAAAGCTCGTTCAGAGCCGGCATATTGTCGTTGGCAAGGCTGGAATCGATGTGTATACCTCTCGAATAATGATAACATGGGCTATATGTCAAGTCAATCCGAGTTAGCCATAAATCAAGCGACGTTCCGGTAATAAATCGAACCACTCGGATTCGGTTTCTTGACACCCCGGAACGTCTGCACTAGAGTCATATGTGATGGACAAGTCGAAACTCGAAAACCAGCCTGACACTATACAACGGGTGCTGATTTCCAGGCGGCAGTTTATCAGGGATGCCGGTATATTGGGCGGGGCCGTGGCTGGCGCCCTGCTTCTCGCTTCATCGTGTAAAAATACGATAACAATCACTTCTTCAGTAAGTGAAACCCAGACAGTATCTTCGACCGCACCTCCCGCTACAGTGCGCCTGCCGCCTGTCAACGGGCTAGAATATCTGGTCAACTCGGACCCCTCGAAGGTGGATAACAGCCGGTTGCCCGTAACTCCGCTTGAACTGCTCCATACCCTCAATCCAAGCCCTCAGGTAGACATTGCAGGCTACCGGTTGAACGTTCACGGCCAAACCTCCGGCACTCTCAGCTTGGCATACTCGGACCTTCAACAATTCCCCATAACCGAAGAAACATCCCTCCTTGTCTGTCCCACGGTATTCGCTGACAACGAAACGCTTCGAGGGTTCAAACTGTCGTCTCTGATGAATGCAGCAGGGGTGAAACCGGGAGCGACCCAGCTTATTTTCCGTTCATTGGACAATCTTCAGCAAAATCTGGGCATCGGAGACGCGATTGGTGAAGATGTGATGCTCGCCCTGGAGGTGGACGGGCAAATCTTGTCGCGTGAGCATGGTTATCCTATCAGACTTATCCGGCCGGGGCAGATGGGTGTTTTCTGGCTGAAGTGTATCAACGATATCGAAGTGGTCTGACCGCAGACAAGAGGAACATTGCTTTACTCCAACTTAACCGGGTTATGGTAGAATAGTCGGAATGTTTACGGGAATGATGTATTTCGAAACGCTTTTAAATGACAAAATCATTTTCGATTCTTATACCCACATATAACGAACACGATAATATCACGCCCCTTGTGGAGCGAATCGCTGCTGCTATACCCGGGAACGAATACGAAGTCGTTTTCGTTGACGACGACAGTCGTGACGGAACGCCTGAACTTATAAATAGCCTTTCCCCGAAATACCCGGTCCGCGTGGTCGTCCGCAAAGATAAAAAGGGACTGGCCTCCGCGGTTGTGGACGGTTTCGGTTTTGCTTCCGCCGATACGGTCGTTGTTATGGACGCCGACCTGCAGCATCCCCCTGAAGTTATCCCCGGGCTGATAAAATCCATACGCGATGGAGCGGACATTGCCGTCGGCAGCAGATACGTGCCCGGAGGCGGGACAGCGGGATGGAGCACGACGCGCAAGGTTATATCAAGCGGAGCCATCGCCCTGGCTCATCTTCTTTTGCCGCACAGCCGGGGGGTCAAAGACCCCATGTCCGGGTTTTTCGCCTTTAAGAAAAGTGTGATTTCGGGGGTAACCCTTCAACCCATCGGTTATAAGATACTGCTCGAGATGTTGGTTGTGGGCAACTCAGAAAAAGTCTCTGAAGTACCATTCATGTTCCAAACGCGCCAAAAGGGCGAGAGCAAGCTTAGTGCCAAACTTGAAGTAGAATACTTGAGACACCTGTTAAGCCTGATGCGCCGCAGCGGCGAATTGCTGCGTTTCAGTAAGTTCTTACTCGTGGGAGCCAGCGGGGTCATCGTTAATGAAGGCTTACTCTGGCTGTTACACGGGAACGCCGAGATTTCGTTGTTGCTTTCTTCGGTGATTGCCATCGAAGCGTCAATAATCACGAATTTTGTGCTGAATAACCGGTTCACCTTTGCCGACCGCAGAGGAAAGGGTGTAAAATCCTACTTTACGCATCTTGGGCAATTCAATCTGGTCAGCCTCGGGGCCGTTGCAATCAATCTCGGATTGTTGTGGCTGTTCAAGACGAAATTTGGAGTCTATTATTTAATCGCTAACCTGATAGGGATAGCGGTTTCGATGCTCTGGAACTACTTCGCAAACAACTGGTGGACATGGAAAAAGTAAGCCGCGGTATCAACAGGCTGATCCACTGGCAGTATTTCCCCCTGCTGGTGCTGCTGGTCGTAATTTTAGGGCTGCACCTGGCTACTATAACGCATCCCAACGAGCCTCTCTTCGACGAACAGCATTATGTCCCTGACGCCCGGCGCATCATCAATGGGGAAGGCACCCAGCGGATGGAACACCCGCCCTTCGCCAAGCTCATAATCGCGGGCGGGATAGAGGTTTTTGGCGATAACCCTTGGGGCTGGCGTATGCCGGCCGTGATACTTAGCACGATCGCGCTAATAGCCTTCTACGATATCTGCCGTAAACTTGGGGGCTCTCATAAAACGGCTTTCCTTGCCACAATGTTCCTCGGGCTGGAAAATCTCATGTTCCTCCACAGCGGAATGGCCATGTTGGACATTTATGTGGTGGTTTTCACCATCTTCGCTTTCTGGTTTTACTTAAAGGGCACCAGGTGGTGGTGGGCCTCGGCGATCTGCATTGCCCTGGCTGGACTTTCAAAATTCGGCGGGGTGCTGGCGGTAATCCCGATTGGCTTGCACTGGTTTTTTGTCGGGTATAAACCAAACATGGGGATGCACGTCGAAGTTGAGCCCGTGGAACCTGTACCTGCGGTTACGGAGCAGGCGCAACTCCAGGTCGCAATAGAAGTATCTCCAATAGAATCGGCCGGTGAAACAATTGCCCAGGAGGCGACCCCGCTACCGGCTGAACCGCCCCTTCAGGTAATTGAGATCAATACCGAAATAAAGAAGACATCTTGGCAGATGTATTCGAGGCCCATAGCTTTTATCGCCTCGATGCTTCTTGCTCCCATCGCTTTTTTCCTGCTTTACGGCGTTTTCGAAATGATAATCTGGACCAAGTACATCCCCTTCGTGGTCTGGGGTCACTGGGACCAGGGCGTCGTTGGAGAAATCAAAAACGCTCTCACGCTGACTGATAGTATTAAATTCAGTTACTCGGGTGCATTCCCGGCAAAGCCATGGGAATGGGTGCTTTCCCCCACGGGTTCTTTTTATTTCTACGGATGGCTGGTCCATCCGGAAAATTACACGAACATCCTGCTTCCATACTGGTATACCCCCAGCTATACAGGGATAATCAGCCCGTCGCTCTGGCTTGCTGGCTTGTTTGTGATCCCCTATGTAGCAGTTAAATCCTTCATCCGCCAGCACAACCCGCAGAAGAACGCCGCGATTTTTATCGGCTGCTGGATAATAGGCACGTGGATGGTCTGGATACCGCTTTTCCTGGCGTCGGACCGCATTACATACATCTTCTACTATCTGCCGACGGTCGGAGCGATAGCCCTCGGAACAGCCCTGATAATCACCGGGTTCCTTAAGCGGATTGAGAAACGCCTGAGTGGGTTTTGGAAGCGTTTCATGCAGCTTGGTGTTGCAACATTCTTGTTGTTCCACCTGCTGTCTTTTTGTGTACTCTCCCCTCTGCATCTTTGGATTTCCATCCCCGTTTGTGTGATGCTTCTCTTTTTCGCGCTCGATTACCTGGGATTCGGCTGGCGCTTCGATATCGAATTTTATATCTCTGCCGGCATTGCAGCCATCGTCATCCGATTCGCTCTCTACTGGCTGCTCCGTAGCTGGTTGGTTACCGGCAACGCCCCCTGGGGCCTCCCGGAAGTTTCGATGTTATGGGTGGTCGGCTCATTGACCGGTTTTTTAATTACCTGGATACTTTTTGCCATCATTCACTCTTTCGTAAGTCGGGTAATTAGAGACAATGCACTCCCGCCTGAACCGCCTGCCGACCTGCCGAAGAACGAAATCCCGGCGATTTGACCCATTCTTCCCCGCGCGCCGGCCTTTCAATAGCCCTCTCTGGGATGCTTGAACCATGCCCGGTTGTCGCTTACCCGAATCCATGATTATTGTTATTTTATCCGGTTGCTAAAAATGCGCTTCAAGAGTTAAAATATAGGCTGCGAGATTTGCGCTCGATATTCTGTTTGTCCCCTAGGAAGGAGTCCAATGAGTTCACTCGAAAAGGCCGATCCGGAAATTAATTGTGCCATCGCCCTGGAAGGAAAACGGCAGAAAGAAACCATCAACCTGATCGCCTCGGAAAATTACGCCAGCCGCGCCGTTTTAGAAGCCCAGGGTTCATTTTTAACCAACAAGTACGCCGAAGGCTACCCTGGCAAACGCTACTACGGGGGCTGCGCCAATATGGACACCATCGAGTCTATCGCGATTGATCGTGCCCAGAAGCTATTCGGTGCGGAATATGCAAATGTGCAACCGCATGCCGGGGCACAGGCCAACATGGCCGCATATTTCACGATGATAGAGTACGGCGATACCGTTCTTGGCATGGAACTGTCGCACGGAGGGCATCTTACACATGGCTCTCCTGTCAATTTCTCGGGTAAGGCATACAAGTTCATCAGTTATGGGTTGAACAGGGAAACCGAACGCATAGACTATGCCGAACTTGAAAAAATAGCCGTCGAAAACCGGCCCAAGCTGATCGTCGCCGGTGCTTCTGCCTATCCCCGCATCATCGATTTCGAGCGCCTGCGGCGTATCGCCGACCTGGTGGGCGCGAAAATGATGGTGGACATGGCGCACATCGCAGGACTGGTCGCGGCAGGCCTTCACCCGTCTCCTGTCCCCTACTGTGATATGGTAACCTCCACCACCCACAAGACATTGAGGGGCCCTCGAGGCGGCTTTGTGTTATGCCGCAAAGACCTGGGGCATGCCCTTGATTCAGCGGTTTTTCCGCGCATGCAGGGCGGGCCTCTCATGCAAGTGATCGCGGCAAAAGCCGTAGCCTTCCTCGAGGCCATGAAACCGGAGTTCGTGGATTATCAACGACTAGTTCTCGAGAATGCTTCTACACTCGCAGCAGAATTGAAAAAAGCAGGCTTCAGGCTCGTCAGCGGCGGCACAGACAATCACCTTGTCCTGGTTGACCTGGCAGGCACTGGCGTCAACGGAAAACAAGCTGAAGAATCGCTTGGCCGCGCCGGCATCGTGGTCAACCGCAATACCGTGCCATTCACCAGCGGGATTTCCGCCAGGGTCACCGGAGGCATAAGACTGGGTACACCAGCGGTAACATCTCGCGGCTTCGGACTGGAGGAAATGAAAGCTGTTTCCCGTCTGATAATTAAAATAATCAATCACATAGACAACCCTCTGGTAGAAAAAGAGGTCCACGATGAAGTACTGAGCATTTGCGCACGTTTCGTCGTTCCGGGTGTGGACGACTAGCAGGATTCAAAAGGTTTAAGGAGAAGCGCAATGGAAGAACTCAAGGTATTCGCAGGCCGGGCTCACCCCGCTCTGGCGCAGTCGGTATGCGACTATCTGGGTATGCCCCTGGGGAAATGCGAAGTAACGCAATTCTCCAATGAGAATATCTTCGTTCGTATTCTGGAGAATGTCCGCTCGCGTGACGTCTTTCTCATCCAGCCGATTTGTTCTCCGGTAAACAATAACCTGGTCGAATTGCTGATTATGCTGGACGCTTTCTGGCGTGCATCCGCTGACCGCATCACTGCCGTTATACCGTATTACGGCTACGGGCGAACCGATAAAAAAGACCAGCCTCGCGTCCCCATAACTGCGCGACTGGTTGCTGACCTCATCACTACCGCCGGGGCGTCGCGTGCTTTGCTGGTGGACCTGCATGCTGGCCAGATTCAGGGATTTTTCAGCATCCCTGTGGATGAACTCAGCGCACAGACGCTTATAGCCAATTACATCAAGAAAAAACAGCTTGAAAACATCGTCGTCGTCGCAACAGATATCGGTATATCCAAAAAATCGCGTGACATGGCAGCCCGGCTGAAGGCGCCGCTGGCCATCATAGAGAAACGCAGGACAGGCAACAACGACCAGACCGAGACGCTGAACATTATTGGGGAGGTGTCGGGAAAGGTTGCTATTACTTTCGACGATGAAATCGACACCGCTGGTTCACTCGTTCATGCTGTAGACGCACTCCTCAGGGAAGGTGCGAGGGAAGTTTATGCCTGCGCATCCCACCCCGTTCTGTCCGGACCGGCAATCGAACGTATCGCCGCATCGCCGGTCAAAGAGATTATCGTCACTGATACTATCCCCCTGTCGGTCGCCAAGCGACTGGACAAGATTACCGTATTGCCCATCGCCCCTTTGCTCGGAGAGGCGATACATCGCATCCATACCGGCCTGTCGGTAGGAGCCATGTACGAAGACAACAAATAAACCTATAATGGTTTTGTTGAGGGTTCTCCTCGCCGAAGACGCCGTTTTCCCAGGCGTCCGGAGTCTTGGACTTGTCGTTTACTTGCGGGACTATTTCTTTGCGTCTATCGCCTCAAACATTACAGGTATTCACACGGGCTGAGGAAGCAGGTTTAACATTGAAAAAAGAACCCGAGAATTTTATTAAGGTCTATACAGCCCATGGTGAGATGGAAGCACAGGTCATACGCGGCCTTCTGGAAAGCTGCGGGATCCGTTCGCTTATGCAGGGTAATGCGGCTTTATCAATGCAGCCATTCGTGATGGATGGCATGGGAGAGATAAAAATAATGGTTACCGAAGCGCAGGCCGACGAGGCCAGGAAGATAATAGAGGCAAACGCAGATGTTTAACTGGTTCGCTGGCGATTCCAATGAACGCGAGCTCAAAAAGCTCGCCCCGTTAGTAAAACGCATCAATGATCTGGAACCCGGGTTTCAACAACTGAAAGACGAAGAACTCAAAGGTAAAACATCCGAGTTCCGGCAGAGGTTGGTTGAATCAGTTGCAAACAAAAAAGCGGAAATAGATAACACCAAAAAAGAACTTTCTGAAGCCCAGGACTGCCTAAACACTGTTGAGGACTTTGACCAGAAAACCGAGATATCCGTTCAATGCAAACGATTGCAGGACAATTTGCTCGAACTGGATAAAGAACTGCGGAAGCAGGAGAACGAATTTCTGGACGATATCTTGCCCGAAGCTTTCGCAGCCGTGCGCGAAGCCGCACGGCGAACCATACACCAACGGCATTTCGATGTCCAGCTCATGGGTGGCATCGTCCTGCACCACGGGCGCATCGCCGAGATGCGCACAGGTGAAGGTAAAACCCTCGTGGCCACCCTTCCGCTTTTTCTGAATTCCCTCACCGGGCGTGGAGTGCACCTGGTCACCGTAAACGATTATCTGGCTCGGCGCGACCCATACTGGATGGGCCCTGTGTTTCATTCCCTTGGCGTGAGTGTGTCCAGCATCTACCCGATGCAATCGGAGGCTGAACGCCTGCCTTCAAGACTCTACGACCCCGATTATGACAGCGGTAAAGAGAAGGATCCCTGGCGCCATTTCAAGCCCGTCCAGCGCAAAGAAGCTTACGCGGCAGACATTACCTACGGGACTTCAGCGGAGTTTGGTTTCGATTATCTGAGAGACAACATGGCCGTCGACCTTAACCAGACCGTGCAGCGAGAGCAAAATTTCGCGGTCGTGGATGAGGTTGACAACCTTCTGATAGATGAAGCGCGCACGCCTCTTATTATTAGTGCACCCGACGTCGAGTCCAGCCAGAAATACCAGGTGTTTGCCCAGCTGGTGCTTCAGCTCAAGCCAGCAGAAGATTACGAGGTCAAAATAAAAGAACGCAGCGCCGAACCCACAGATGAAGGGTTCGCTCATATTGAAGGGCTACTGAAACGTCAGGGATTGCTAAAGACCGAAAGTCTATACGACCCCCAGAACGCCGACCTCATGCGCCACCTCCGCAACGCCATCACGGCCAAAGAATTCTACAAGCGCGACCATCAATATATGGTCAAGGATGGTGAAGTCCTTATCGTTGACGAATTCACAGGGCGCGTGCTGGTCGGGCGGCGGTATTCCGAAGGCCTGCACCAGGCCATCGAAGCCAAAGAGCACGTCAAAGTACAGCAGGAAACCAAAACCTACGCTACCATAACCATCCAGAACTACTTCCGTATGTACGCCAAACTGGCCGGAATGACAGGCACAGCCGTCACCGAAGCTGAGGAATTTTCCAAGATTTACAAATTGGAAGTCGTTGTAATTCCTACCAACAAGCCGGCGCAGCGCGATGACCAGGGTGATCTAATATTCAAAAATGAAGAATCCAAGTTCAAAGCCCTCGTTAAAGAAGTCGAGGAAGTCAGTAAAGGAGGGCGCCCAGTGCTCATCGGCACGGTCGCTATCGAAAACTCCGAGATCCTTGATGAAATGCTCAACCGGCGCGGTGTGAAACATAATGTGCTCAATGCCAAGAAACACGAGCAGGAAGCGCAGATTGTGTCGGACGCTGGGAAACCCGGTGCTGTTACGGTTGCGACAAACATGGCCGGCCGCGGCGTAGACATCATCCTTGGCGGCAAGCCGCCTGAGGACGGCGATGAAAAAGCCATGGCCGAATGGAAAGCCCGACACGACAAGGTCGTCGAACTGGGAGGCCTGCATGTACTTGGCAGCGAACGCCATGAAGCGCGCCGCATCGATAACCAGCTCAGGGGAAGAGCAGGGCGCCAGGGCGATCCTGGTTCCTCTCGCTTCTATGTGGGGCTGGACGACGAGTTGATGCGCAGGTTCGGCGGCGAACGTATTCAGAGTATCATGAACTGGGCAGGGATGGACGAGAACACCCCCATCGAGAACAAGCTCATCTCGCGCAGTATCGAAAATGCCCAGACCAAGGTTGAAGGCTATAACTTCGACATCCGCAAACACCTCGTGGATTATGATGATGTCATCAATAAACAAAGAGAAGTCATCTACGGGGAACGCCATAAGATATTGACGGGGGCTGACCTTCGTTCCAACATCCTGGACATGGTTAAATCAGTCCTCGAGGCCCAGGCAGACAGGTTCCTGAAAGTTTCAGGCGGAGAAGAACCGGATTTCGCCGGTTTGATGGGAGCCCTTAAAAATATCTTCCCCTTGCCTACAGATATGACTCCAGAAACCCTGGCGCAAATGCCGGTTGACGGGGTGCTGGAATCATTCATTCAATTGGCCGATGATCTCTACTCCAAGAAGGAGGATGAAGTCTCTCCTCCCGTTATGCGCACTCTCGAGAGGCTGGTCATGCTCCGCGTAATAGATACTCTGTGGGTAGATCACCTTACGGCCATCGACAACATGCGCCAGGGCATCGGCCTTCAGGCGATGGCGCAACAGGATCCGCTGGTGGCATATAAACGTCAGTCCAGCATCATGTTCGACGAATTGCTGGAAGGCATTCGTAACGACGTCGCACATCTTATTTTCCATGTGTCCGTAGTCAAACCGGGCGCTCCCGGCCAGACGGCCCCTGCACCTTCTTCCCCCATGACCAAAATCATGGGCAAACCCGGAGAGAATAAAAACTCGCTTCCTGGCAAACCCGGGCGCAATGAACCTTGCTCCTGCGGCAGCGGTAAGAAATACAAGCATTGCTGCGGAAAATGAGTTAACGATGTCCCAGAGAGAGCAGAATTCGAGGCCGGTTCTTGCTGTAGATGAGGCGGTCAAACGTTTCCATTCCGATATAACCTTGGGTAAAAACTGGTACTCAGCGCTTCTTGGAGCCGTTAAGGATTGGCCCGTCAGCGAAGAGACGGTAGGCGACCAGAAATACCGGTACCTCTTATCAGGTGAAGCGCTGGACGTCCTCCAGATTGCCGAACGGCTGGCGAAGGCTGTTGGCGGGCTGATTCCCGAAGTCGAACTGGTTGATTTTTTGTTCCGCAACAAGGCTCCGGTTAGCCTTACCCAGGAAGAAACACGGATGGCGATGGGGGATGTGCGGTTTGCTCAATACCTGAATTTTTTTTACGGAATAACCGCCGAAGAAGCCCTCCTCCAGGCTGTAGAGGATGAAGTCCGCAAAGAAGAACAGGGACTGCATGTCCACACTGAAACACAAATAGTAGATGAAACTTACCGCAGGGTCTACGATTCCACCCAACGGGTCCTTTTGCGTCAATTCCGTAAGGAATCAGGATACCCTTCCGGCGGTGCCGTTTCACTGGAGCAGATGAAAGAATTCAGCTACTGGCGCTTCAAGTACAGGTTAAAACATTGCGACAAAGCTCGGATCGCATCGGATACCAAAAAAGCACTCGACTGGATGCGGCGTAATTCGGTTCGCTAAACATCTGGCCAGGTACGAGGAGAGATTTAATGTGGAACCTTAGGATTTCGATGATTCTCTACGCGGCCATATTGATGGCCGAGGGTATAGTTATGTGGCTGGACCCAGCCGGGGTCGCCAAATTGCTCGGATTCAACATTTTTGATTCCATGGCCGGACTCGATGCCACCAACTTTGTTTCTTACATTTTCTCCTTGATGGGCGCTGCCTTGATTGCCGGTGGTTTTGTATTCATCGTGGGGAGTGTAAACCCCAAGAAAAATGTGAACGTGGTGCGGTTCGCCATTTTATGGAGTGCCTTGACTTTGGCAGGAGAGATATACTCTATGGTAAAAGGTTATGTCACCTTCGGCTCGATCTGGTCAAACTTTGTGATAACGGCGATCTTTCTTTTGGCTTTCCTCATCTTTTTCCCATGGCCATGGAGACGCGAGAGTTACAGGTAGAAATCACGCGTTTAACAGCATAATACAAAGCCCGTTCGTTTTGAACGGGCTTTGTTGGCATTAGTGGACCGAACAACTATCCTTCAAGGCGCCCCTTATGCTCTTTGAGCCTCACCAGTTTTTCACGGGCGACGGATAGTTTCTCCTGCTGCTTTTGAACAACGGCCGCCGGGGCCTTATCGCAGAAGGCTTTGTCTCCCAAGAGGGCCTCAAGTCGCCCTATTTCGAGGACGGCTTCCATCGCCTCGTTGCTGACGCGTTCCATCTCGGTCCGGAGGTCGAACATGCTGGCCATCGGGATAATCACTTCAGAGAACTCCAGCACCAGCGCCAGCGCCTTGGGAGGCACTTCTCCCTGTCGTTCTGATTCTATAGTAACGGCCGCCTTGGAAAGGGTTTCTATGGCCCCTTTGTACGGTTTGAGCAGGGCAGCCAGTTCACCGGCATAAATACCGGCCTCGACGAGCCGGTTGGGCTCCACCTGGAATTCGGCCCGCGTGTTTCGAATGGCTCGAACTATTTCAATGAGAGAATCTATCACCATCTCGGCCCCTGCGTCGGCTCCGGTTTCGACGGCTTCAGGGTATGCTGAAATCATTATGGATTCTCCGCAGTCGAGGTTAAAAGCAACATTCAGGTTCTGCCAGAGTTCCTCGGTCACAAACGGCATGTAGGGATGCAGCATACGCAGAGATACTTCCAGAACATGCACCAGCACGGGCAAAGGAGACGATGTTGCGCTGCCAAGCCTCGCCTTTGCCAGTTCGATGTACCAATCGCAATACTCGCCCCACAGAAAATCGTGTATCTTGCGTAATGCCTCGCCGAATTCAAACTCTTCCATGAGTTCGGAAGCTTCGCCGACGGTGCTGTTAAGCCGGGATATTATCCAGCGGTCTTCCAGCGTAAGTGTCGAGGCATTGATGGTCACGTCCCTGGCTTCTCCGGCATACCGCAGCACGAAACGTGAGGCGTTCCAAAGTTTGTTGGCGAAATTCCGGCCTGCTTCCAATTTAGTGGGGGAGAGTTTACTGTCATTGCCGGGGGTCGTTCCAGTGATTACGGCAAAACGCAAGGCATCGGTGCCGTATTTATCCATCACTTCGAGCGGGTCAATCACATTCCCTTTGGTCTTGCTCATCTTTTCGCCTTTTTCATCGCGAATAAGCCCGTGCAGGTAAACATGTTGGAACGGAGGTTTTCCGGTGTTCTCGATACCCATCATGATCATGCGGGCGACCCAGAAGAAAAGGATGTCATACGCTGTTTCCATGACGGTGGTCGGGTAAAAATATTCCAGGTCGGGGGTTTTTTCGGGCCAACCAAGCGTCGAATGGGTCCACAGGCCGGAAGAGAACCATGTGTCCAGCACGTCAGGGTCCTGCTTGAGGGCTTCGGAACCGCATTTCAAGCATTTCTTAGGTTCTTCGACAGCCACTATCGTTTCGCCGCAAGAGCAATACCAGACCGGTATGCGGTGCCCCCACCACAACTGGCGGGAAATACACCAGTCACGGATGTTCTCCATCCAATTAAGATAAACCTTGGTGAAACGTTCTGGCACGATGTTGATGCTGCCGTCCTTGACAGCCTCGATAGCGGGCGCAGCCAGCGGGGCGATCTTGACGAACCACTGGCGGCTGGCGATTGGTTCGATGATGGTCCGGCATCGCTGGCAATGCCCCACGGCGTGAGAGTGCGGCTCGATTTTAACGAGCAAGCCCTCCGCCTCGAGTTCCGAGACCACGGCTTTACGGGCTGCGAAACGGTCCATACCGGCAAATTTTCCGCCGTGCTCGTTGATAGTCATATCTGCCGCAAGTATGTTTATGACAGGCAGCTTGTGGCGCAAACCGAGTTCGAAGTCGTTGGGGTCATGGGCTGGAGTCACTTTCACGGCACCTGTGCCGAACTCCATCGAGATCGATTCATCGGAAATAACGGGGATGATCCTCCTGGTGATTGGAAGCCGGACCTGCTTACCGACGAGCGTGGCGTAGCGTTCATCTGAGGGGTTGACCGCTACCGCTGTATCTCCCAGAAGAGTCTCGGGACGAGTAGTCGCAACTGTTATGAACCTGATCCCGTCTTCAAGCGGGTATTTGATATACCACAGGTTTGAGGGGATATCTTCGTGTTCCACTTCGAGGTCCGACAGGGCAGTTGCACACCGTGAACACCAGTTGATTATGCGCTCGCCTCGGTATATAAGCCCTTTAGCATATAGATTGACGAAGAAGGTACGCACTGCGAGGCTGGGACCGGGATCGAGAGTGAAACACTCGCGGGACCAGTCGCACGAAACTCCCAGCCTCTTGTGCTGGTTAGAGATGTTGGCCCGGCAACCGTTTACCCATTCCCACATGCGTTCGTTGAATTTCTCGCGGCCGATCTGTTGCCTGGTCAGCCCTTCTTTCGTCAGCGCACGCTCCACTACTACCTGGGCTGCGATCCCTGCATGGTCTTCGCCCGGAAGCCAGAGGGTAGGTTCCCCCATCATCCTGTGCCATCGGGCCATAATATCTTCAAGTGTGGCCGTAAGCGCGTGCCCCAAATGGAGATCACCTGTAATATTGGGAGGCGGCTGGATGATAACAAACGGTTTCTTTGACGGATCGATTTCTGGAGTGAAATATCCTTTATCCATCCAGTACGTGTACCATTTCTTTTCAACCTGTGCAGGTTCATAGGCTTTGGGAAGCTCGGAGATGGGTTGGTCGGTCATAGCACGTGTCCTTTTTTACAAAAATAGTGGCCTATTTTAGCATTTATGGCCGTGACCCGTCTGCCTGAAACATCATGAGTATCTGATGTTTGGTCTGGCGAGAGAAGGCTGGCCTGCGGCTATTCGTTCGTAACGACCCAGTCCCAAACTTTGTCCGCGACCTCGCGTTTCGTCATGAGGGGGAGGTCAGTTTCGCTTCCGTCGCGGCTTATGAGTGTGACTTTATTGGTGTCTGTTCCGAACCCGCTGCCGGCGGCGGTCACATCGTTAGCTACTATAAGGTCAAGTACCTTATCAGCGAGCTTTTTCTTGGCGTTCGCCAGGAGGTTTTCGCTTTCGGCGGCAAAACCTACCCGGATAAAATTGCCTTCCGCATCCGCAAGTATGTCAGGGGTGCGTTCAAGCTCCATGTTGAGTGACAATGTCGCCTTCTTTATCTTGGACTTGGCCATCACTTTTGGACGGAAATCCGCGACAGCCGCAGCCATCACCAGTGCATCTGCGCCCTTAACGGCTTTTTGTACCGCTGCAAGCATCTCGGCAGCACTTTCTACCGCAAGCGTTTCTATCCCTGTGGGTTCAGGCAAACCTGCGGCGGTGACCAGGGTTACGCGAGCCCCGCGGTCCCGTGCGGATTCAGCCAGCGCATAACCCATTTTGCCCGAGGAACGGTTGCCGATAAATCTGACCGGGTCTATAGGTTCCCTGGTGCCGCCGGCGGTTACTACCACTTTTTTCCCTGCCATATCCCCGTTTTTGCCAAGCACTATTTTGATGGCACCTATTATCTGCGCTGTTTCGGCGAGGCGTCCTCTGCCAACCGTATCGCACGCAAGGCGGCCTGTGCATGGTTCGACGATGTAGAAACCGCGCTCGCGCAACTTCTCAATATTCGCATGGGTCACGGGATTTTCATACATATTTACATTCATCGCGGGAGCTATGATCACAGGAGCTTTAGTAGCAAGCACCATAGAGGAGAGCAGGTCGTCTGCCATCCCGCAGGCGATTTTGGCGATGATATTGGCGGTTGCGGGGGCAATCACTACCACGTCTGCCGCCTGTGCCATCGAAACATGACTGATGCGGTGTTCCTCGAGAGGCTCCCACATATCTGAAGCCACCAGACGGTGAGTGAGGGACCGCAGAGTAAGGGGGGATATGAATTTCTGGGCCGCTTCGGTCATGACAACGTCCACTCTCACGCCCGCCTGTGTCAGACGGCTGGCTAACTCAGCTGCCTTATAGGCCGCGATGCTTCCGGTGATTCCGAGAACGACGATCTTGTCTGTCAACATGGCGCGCCTCCGTTATTTCCTGTTTAATTCGTTAAGGATCCGCAGCCCGGTCAGCGATAAATCCGGGTTGAACGCATCTATGACATTGGTCTCTTTTAATATCAGGGAGGCATAACCTCCGGTTGCCACAACTGTGGCCTTCTCCGGTATTTCTGACTGCAAACGCCTCACCATACCTTCCACGAGGGAAGTGTAGCCGAATATGATGCCGGACTGCATGGCACTGACGGTGTTTGTGCCGATGGCTTTTTTAGGCGCCGCAAGCTGGACCCGGTACAACTGAGCGGGGCGCGTGAAAAGAGCCTCTGCAGCCATCATAATGCCCGGCGCAATGGCCCCGCCGAGGTAGTCGCCCTCGCCGGAAACGATATCGAAGGTGGTGGCTGTACCCATGTCAAGGATGATGCACGGCCCGTTCCACAGCGAATGGGCAGCAGTGGCATTGACGATACGGTCGGCTCCAACCTCTTTCGGGCTATCCATCCTGATGCGTATTCCTGTCTTGATACCCGCGCCGACAACCAGCGGGGAAATCCCGAAATTCTTTTTGAGCACCTCTTCGAACGTCGATATCAAGGGCGGGACCGTGCACCAAATGGCCGCTTCTTTTATGTCCGATTTGGCGATCCCTGCCGCCCGTATAAGGCTGAGAAGCGTGATTGAGTATTCGTCCGGCATCCGCCGCAGGTCTGTCGCGATGTGCCAGGATGCCTCCAGTTTTTCACCGCCATAAATTCCTACCTTGATAGAGGTGTTGCCTATACCGATCGCTATCAACATTTCTTTATCCCTGTACCGTTCCAAGTTTCTTTCAGGCTCCTGATGGCTAATGGCAGCTCTCCCAGCAGATCGGACGCCATCATCCCTGCGTCCCCCAGTCTCAGGGTTGTCATCTCGCCGGCTTTTGAATGCAGGTAGGTTCCGAGGCAAGCGGCGTCGAAGAGGTTCATCCCCTGAGCGAGCAGCCCGCTGATCGCGCCTGCCAGGACATCCCCGGTGCCGGCGGTGGACATCCCTGCATTCGCAAAAGCATTGATCCTGAGCCTTCCGTCGGGTGCCGCGATGACAGTGTTAGCCCCTTTGAGAACGACGGTCTTGTTCCATTCGGCGGCCTTTTTTAAAGCGATTTCAAAGCGGTTGGCCTGTACTTCTCCGGCTTCTATCCCGCAAAGACGGGCCATCTCGCCTGGATGGGGAGTGATCACAGCGTCGAAGGGGATTCGTTTCCACCATTCCCTGTAACTTGAAAGGTGATTCAGGGAATCTGCGTCGATTACGATTTTTTTCTCAGGTCTCAGCTGGAAAGCTATTTTTAGTGAAAATTCTCTCGTTTGCGGCTTATTTCCCAACCCGCACCCGGACAGGACGGCATCGTAATCTCTCGACGCAGCCAGGACGATTTTGAAAGCGTCGGGATGCACCATGCCGGGGGAAGATTCCGCGAGAGGGAAAAAGGTAATTTCGGGAAGTCGTGAAGCCACCGCGATCTGAAGGCTTCGCGGGATAGCCAGGCTCGTTAACCCGGCCCCGACCCGCATGGCGGAGGCGCAGGCGAGGTAGGCCGCCCCGATGTAATTGGCCGATCCGGCTAATACGAGCACTTTACCGAAACTGCCTTTATGGCTGTAAGGAGAGCGTTCGGGGAGAACGGACCTGGCCCATTCCGGGTCAAGTGATCCTGAACGCAGCCCTCTCGTCAGGTCGGAGGGGATCCCGATGTCTGCCACGATAATCTTTCCCGCTCTTTCAGCCCCGGCTGGAGAATACAACCCGCGTTTAGCGATTCCGAGGGAAACGGTGACATCGGCAAATGGGGTGACGGGGTCGGCCGTTCCGGTATCGGCGTCCATGCCTGACGGAAGATCCACGGCTAATATTTTAAGCCGGCGCCCGGTATTTTTTGCCTCGCCCAGGCGCGACAGCACTTTTTGAAAAATGCCTTCTATGGAACGGTTCTTTCCGGTTCCGAAAATGGCGTCCACAACCATATCAGCATCGGCCAACAGGGAAACCAGCTGCTCCTGGTTGCTGTCCGATATTCCATCGACCGATTTTATCCCGGAAATTTCGGCTTCATCCCTCGGAGAACAGAGATAGGCTGTGACGTCGGCACCCCACACGGAGAGGTACCGTGCCGCCGCCAGGCCGTCTCCGCCGTTGTTGCCCGGGCCGACCAGGACCAGTACTTGTTTATCTGGAATCCCATTGATACGCCTGACAGTTTCAGCCACAGACCGGCCCGCGTATTCCATCAGTTGAGAAATAGGAATTCCGTTCTTTTCGGCTTCGGACTCGACTTCCTTCATTTCGGCGGCTGTGACGATTTTCATTGCAATCGAGTTTAACAACAATATTGGGCATGGTCAACCATGCACGGCGTATTAAATTTTTGCGGGCTTAGTTTACAGGGCATGCCGGGGGGTTCGCGCGTTTGGATTCAAGTATAACGGCGTATCTAAATTTGAATATACGGCAAACCGGGTAACTCTTTCCCATGGGTTTCAGCTATCAATTCGTTTAATCTAACGGAATGCCATTGCCACAAACCTGTTTTTATGTTAATATTTGTGATTATTCCCCGCGCGTACGAGAGGGGGTTTCTATTTTGCCTAAGATTTATCTGATCGATGTAACCAACCGCGACGGCGTTCAGACCGCCCGCCTGGGCCTGTCAAAACTCGAAAAAACCATGATCAACCTTTACCTGGACGAGATGGGCATCTTCCAAAGCGAATTCGGTTTCCCCACTACCCGCCACGAGCAGTATTATCTGCAAGCCAACCTCGAACTGGCGCGTCTGGGTGTCCTGAAACACATCGTTCTGGGCGGATGGATCCGCGCGATAGTCGAAGACGTTGAACTGGCGTTTAAACAGGTGCCAGCCATCAAACACCTCAACCTCTCGATTTCCACTTCAAGCCAGATGATCGACGGAAAGTTTAAGGGCCGCAAGACCAAAGAAGACGTCATTTCCGAAATGACCGAAGCACTCGATGCGGCTCTGGCCCACGGCGCCGAAAGCGTGGGCATCAATGCCGAAGATGCCTCTCGAACGGACCTGGATTATCTTGTCAAATATGGTCGGGCAGCCAAAGCTCACGGTGCGGCACGCCTGCGTTATTGCGACACTCTTGGTTATGACAACCCTTTCTCCATTTACGAGACAGCCAGAACGCTGGCTCAAAAAGTCGAACTGCCGATCGAACTTCACTGCCACGGAGACCTGGGCATGGCCGTGGGGAACTCCATCGCAGGGGCGAAAGGCGCTATCGACGGCGGGCAAGACGCCTATATAAATACGACCCTGAACGGGATCGGCGAACGGGCGGGCAATGCTGACCTCGTTTCCGTGATACTGGCCGTCACCAAATCCAAAGATTTCAACGAAAAATACCAACTCGCAGGTGACATCAAGCTCAGCCAGGCATGGCGCCTGGCACAATATGCGGCCTACGCTTTTGGCGTCGACATTCCGCTAAACCAGCCCGGGGTTGGCAAAAATTGCTTCGCCCATGCCTCCGGCATCCATGCCGACGGTGTGCTCAAGGACCCGCAGAATTATGAACTTTACGGTTTCGAAGAACTTGGCCGCGGCGAACCGCTGATCGTCGACACAGGGCGTGAAATTTGTGCCGGCCAATACAGCGGCATCTCGGGTTTCCGCTATATGGTTGACAAGATGTCGAAAAATACGCCTGAGACCATTTCGTTGCCCGAAAGCAAAGAGAAAGCTAATGAGATACTCGAACTCGTCAGGTACGCGAATGTGGAGGCCCATAAACCTCTGGTGGAAGACGAACTGAAATTCATCTGCAGGTTCCCGGAGATTTCGAGGCAATTACTGACCATGACCCCCCTCGAATAGGCAATTCAGACAGTTAAAAATGGCCCCTTCGCTCGAAAGAGGAAGGGGCCATTTTTTTACACGGCGTTTGACTGGTTTCTGTTTCGAGGGTAAGATAGCCGGATGGATACGGGAAAAACTCAAGGCAAGATCGTTTCAGCCCGGATGTGGGTGATTCTTGCGTATGCTCTAGCGCTAGGAGCGGCTGTTGCTGCGGCCGGTCTTTATCCGGGCAAGTCCCGCATATTCACCGTGTTGATAGCCGACCTGGCCGCCACAATGGTTATCTATATTTTCGGCAGGATATTCCGCAATTCCAGCTTTTATGACCCCTACTGGAGCCTGGCCCCGATAGCCATAACGGGATACTGGGCTGCTACCGGCCTGGAAAAACCTGGAATTGGACAACTGGCCATGCTCGCTGTGATTGCATTCTGGGGACTGCGCCTCACATGGCACTGGGCCTCGTGCGTGA
>Ga0118677_10004607_pt1 | contig 24959 bp, 25 predicted proteins | sample AliMusrvi5mmetaG_FD_86154 | JGI IMG/M metagenome (GOLD analysis project Ga0118677, IMG submission 86154)
ATCTGGGCTAGGGCGGTATCTAGGGCTTTAGCTTTGTCTAACGACTGTTTTTCAGATGCCTTATCGGCTTTATCTGCTGCCATTGTCTGCCTTTCTCTCTTAACTCAGATGAGTTCATCTGTACGGTCCAGAAGGTGCGGAAGACCACCGACGGCGGGAGGCTAGCTCTCGCGGAAGTGTGGAACCGCTCTGGTTGGGTGTGGATATCGTACCGAACATCTGTTCGAATGGCTAGGACACGCCGAAATCTTGGGATTTCATGGTCCAGTTCCGGCCCCGACCACCACAAACCGACCACCAAGTTGAGCGATGTAAATATTTAGAAAATTCCCGAATTCATTTGTTTTATGAGTCACGGCCAACAGCCAAGCGACCTTGGCATTGCTGGGAATGCTTCCGCTCCAGCCACCAATCGCTACCCCAAGACCATTGCTGCAGGGATGCAGTCCAATGGAATTGAGAGGAAGAGTGACTCCATAAATCAAGTCGATTTTGATCGGCAGCAGATTCTGCTTTTGAAAATATGAGGTTGCGACAGTGGATAAAGTTTTGGCAAGAGCACTGGTAATTTGGACCTTGAAAAAACGATTTACTCCGCACTTTGGCAGCGTCTTCACCAGGCGTTGATTTGCAACTAGATAAGTCGAGTCCTGCCAAATCAAACCCTTCGAGGTCATAACGCACATCTGAGTTCCGCCTTTACCCCCTAGCTGAACTATCTCTTCATTTTCTAATCCGCACTTGCTTCCAAGGGAGCGTCCAAAAATCCCCACATTAGAGGCTTCAACCGATGAGAGAGTTCCGAAGAGCACAAGTGCCGATAACAAGGCAATGAATTTGTGACGACTCATGAGTCCGAGTTTAATTCTCGCTACCTTGGAAAAAGCTAACGTTGAATGGGAAATTCACTCATCCCCCAGTTTCGGTTCGCCCAGCAGGAATTTGGCGTACAGGGCAGTAATCGCTTCGCTTGAATTCGAAATAATGAACCGCTTATCTCGGGAGAGTTCGCCATGGACAAGTTTGAAGTCTCGAGCGCGCAGCCCGAAGGCAGTTGCTAACTCTTTGATCGCAGCGGCGTTTGCTTTGCCATCTACGGCTGGGGCTTGGACAGCTACTACCAATCGAGGTGGATCCCCTGCCGTGCCACCAACCTTGTTTCGTGAAGCGTTTGGACGAACTCGAATTTCGATCAATAGGTCGGCCATGATCTAGCGAAACTTTGGTGGCATCTCTGGATTGTGGGCGACGATCGCCTTCCAGATATCACCTGCTTCAAAGCCGCGAGCAAGCGCTTCATTTACAGTAAGGCCACCGAGTTCGGCGTGGACGATGTCGCGAGAATAGGTATCCGAGTCGCTAAAATACTCGGAAAGACGAAAGCGTAGTTCTGTTATTCGCATCGCCATTACTTATAGTGCACGGGCGAGTTGATCGGCCTGCTTATTACTGCCCTCAAGGGAGAGCGGAGAAGCTATTTGGCCAATGAGCCAATGCAGGACAGTTCCCGCAGAATCGCCAAAGAGTTCGACCAGGGAGTTCTTAACAAGAATCCAGAGGGGATGATCGGTCATCGTCACAAACTTAGCTATATCGAGCGGATCAGTTTCGACCATCTTGCGCAGCGCTGGGTCCTTAGAAATTTCTACGGAAAGGGCAAGGAGCGCATCGCGCTTTGTAGGCGCTTTCTTGGCGATTGCAAAGAGGCGACGAATCTCCGATTCCAAAAGGGAAGTCATCATCTCTTCTTTGTCGCTGAAGTGGTTATAAACCGTAGCGCGCGAGACTTCGGCGCGAGCAGCGATATCGAGCATATTTGATTCATAGGAACCAACTTCAGTGATCACGATCTTTGCCCCAGAGAGAATTGCGATACGCGAGCGCTGATTGGTTGCCATGATGGGGTTGAGCTTTGGATGTGGCTCGCGTTGAAACTATTTACGCGGCGTCATCCACCACGGTGAGGGTAGGAGCTTCGTGAGTTCGAACTTGAGCAGAGACGATCAAGAGAACTTCACCTAATGAAATTTGCAGGGCGTTGCAGATCGAATTGAGAAGCTCTGACGAAGCCTCTTTCTGTCCGCGCTCTACCTCAGAGAGATAACCCAGTGAGACACGGGCGCTTTTGGCGACATCGCGCAGGGTGCGGCCTTGCGCGATGCGCGATGCGCGCAGCGCAGAACCTATGTGGGAGCGGAGAAGAATCACGGGATAAGGATACGGGAAAAGGTGGCTAAAGCGCTCTCTAATGTTGCGTGGCGAATTGCAGCGCGATCACCTGAAAGTGCGAGTTGCACGCTCACCGTGCCGGCGCGGCTATCGATTGCTATCCAAACCGAACCCGCTTTTTGATCATATGCCCGACCTGGGCCAGCAACTCCAGTCGTGGAAATCGCGTAATCGCTCTTAAATTGCGCTCGTGCGCTCTGTGCCATAGCGACCGCAACCTCTTCGGAGACTGCGGTCTGTTTATTCAAGATCCGCTTTGCTACCCCAAGAAATTTTGTCTTACTTACATCGCTGTAAGTAATAAATCCCCCTTGATAGACAGCAGAGGAACCGGGAACCGAGGTAAAAAGTTCGCCCAATCCCCCACCGGTAATCGATTCGGCGGTGGCCAAGGTTAAACCTTTGCGCTTCATGAATTTGATGATGGGGGTGGCGTCGAGGTTAGCGCTCATTTTGAAGCGCCTTCTTAAAGTAGTCGAAGCCCGTCGTCAAGGTGATGGCGATGGTCGCGGCCATAAAGATATCGCGCGGAATATGCAGCCAGCTAGGCAGAGGGAGAATATAGAAACCAATTCCGAAACCCTGCATCATGGTCTTGAGCTTGCCGCCCTTGCTCGCTGGGATTACTCCGCCCCTGATGACAGCCAAACGTAAAAGGGTAACTGCTATCTCGCGGAAGAGAATCACAAGCGTGACCCACCACCACAATTTCCCTTGAATCGATAAGCCAATCATTGCAGTGCCTATCGCGGCCTTATCGGCGACTGGATCTAAGAATGTTCCGAAACTTGTCACTTGATTGCGGGATCGCGCCAAACGCCCATCCATTAAATCTGTTAATCCGACGAGGAAGAATCCGGTCCAGGCGATTACCCGCCAGAGTGAAGTGTCTCCCCCATCTTTGAAGAGCGCATAAGCGCAGAATGGGAGCGCAAGCAAGCGCAGCACCGTGAGTGCATTCGGTAGGTTTAGCGTTCTGGGAGATGGGGTACTCATTGGTGCCATGGTACCTGCCACCGCGCAGGATTGTGCAAAGGTCGAGAATTATCGGGATTTAGCCTTGGGAAGAAGCTCCCGGACCAAATTGGAGATGGACAACCTCGCCAGTCGTACCTGGAGCACCTGCATCTACGCCATTTACATTGAGATTAACGGCGCCAGCATTGCCGATCGTGACATTAATTAATTGGCTGTCTGCAAATGATTGGGAAGATCCTTTAGTGAGCATTCCACTAAATATTTGCGTGCCTGAAATATCTGTCACGGCGAGCCAAGTAGACCCAAAGTTTGCTGACACGACGACAGATACGTCAGAAGTCTTGGTTGCAACTGCCGTGGTGCCGCCAAGGTTTCCACTAGTGGTCGATGCAGAGCTAGGCAATAAAGCGGCAGTCGAAGATTTAGCGCCACTCTTACTTGGTGCATGAGTGAATGATGCTGCGGTTGGAATAGCAACTAGAAGAGCGACAACGACAGCAGCTACCTTTGCCATTAATCCAAATGAAATTTTCGCTTTTTTGCGATCCACAGAAATTACACTATTTTCACTTAAGAGCTCGACCATTGGTCGGTTAAAATCATGATTCATGGTATTAAATTCTTCGACGAGAAGATCTTCATTTGCGTGTAAGGCACGTGCAATATTGCGGATATGCCCCCGTGCATACGTAAGGCCGCCGGATGATTCAAAATTATCATTTTCAAGATCGTTCAAAACTGTTCGACGAACACAAATAATCTCTGACAACTCTTCGAGAGACATGCCAACAGACTCACGCGCCTGGCGGAGAAGAATTCCTGCTGACATCAATGCCTCATTACTTGATTCGTGCTTGGGTTAAACCGAGCCACAATCTGGGGGAAGGTGAGAAGCCAAGGGTAAACCTCAAACCGCCCTGTAGCCAAATAATTTTGCTGAGAATGACTGGTTACCTGAGCGCGTGACCCCAAAAATCACCCTAAATGTAACCCTGAATCTGCTCTAGCAAGTCAGGCATCTGCTCGGCAGTGATTAAGACCTCGCGCGCCTTCGAGCCTTCAGATGGGCCCACGATGCCACGGCTCTCCATCAGATCCATGAGGCGTCCTGCCTTGGCGAAGCCGACGCGTAATTTCCTTTGTAACATCGAGGTCGAACCAAACTGTGTACCGACAACGAGTTGAATTGCCTGTAAGAGAAGATCCATATCATCGCCAATGTCATTTTCAATCTGCTTGCTAACGGCCGGCGCATTGATATCCACTCTGAATACTGGTTGTGCTTGTGATTTCACATGATTCACAACGGCCTCTGATTCACGCTCTGAAACATATGCTCCTTGAATTCGCATCGCCTTGCTGGCGCCCATGGGAAGGAATAGCGCATCGCCTTGACCAACTAATTTCTCTGCGCCAGGAGTATCCAAAATAACGCGCGAGTCGGCAAGACTAGATGTGGCAAATGAAAGTCGCGACGGAACGTTCGCCTTAATCAAACCGGTAACTACATCTACGCTCGGCCGCTGTGTCGCAATCACCAAGTGAATACCAGCAGCACGGGCGAGCTGAGTGATGCGAACGATGGACTCTTCTACTTCGCGAGCCGCAACCATCATTAGATCTGCCAATTCATCGATGATCACAAGTAGGTAGGGATATGGTTCGAGAATTCGCTCGCTGCCTTCTGGAGGAGCAACCTTCTTCGCCTTTACGGCTCTATTGAAATCATCGATATGTCGGAACCCAAAATGAGATAGATCGTCATAACGTTGATCCATTTCTCGCACCACCCAAGCCAATACATCAGCAGCTTTCTTTGGACTGGTGATGATGGGGGCGATCAAATGAGGAATACCTTCGTAACTTGTCAGTTCAACGCGCTTTGGATCGATCATGACGAGGCGAACTTCATCGGGGGTTGATCGCATCAAGATTGAAACTATCAATGAGTTAATCATCGACGACTTACCAGCACCAGTTGCACCTGCGACGAGTAGATGTGGCATTTTCGCCAAGTTAACGCAAATGAAATTACCTTCGACATCCTTACCTAGAGCGACCACCATAGGGTGCGTCTCGTTCATTGCAACGGCAGAACGCAAGACATCTCCTAGTGCGACGATCTCCCGATCGGTATTTGGAATTTCGATTCCAACCGCAGATTTGCCGGGAATAGGAGAGAGAATGCGAACATCGCCGCTCGCCACCGCATAAGAAATATTCTTGGCGAGTGCAGTAATGGCTTCGACTTTGACTCCGCCAGCGAGCTCAACTTCGTAGCGCGTGACCGTGGGTCCCCGCATAAAGCCGGTGACTCGCGCTTCCACGCCAAATTGTTCAAAGACCTGACCGAGCGCTGCAACGACAACCTCGTTCGCCTTGGACTTGGACTTAGAGGCAGGAGCAGTACGCAAGAGATCCATGGAAGGCAATATGTAAGGTGTGTCAGCTGCCAAGATCATTTGATGGGCTGGGGTGCTCTGCACTGTCTTGGTAACAAATGTCGGAGTGGTTGTTGCTGCGCGGTCAATATGAAGAGCAATGGTCTCCTCTAGCTCGTCCTCGTCGGGCTCGTCCTCGTCGGGCTCGGCTTGATGGAACTCTTGTACAAGCGGAGTCTCAAATGGAGGGGTGTCATTTATCTCAAATTCTTCTTCGCTCTCATCGCGATCTCGCTTAGCTCGGTGCGCAATCCACCCAAAGATTGCCCTCAACTTTGCTACGACCTGAGAAACTGGAGTTGCAGTAACGATTAAGACTCCAAAGAAGAAGATAAGAATCAGAATTGGGATTGCCAGCAGGGAAGTTCCGAGATTTGCGAGAGGACGTCCGACGCCGTAGCCGATTGCCCCTCCAGCGCTCTTCACGGTCGAGAAATCTGAATCGTTAAACACTTGGGCCAACCCGGTGCTGCTGAGAATCAGCAGGAGAGCTCCAATAGTGATTCGACCATTTGCGCGTCCCTCATCTGGGGCTTTGAAGAGTCGGAATGCGAAGTAAATAAAGAGGAGTGGGGTGACTATTGCGACCTTACCAAAAGTACCCAGCAGGACGGTATTCATAAATCGACCGATGGGGTTGTTTAAATGGAACCACGATCCCGCGGCGCTGAGGAGCGCAAAGATAAGAAGGAGAAAAGCTAAGCCATCGCGATGATGTGCGCTATCGAGTTCACGCGCCTCTTTGAAGAGGAAGCGAATGGTGCTACCGATCGCCTTCGCAATGAAATGCCAAATAGCAGCAAGGGCACGACCGATGCCGGTGAGAATTCCAGGGCGCTTCGCAGCCTTGCTTCGCGTGGTACTTCGTTTTTTAGCCATAGCGGACTAAGCCTAAAGAATAAGGTGCTGCTGGGGCGGCTCGGCGCGCCGTTATACCTCTATAACTACAGGGATGATCATTGGCTTGCGACGATGTTCTTCGCCTACCCAACTACCAACGGTTCGACGGACAACTTGAGCAAGTTGATGCGTTCCATTAATTCCACCGGCGACTGATGTTGCAAGAGCCTTTTCGATCATGCCTTTAACCTCATCAAAGAGCGCCTTATCTTCAGTAAATCCACGCGCATGAATATCTGGACCGGCAACAATTTTTCCACTTTGTGAATCAACAACGACAACTACGGATATGAATCCCTCTTCGCCCAAGATCCTTCGATCCTTGAGTGAACTCTCGGTGATTTCTCCAATGCTCTGCCCATCTACATACACAAAGCCGACGGGAACCGCTCCCGCAATATCTGCATAACCATCGTGCACATCGATAACAATTCCATTATCGACAACGATGGTATTTGTCCGTGGAACACCAGTCTTGATGGCAAGTTCGGCATTAGCCCTCATGTGACGCCATTCGCCATGAATCGGCATTACATTCTTTGGCTTAACGATGTTGTAACAGTAGAGAAGTTCACCAGCGGCTGCGTGACCCGAAACGTGCACCAAGGCATTGCCTTTGTGCACTACGGTCGCACCGAAACGAGTGAGTTCGTTGATCACTCTAAAAACTGGATTTTCGTTACCAGGAATGAGCGATGATGCAAGGACGACAGTGTCACCCTTGCCCACGCTAATTTGATGTTCGCCATTCGCCATGCGAGAAAGTGCAGCGAGAGGCTCACCTTGCGAGCCGGTACAAATAAGAACTACGCGATCTCCGGCGTTATCAACGGTCTTTGCATCGATGATTTCAAGGCCCTCGGGAACTTGCAAATAGCCCAGATCTTGTGCCAATTTCATATTGCGTACCATGCTGCGTCCAATAAATGCGACCTTGCGATCATGCTGCGCTGCAATCATCATAATCTGTTGTACGCGGTGAACATGCGATGCAAAGGAAGCAACGATCACGCGTCTTTCAGTAGCGCGAAAGACTCGATCAAGTGTTGGCATTATGTCGCGCTCGGATGTTGTAAAACCAGGTACATCCGCATTCGTGGAGTCAGTCATAAAGAGGTCAACACCCTCTTCGCCCAAACGAGCAAATGTTGCAAGGTCAGTGATGCGACCATCGAGAGGAAGTTGATCCATCTTGAAATCGCCAGTAGCGAGAACAAGTCCTGCCTCCGTTCGGATGGCTATAGCAAGCGCATCGGGAATGGAGTGATTCACTGCAACGAATTCGAGTTCGAAGGGACCAAAGGTCTGCTTCATTCCAGCCTTAACCTCGACCATTGGCGCAGTAATACGACGTTCCTTGAGTTTTGCCTCGGTAAATGCCAGTGTCAGCTTTGATCCAACAACCGGAATGTCTGCACGTTCTTTCAAAAGATATGGAACGGCACCGATGTGGTCCTCGTGGCCGTGGGTGAGTGCAATAGCCACAACATCGTGCAAGCGATCTCTAATGTACGAGAAATCAGGGAGGATAAGATCAATTCCGGGTTGGCTCTCTTCTGGGAAGAGAACTCCGCAATCGACGATCAATAACTTGCCAGCAATCTCAAAGACGGTCATGTTTCGACCGATTTCGCCCAAACCACCGAGCGCAACGATGCGCAGTGTTTTAGGAGCTAACTTGGCTGGATAGGGTAAATCGGGATGTGGATGATTCATTATTTAAGTACAACTCCGCCTTGTTGAAGGTCCTCCCGCAATTGCGCAATCTGCGCAGGGGTGGCATCGACAAGTGGCAAACGCGTAGATCCACCAGGTAGGCCCATCAATGTGAGTGCGGCCTTAGTCAATATCGCACCTTGGGTGCGGAAGGTTCCGGTGAATACCGGCAATAATTCTTGATGTATTTCTAGTGCTCGTATTGCATTTCCTGCAAACCAGGCGTCGAGCATCGCTCTAAGTTGGTTGCCAACAGTATGTCCACAGACCGAGACGAATCCAACAGCGCCCACGCTGAGCAAAGGTAGATTGAGGATGTCATCGCCTGAATAGACCGGAAGACCGGTCCTCTTGATGACCCACGAGGTTGATGCGGGATTTCCTTTTGCATCTTTAAGTGCAACGATATTTTTAACTTCTGCGAGACGACAGATTGTGTCCTCTTCGATTGGAACACCAGTGCGACCAGGGATGTCATACATCATGATGGGAAGATCGGTGGCAGCAGCAACTGCTCTAAAGTGTGCCTCAATGCCCTCTTGTGGTGGCTTGTTGTAATAAGGGGTGACGATTAGTAACCCATCTGCTCCAACTTCAGCACAACGTTTAGATTGATCAACGGTGTAAGCAGTTTCATTATCACCTGCGCCTGTTAAAACTTTGACACGATCGCCAACCGTGCTCTTCACAACGCGAATGATTTCAAGTTTCTCGGATGTCTTTGTTGTAGGGGCTTCGCCTGTTGTGCCATTAACTGCAATGGCATCGTGACCGGTATTTGCCAAATGTTCAGCGATCTTCGCAACACCGTCCCAGTCAATCGCTCCATCTTTTTGAAATGGGGTCACCATTGCGGTGATCAAGCGGCCAAAGGGCGCCTCGATCTGGGTCGTCTGTTTATGAGGCATGGGCTTAGCCTATCGTGACTACGGGGCTACTCGTCCAGACTTTTCGAATGCCCCGTGTGTAAGTGGCATAAGAGTTGCGAAATATTGCTCCATTTTCTCGGCAACCATCTCAATTTCCCGTTGCGGATAGCTTGGGAAATGCGATCCTTCACGCGAGGTGCGAAGCGATAAGAAATTCATGAGCGCCCGTGCATTCATGGTCACATACATGGACGAATAAAGACCCACGGGTAAAACTGCACGTGCTACTTCACGGGCCACCCCGGCATCGAGCATCTTCTTATAATTTTCATAGGCGACAGTGCAGCTCTCTTTAATTGCTCTGACTGTCGTTTCGTATTGCTCATCGGTGCCGTCAATAAATGTATATGAGCCGGCCTTTCCGATTTGAACTAATTTGCGCTCTTTGCTCGGAACATAGAAATTTGGTCGCAATTCGCGATAACGCCCAGATTCTTCGTTATAAGAGGCGATGCGGTGACGCATAAATTCACGGAATACAAAGATCGGGGCCGAGATAAAGAAGGTCATCGAGGTGTGCTCGAAAGGAGAGCCGTGACGTTCACGAGCGAGATAGTTAATCAACCCTTCAGATCGAGATGCATCGGAATCCACGTCATCAAGAGAGTTTTCGCCAGCGGTCGATACTCGGGCTGCCCATATAACATCGGAGTCACTAGCGCTGGCTTTTACCAACTCAACGGTTACATCGCTGCGGAAATTGATTTCGAAATGCTCTTCACCCATGTATCGACCTTATCTTTTGGTACCCGCGAGGCTAGGGATTAGGGCAGAATATCGGCGTGTCAGTGAAGCGCGACTCCCTCAGTGTTGGCCTTGCCGTCGGGGCGGCTGGAATTGCCTTCGGGGCGGTGGCCGTTGCCGATCACTTCACGGTGGCGCAGGCCTGCTTTCTCTCCCTGGTCCTATTCTCCGGAGCCTCACAATTCTCCTTGGTAGCCGTGATGAGCGCTGGCGGAAGTCCCCTGAGCGCGATCGTCACGGGAACATTTCTGGGCGGGCGAAATGGTTTATATGGCGTGCGTATGGCCCAAATTCTTAAACTTAAAGGTTTCAAACGCGCCCTTGCAGCACAGATCACCATCGATGAATCAACGGGCGTAGCTATCGCGCAAGAGAGTTCAGAGGATCAACGCACCGCTTTCTGGTACACCGGCTTTGGAGTCTTCTTCTTCTGGAATATCTTTACCTTGCTTGGCGCGTTAGGCGCAAAGGCCATAGGTGACACTTCGGCTTGGGGTCTTGATGTCGCCTCCCCTGCAATTTTCTGTGCTGTGCTCTTCCCGCGATTAAAAGAGCGAAAACTCTTGATAGCAGGAGTTCTTTCATTTATCTGGGCGCTGTCAATAACTCAATTCGTTCCGGCCGGCGTTCCCATTATTTCAACTGTGGTTATTGCTGCAATTATCGGTTGGAAGTAAATGAATTCACAGTGGGTAGCCGTAATCGTCACCAGCGTTCTTTGTTATGCGATCAAATATATTGGCCATGCCATTCCCGAAATTTGGCTGGCCCACCCACGCGTACAGCGCATTACCAACCTAATTCCGATTGTTCTGTTGAGCTCACTTGTTGCAATGCAGGCATTTACTACAAAAACTAAATTTGTGGTGGATCACCGCCTGGCGGGTATAGCCGTCGCGATCGTTGCATTGGGAGCAAAATTGCCATTCCCCGCAGTTGTGATCGGGGCAATGGCAACTTCTGCGATTATGTATCGCTTAAAGATTTAAAGTATTGCTAAAGATACGAGCTTAGCTTCTAGGTCAATGTCAGATGGCTCGGTCATGTGAGTTCCGTCAGGAAAGACGATGACAGGAATAGAACGCATTCCCCCATTGATTTCAATGACTTTATCCGATGCCACTTCATCTAATTCGATATCGATGTAGTTGTACTCAACGTTACGTGCATCTAGAAATGCCTTTGAACGGCGGCAATCTCCGCACCACAGCGCGCTGTACATTGTTATCTGGGCTGACATGTAATTACTCCTTTGTTGTAAGGAGATTCTATTTCAAATTCAGGAAGTGCTCGAGTCCAAATGTGAGTCCAGGTGTTTCAACAACCTTGCGGACCCCCAGTAATACGCCAGGCATGAACCCAGTGCGATCGATGGAGTCATGTCGTATGGTCAATGTCTCACCCAGATCACCCAGAATAACCTCTTGGTGAGCCACTAAGCCCCGCAAACGCACCGAGTGAATTGGAACATCGCCAACCTTTGCTCCTCGAGCTCCTTGTAGGCCAGAAGATGTTGCATCTGGCATCGCCTCTTTATTTACAGATTTGCGAGCCTCGGTAATAAGTTCTGCAGTACGAGCCGCTGTACCCGACGGAGCATCTGCCTTATTAGGGTGATGCAGCTCGACGATCTCGACAGATTCGAAGTATTTAGATGCTTGTGCAGCAAACTGCATCATTAAAACTGCACCAAGGCCGAAGTTAGGAGCGATCAGTGCTCCAACCTTTGGATGTGCTTGCAGCCATGATTCGATAGCTGCTAACTTTTTGGCATCAAAACCAGTGGTACCGACTACAACATTGATCCCGTGACTTATGGCGAATTCCAGATTGCCCATCACCGCATCGGGGTGGGTGAAATCAACAACAACTTGAGCCCCGCTTGAAACCAATTGGTTAATATCATCTCCCAGATCGAGAGCGGCAACTAGTTCCAGATCGGATGATTCGTTGATCGCGCCAACCGTGGTCGCGCCCATGCGCCCCTTGGCGCCGAGTACCGCAACTTTGATAGTCATGCGATCACCTTCTCAAATTTTGTCGCCGATTTAAATGGTCCTACAAGGGCAAGCGTAGAAGGTCGAGGCAGGATTGTGCTGGCAATTGCCTTGATGTCATCTGGGGTCACCTGTGCAATTTTATTCAAAATTTCGTCAAAGCCCATGACTTCTCCGTACACGAGCTCGCTCTTGCCGATCCGCATCATGCGGGAACCCGTATCTTCCTGGCTCAAAACGAGCGAACCTGAGACGGCGCCCTTAGCGCGGGTGATCTCTTCATCGGTCAGCCCATTGGATGCAATATCAAAGGAGATATCGCGAATGATCTTGATAACTTCCTCGGTCTTATTTGGCTGGCACCCCGCGTAAAAGGAGAAGGAACCAGCGCCGGAAAATTGTTGAACGTAGGAGTAAACGGAATACGCCAAACCGCGCTTCTCGCGAATCTCTTGGAAGAGTCGTGATGACATTCCGCCTCCCATAGCCGATGCCAGAATGCTTAGTGCAAAGCGGCGATCATCACTGCGTTCTACGCCTTCGACTCCAAGAAGCAGATGCGATTGCTCGGTCTTGCGATCAATGATTCCGACCTTGCCCACTCCGCGTGGTTTTACTTTAGGCGCATAGCGAACATTCGCTGGCTTGGCGGGTACATCTAGGAATCCATCGCGAGCCAGTGCCTGTTCAACGAGCTTGACGACCTTTTTATGGCTGATATTTCCCGCAACGGCGATCACCATATCTTCGGGGCGATATCGCTTCTTGTAATAATTATAAATTGAGTTACGCGACATTCCATTGATGGAGTCGGCGGTTCCCAAGATCGACCTACCCAGAGGAGTGTCGCCATAATAAGTCTCGAGATAAAGATCGTGGATCAAATCTGATGGGTCGTCATCGCGCATAAACATCTCTTCAAGGACCACCGTGCGTTCTGCATCTACATCTGCAGCTGTGACCAAGGACGAGGTAATTAGGTCTGCAATAACATCTACGGCAAGGGGTAAATCGGTATCAATCACTCGGGCATAAAAGCAGGTGTATTCCTTGCCAGTGAAGGCATTCATCTCGCCACCGACTGCTTCGATCGAGGAAGAGATCGCCATAGCATCACGTCGGGCCGTACCCTTAAATAATAAGTGCTCTAAAAAGTGTGAAGCTCCCGCGACAGGTAAAGTCTCGTCGCGGGAGCCCACATTAACCCAAACACCAAATGCTGCTGATCGAACGGTTGAAACCTCTTCGGTAACAATGCGCAGACCGCTAGGCAGTATGGTGCGAGCCATTAATTAGTTATTCAGCAGGTGAATCGGTTGGAGTTGTTCCATCAGCAAGAACTGGAACCAAAGAGAACTTGCCCTTTGGATCGATCTCGTTGATCTCAACTTCAATCTTGTCGCCAACCTTCATGACCTCTTCTAGGTTCTCAATGCGCTTTCCACCATGCATCTTGCGGATCTGCGAGATGTGGAGCAAGCCATCTTTACCTGGAACAAGTGAAATAAATGCACCGAAAGTCGCAAGTTTCACAATGCTACCGTTGAAACGCTCTCCGACCTTAGGGATAACAGGATTAGCGATCGCCTCGATCATTGCCTTAGCGGCTTCGGCCTGTGAACCTTCAAGTGCGCCGATGTAGATAGTTCCATCATCTTCGATGGTGATATCTGCGCCGGTCTCGTCTTGAATCTGGTTGATCATCTTGCCCTTAGGTCCGATGATTGCACCGATCAAATCAGTTGGCACCTTGATCGAGATGATGCGAGGAGCCAAGAGACTCATCTCATCTGGCATATCGATCGCCTGATGCATGATCTCAAGGATGTGAAGGCGAGCCTCTTTAGCCTGCAACAGCGCTGCAGAGAGAACGGAAGCAGGAATTCCATCTAGCTTGGTATCAAGTTGTAGCGCAGTAACGAATTCCTTCGTTCCGGCAACCTTGAAGTCCATGTCGCCAAATGCATCTTCAGCGCCCAAGATGTCAGTAAGTGCGACATATTCGGTCTTGCCGTCAACTACATCTGAGATCAAACCCATTGCTATACCTGCAACAGCTGCCTTAAGTGGCACACCAGCGTTGAGGAGCGACATGGTTGATGCGCATACAGAACCCATAGATGTTGATCCATTTGATCCGAGTGCTTCTGAAACCTGACGAATTGCATATGGGAATTCTTCGCGAGTTGGAAGAACTGGAAGTAGCGCGCGCTCAGCAAGAGCACCATGGCCGATTTCACGACGCTTAGGTGATCCAACACGACCGGTCTCACCAACAGAATATGGTGGGAAGTTGTAGTTGTGCATATAACGCTTGTGGTTCTCTGGGCTCAAAGTATCGAGCTGTTGCTCCATCTTAAGCATGTTGAGAGTTGTAACTCCGAGGATCTGGGTCTCTCCACGTTCAAAGATTGCAGAACCGTGAACGCGAGGGACAACCTCGACCTCAGCGGTGATCGCACGGATATCGCGAACTCCGCGACCATCGATACGGATCTTGTCGCGCAGTACGCGTTGGCGTACAGACTTCTTGGTGACAGAGCGGAGCGCAGCAGAAACTTCCTTTTCGCGTCCTTCGAACTCTGTTGCCAATGCGAGCTTGGTAGCTGCATTGACCTCGTCTAGCTTGGTCTCACGATCTTGCTTTCCAGCAATTGTGAGCGCCTCTGAAATCTTTGATCCAGCGGCTGCATCAACAGCTGCGAAGACATCATCTTGGTAATCCAAGAAGACTGGGAATTCGCCGGTTGGCTTTGCAGCTACCTTGGCGAGTTCATTCTGGGCATCGCACATCTGGCGAATGAATGGCTTTGCAGCTTCAAGTCCTTGACCAACAATCTCTTCGGTTGGAGCTTGTGCGCCAGCCTTGATGAGATTGAGTGTCTGAGTTGTTGCTTCTGCTTCAACCATGATGACTGCAATGTCATCACCGGCGATAGAACCAGCTACAACCATATCGAAGACAGCCTTCTCCAAATCGGAGTGATTTGGGAATGCAACCCATTGACCTTCGATCAAAGCGACGCGAACTGCGCCGATTGGACCGGTGAATGGAAGTCCTGCAAGTTGAGTAGACATTGATGCTGCGTTAATAGCGAGCACGTCGTACATGTGGTCTGGGTTCAAAGCCATGACAGTGACGACAACCTGAACTTCGTTGCGCAGACCCTTAATGAAGGCTGGGCGAAGTGGGCGGTCGATCAAACGACAGGTGAGAATTGCATCTTCGGAAGGGCGGCCTTCGCGACGGAAGAATGATCCTGGGATCTTTCCCGCTGCGTACATACGCTCTTCAACATCCACTGTGAGTGGGAAGAAGTCGAATTGATCCTTTGGCTGCTTTCCAGCAGTTGTTGCTGAGAGCAACATTGAATCATCATCTAGATAAACAAGTGCGGTACCCGCAGCTTGACGTGCAAGGCGTCCGGTTTCAAAACGAATCTCGCGCTTTCCGTGCTTTCCGTTATCAATTGTGGCAACGGCGAACTTAACATCTGGACCCTCCATGGGTCATCTCCATTTCTCAGCTCTCTCATTTGAGGAAACGGATCTTCGATCGAAGTTCACGGAACGTGCCCGTAAACCACTACCGAGGACCGATTTACTAATGAGAGAACTGTTACTTAAATTTTCAAATTAATTAAAGTTTATTAATTAACGGCGAATACCGAGCTTTTCGATAATCGCTCTGTAACGTGTTACATCGGTCTTTGCAAGGTATTGCAGAAGACGGCGACGCTTACCAACCAGCAACAAGAGTCCACGACGGTTGTGGTGGTCATGATTATTAGTCTTGAGGTGTTCGGTAATCTCTTCGATTCGGCGCGAGAGCAGGGCAATCTGTGCCTCTGGGCTTCCTGTGTCAGTCGCGGATGCGCCGTACTTTGTAATGATTTCTAGTTTCTCTGCTGGCTTTAACGCCATGGTGGTGCTCCTTTGACTTTCACGAGGGCCTCGGTGTGAATCACGAAGGCGCGCTTTCTCGTTTGTAGGCGTAGGTTATCAGCGAGGCACCTGCGAGGAGAAATCGGCCCCATTTCACGCGGGGATTGGGCAACAAATCGACCTATGCCGTGAGCGCCTTGGCCTGAATGCAATCCTGCTTCATCTGCACCAAAAGTGGATCGAGTCCATCGAATTTCAAGGTGTCGCGTAGGCGAAATCCAATTTCCAACTTAGCCTCTTGATCATATAAATCCAAGCCTATTTGATCGATGGCATACGCCTCCACCTGACGACCGCGAACTCCAGGGAAGGTCGGATTGGTACCGACCGATATTGCAGCTTGCCAGCGGTTATCCCCTACCGAGAGCCAGCCTGCGTAAACACCATCAGCCGGAACTGTGGCATTGTCGGCAAGTTCGAGATTGGCGGTCGGGTAACCAATAGTTCGTCCTCGTGCTTCTCCGTGAATAACTGGCCCTTTGAGATAGAAAAAACGGGTCAACAATTGGTTAGCACGTTCGATGTCGCCGTCAACAATCAGGGTCCGGATTCGAGTAGATGAGATCGCACTTCCGCGATTCTCTTCGAGTCGGACAGAACTCACTTCAAAGCCATGGGCATGCTCAATAAGGTATTCAACATTGCCAGCTGCTTTGTGACCAAAGGTAAAATTCGCACCGACAGTTACATGCGTAGCACCTAGTTGTTTCACCAAAACCTCTTCGATGAAATCCTTTGGGGATTTAGCGGCAAACGATTTAGTGAAAGGAAGAACCACAACTTCTGTTGCACCGTTCTCTTTAAGAAGCAGGATGCGATCTTCCAGCGAAACCAGCGCTGAAGGTGTTCGCTCCGGAGCAAAGATTGATGTGGGATGTGGATCGAAAGTTAGTACTGTAACGGGGCCGTGCTTTGCGGCTTCAGCAAGGATCTGTTGATGGCCCCGGTGCACTCCGTCAAATATCCCAATCGCAACTGAGCTCATGACGCTGATTCTTTCATGGAAACCATGATTGGTGTCGCGAGATTTCTCTCCTTGAAATCTCGATTTTCCAGGAGAGCCACAAATGTTCCATCCCCTGCCAACCCGGCGTGCGGCCCCGCGGAAGAATTTGCGCTAATAGTGCGCCCAAATGAGATTTCGCTGAGTTCTTCTGGCGCTAAGTCGCGCACCGGTAAAATTCGAGAGATTCCCGCTGCGGTTGAGATGGGGGTGGCATCTTCCCAACCCGCACATTCTGCAATCTCAAATGGCGAGACCAGCGTGCGGCGTAGAGCGGTGAGATGGCCCCCTACTCCCAGGGCGTCGCCTAAATCTCGTGCAATAGCTCGGATATATGTCCCAGCAGAGCAGATGACGGAAATTTCGATTGAGATGTCAGTACTGCCCCGTGTAATCGAGTGAATATCAATCGATGTAATAGTTACTTCACGCGATGGCAGTTCAAAATCTTCACCCGCCCTAACTCTCTCGTGGCCTGTCTTGCCCGCAACTTTAATCGCACTCACGGAACTTGGGCGTTGAGAGATCTTTCCAACCATCTCGCTTAATGATCGCGAGATTTCAGAATCTTGGACCTTGGCAAGGATTTCAGGAGGGGTAGTTTTTATGATCTCGCCTTCGCGATCATCAGTTACAGTTGATTTTCCCAGCGCGATAGTCGCGCTATATCCCTTAGTTCCATCTACTACATATTGAAGTAAGCGGGTTGCGTTGCCCAATCCAAGAACTAGAACACCGGTCGCCATCGGATCCAGTGTTCCCGCGTGACCGACCTTCTTAGTTCCAAATCGACGTCGAATTCTTGCGACGACATCATGGCTCGTCATTCCACTCGCCTTATCAACGAGCAGAAAGCCATCCATGGATTAAGTTGATTTACTCAGAGATCTTGTAAGGATCGGGGTCGCCCGCTGGAGTAGCGCCTTCACGTAACTTTGCGAGCTCTGCATCTGCGGCACGAACAGCTGACATCAGATCATTCATCGCAGTCGCCGATTCTTGCAAGCCATCGGCGAAGAATTCAATGCTTGGCGTGATTCGTAATCCCAACGCACTCCCTACTTCGCGCCGAATCAGCCCTTTAGCTGATGCCAACGCTGCGGCAGTACCAGATTGTGCTTCTTCATCTCCAAGCACTGTATAAAAGATAGAAGCTTGCTGCAGATCTCCGGTCACGCGTACATCGGTAATCGTGATAAAGCCGAGGCGAGGGTCTTTAACCCGCGCCTCTAGCGTTGTTGCAATAACCTCTTTGATGCGATCTGCAACCTTTAGCGCACGATTGGATGCCATTATTAAGCCCGCTTCTTCTCGCGAATCTCAAATACCTGGATGACGTCGCCAACTTCGAGATCCTTGTATGAACCAAGTCCAATTCCGCACTCGTATCCATCCTTGACCTCAGTGGCATCATCTTTAAAACGACGGAGTGAATCGATGGTGAGGTTCTCTCCAAGGATTACGCCATTGCGCAAGGTGCGAGCCTTGGCGTTTCGACGGATGAACCCATCGAGTACCAAGCAACCTGCGATATTTCCAACCTTGCTCGACTTGAAGATGTCACGTACTTCGGCGTTACCGAGTACAACCTCTTCGAATTCAGGCTTAAGAAGTCCCTTGAGCGATGCTTCGATCTCTTCGATGGCTTGATAAATAACGGTGTAGAAGCGAACTTCAACACCCTCTTGATCAGCGAAGATTGCGGTTTGTGGCTCTGGCTTAACGTTGAAGCCGATGATGACGGCGGTTGATGCGGAAGCCAAGGTGACATCGTTCTTGGTGATTGCTCCAACGCCACGGTGAATAACGCGAAGGTCAACTTCGACGCCAACATCAAGTTGGAGAAGAGCATCTTCGAGCGCTTCAACAGAACCAGAAACGTCACCCTTGAGGATGAGGTTAAGGGTGCTGACCTTGGATTGCTCCATAAAGTCTTCCAGTGAAACCTTCTTGCGAGTCTTAGCGAGCATTGCATTACGCGTGGCCAACTGACGCTTTTCAGCGATCTGGCGCGCGGTGCGATCATCTTCGGCAACCATAAATGTGTCGCCTGCGCCCGGAACTGATGTGAAGCCCAAGACCTGCACTGGACGTGATGGACCGGCTTCAGAGACTGCATCCCCATTCTCATCGAGCATGGCACGAACGCGACCATATGAACCACCAGCAACAATTGCATCACCTACGTGGAGAGTTCCACGTTGTACCAGAACAGTTGCAACTGGACCGCGACCCTTATCGAGGTTCGCTTCAATTGCGACACCGCGCGCGGCATCGTCGGCAATTGCACGAAGATCGAGGGCGGCATCTGCAGTGAGCAGAACGCTATCAATCAACTCATCAAGGCCTTCGCCTGACTTCGCAGAAACGTTTACGAATATGGTGGTTCCGCCGTACTCCTCAGCGATCAAGTTGTACTCGGTCAATTGTTGGCGGACCTTATCTGGATTCGCGCCTTCCTTATCGACCTTGTTGACTGCGACCACGATTGGAACATCAGCAGCTTGAGCGTGATTAAGAGCTTCAATTGTTTGTGGCATCACACCGTCATCGGCAGCCACAACCAAGATGGCGATATCGGTGACCTTGGCACCACGAGCACGCATCGCTGTGAATGCTTCGTGACCAGGGGTATCAATAAAGGTGATTGCGCGTTCAACGCCATCGTGCATTCGGTGAATTTGGTATGCACCAATGTGCTGTGTAATTCCGCCCGCTTCAGACTTAACTACTTCAGTCTTGCGGATGGCATCCAAGAGGCGTGTCTTACCGTGGTCAACGTGACCCATCACGGTCACAATTGGCGAGCGCACGACGAGATCTTCTTCAGCGATATCTTCTAACTCTTGCTCGAGGTTGATATCAAATTCTTCAAGAAGTTCGCGATCTTCATCCTCGGGACTAACAACTTGGATTACGAAACCTAATTCGCCACCCAAAATTTTGAAGGTATCTTCGTCAACGGATTGTGTTGCGGTCACCATCTCGCCGAGGTGGAATAGCGCTGATACGAGTGAAGCTGGATCGCCATTAATCTTCTCGGCGAAGTCCATAAGAGTTGCACCACGACGAAGACGAATTACTGTCTTGCCATCACCATGCGGAACGACCGCTCCACCGAGAGATGGTGCAGCCATATTGTCGAACTCTTCACGAAGAGCCTTCTTGCTCTTGTGCGCCTTACCCTTCTTACTTCCTTGCTTACCGAATGCTCCTGCGGTACCGCCGCGTTGATGGCGACCGCCACCCTTTCCACCGAAGGTAGATGGTGCACCTGTTGAAGGTGCTGCAGATGGTGAACGATAAGGAGAACCTGCGCCGGCGCCACCTGGACGTGGTGCACCAGCACCAGTTCCTGTGCCGGGAGCTCCCGCTGGACGCGCTGGACGCGCTGCGAAACCGGGACGAACTGCTCCGGGACGATTACCCGACATAGGTGGGCGCTCGCCTGGGCGAATAGGTCGGTTTGCTGGCGGACGAGGCATTGCCCCACCAACTGCTGATGTGAATGGATTATTTCCAGCACGTGGTGGGCGAGGAATCGCGCCTGCCGCGGATGCTGGATTTGTTGGTGTAGCAAATGGATTGTTGCCCGGACGTGGTGGACGAGGCGCCGCATCCTCAGGTGCCGAAGCATCAGAAGATGCCACAGACTCTACTGGAGCTGTAGGAACAACTGGTGGTCGTGGCAATGCACTTGCTGGTGCAGTTGAACCTGCAGAAATACCGAGTTGATTTCTTGTGCTTTCATCAAGTTGTGCGATGGCAGCATCAATTTCAGCCTGGGTTGGTTCGGCTTTCTTTGCAGCACTCTTTTTGGCGACCGCTTTCTTAGCGGTTGCTGGAGCTCCTTCTGCCGGCTTCATATCCGGAAATTTCTCCATCAACTTGCGCACGACAGGCGCTTCTACCGTTGATGATGCTGACTTAACGAACTCGCCAACTTCTTGTAACTTAGCGAGGAGCTCTTTACTGTCGAGCCCTAACTCTTTTGCTAACTCGTAAACGCGGACCTTTGCCACAGTTGCCTTCCTGGTTCTCGGCCCCTGCGTCTATCGCTGAAGCCTAAATAAGTGCCTTACTCATGAGCGCGCGGTGCTCATGATTGTGTATGTGCCTTCATTTTTGCTCCTTAGGATATTGCTGGTTATTCATCGAACTGGTGTTAAGAAAATCCTCTAGCTCTTGAGTGTGCAGATCGTCACCGGACTTAAATGCCCGATTAAATGATCTACGCAACTTTGCTAACTCGAAGCAATTCGGGTGTAGCCAAGCTCCTCGACCATTGAGCATGTGACCAGGATCTGGAATTACCTGACCTTGGGCCACAACTAAATGGAGGAGTTCTTTCGAACTTTCCCGGCTCCTACACGCGATACAACTGCGCATTGGGACCATTAAGGAGAACCTTACTCGCTGGCAGCCGTGGGGCGTAATTCGTCGCTTTCTGAAGCGAGCGCGAGCGCAGCGGCCGCCTCGGCAGCAGCCTGCGCCTTGGCAATATCGCTCGGTTTGAGCAGCCTTTCAACGGGGTTATCTGGATGAATATCCATGCGCCAACCAGTGAGTTTTACGGCAAGTCGGACATTTTGGCCGTCTTTTCCAATGGCCAGGGAGAGTTGATAATCGGGCACGATGACCTTGGCAGACTTCGCCAAGAGGTCAACGATCTCAACGCTAGTGACACGGGCCGGAGCTAATGCGCTGGCAACATAGGTGGCTGGATCTTCCGAAAAATCTACGATATCGATCTTCTCGCCATGAAGTTCATCCATGACCGCTTTAGCACGTGCACCAACTGGCCCAATAAGTGCACCCTTTGGACTGACTCCAGAGCGATGTGAACGAACAGAGACCTTAGATCTTTGACCAGCCTCGCGTGAAACACCAACGATTTCTACGACGTTATCTTTTAGCTCAGGTACTTCAAGGGTGAAGAGCATCTTCACAAAGAGTGGGTGGGTACGAGAAAGCGTAACTTCCGGACCCTTTTCACCCTGGCGGACATCTACAACGTATGCCTTGATACGGTCGCCATGCTTATAGTGCTCGGTTGGCACCTGTTCGATGAGCGGAATCTTTCCTTCGACTTTGCCCAGATCGACATAAATGATATTTACATCGCGTCCCTGCTGAACGATCCCAGAGATAATGTCTCCGACGCTTCCAGTAAATTCCGCGACAATGACTGCATCGTTGCTAGCGCGCATCTTCTCTTTAAGAACCTTACGCACAACTGACTTAATCTTACTTTCAAAGCCCTCAGGCATATGAGTGATGGTCTCTGAATAAATGCCCTCGGCATCAAATTGTGGAACGTGAATTAAAATTTCACCAGTCTGACGATTAAGCACAGCTCGACCCTGTGGCATGGCCTCTGGTAGTTCTGCGTAACTTTCAGTGACGGTCTGTTCTATGGAATTGAGAAGTTTTTCTAGCGGAATTCCCTTTTCAACGGTCATCGCCAAGAGCGCGTCTACATCAACACTCATTCTTGTTCATCCTGATTGAGAGATTTAAATTCAATTTCAATGTGAGCTTGGGCGACATCAGCAAGTGGGACCGCCTTCATATCAATATCAACGGTTGAATCTCGCAGCTCACCTATCCGCCCTTTAACGAGCGTTCCATTGTGCAGAGCTAAGGTCGCTAGACGCCCATGATTCTTTCGCCAATGCCGGGGTTGGGTAAGTGGTCGTTCAATTCCAGGAGAGGAAACTTCAAGGGTAAATGGAGTTTCGCCCAGCTCTGGAAGGTTCTCCAGGATTTCAGAGATCTCCTTGGTCACAGAGGTAACTTGATCAAGATTGAGATGAGTTTCGCTATCAATAATAACGGTGAGAATTTTTGGTGAGCCACCGGTGAGAGTGACCTCTTCCAAATAAATACCAGTTCCCTCAAAGGTGGGACTTATTGCTGCGCTTACTGCTTCTATAACGCTCATTACTGGCTCTCTTTTCCGCTATTTAGTTGTAGATCCAATCATAACTCAACTTAGCGATGAGGGCCGCCACTACAAAGAGGAAGACTTTGCGCACGAGGGGTGATCCACCGCGAATCGCCAGACGCGAACCGATAACGGCACCCAAGACATTTGCAAACGCAAGCGCTAACCCCAAACGCCACCAGATATGGCCAGTAAGTTCGAAGGTGGCAATGGCGCCGAAATTGGTAGCTATATTTACCAGCTTTGCGGTCGCACTTGCTTTAAGAAATTCATAGCCAACAACGATCACCAATAAGAAGACCAAAAAGGTCCCGGTACCTGGACCAAAGAGGCCATCGTAAAAACCGATGAGCAGACCGCAACCAGCCACGATCCAAAGCCGCGTCCCATGTGTATAGCGCAAGGTCTCGCTCAAGCCGAGATCGGGCTTACGCCAGGTATAAATGCCAACTAGTACCAAGAGCGTCAAAATGAGCGGATGAAATATAGATGTTGGAAAATGCGCAGCGAGGTGAGCACCAGCGACCGAACCAATGAGCGCAGGGGTGGCCATTGTTAACGTAAGACGAAGATCAGGTCTGACCTTCTTAAAATACGAAGCGGCGGCGGTTGACGTCCCGAAGATCGATGGGATCTTATTGGTTCCGAGAATCATCGGAATCGGTTTATTAGATATTCCAATTAAGAGCGCGGGAAGTTGAACCAATCCCCCGCCACCGGCTACAGCATCAACAAATCCAGCGAAGCCCGATGCAAGGGCCAGAAAGATGAAGGTAGCGAGAGACATTAACGAATTGCGTTAAGTATTTCTGATACTGCGCTCTCGATGCCGAACTCCACTTTGCTACCAACGCTTCGTACCCGGAATTCGATTCTGCCTTCGGCAAGTGATTTTCCAACAATTACGATGTACGGAACTCCGATGAGTTCGGCATCTTTGAATTTCACGCCTGCGCTGGCTTCACGCCTATCGTCAAAGAGGACCGTCAGCCCAGCAGTTTCAAGTTCGAGAGCGAGTTTTGTGGCGTAATCGAAGATTGCATCGTCTTTACCGGCCGCGACCAAGTGCACATCGGCGGGCGCAATCTCGGGTGGCCAGTTAAGTCCGATCTCGTCATATGTCTGCTCAGCTATCGCAGCAACTGCTCGGGAAACACCGATTCCATACGAACCCATGGTGACAACTTGAGCCTTGCCATTGTGATCGAGGACCGTAAGACCTAAGGCTTGCGCATACTTGCGCCCCAATTGGAAGATGTGGCCAATCTCAATCGCGCGATCTATAACGACGGGAGTTTCACATTGCGGGCAAAGATCCCCGGCTTTAACTTCCGCAGCCTCAACAAAGGCCGTCACTGAGAAGTCACGACCATGAGTGACAAAGCGTGAATGCTTATCCTTTTGGTTCGCACCGGTAATCCAATGTGAACCCAGGGTGATTCTAGGATCGGCATAAACTTTTACACCCAGAGCTTGTGCATCCTGTGGTCCCATATAGCCCTTGACCAAAGCGGGATACTTAGCGAAATCTTCGTCTTCAAAGAGTCGTAGATCTTGGACACCCGGCAGGTTTGCCGCCACGCGCTTGAGATCGACTTCACGATCCCCTGGAACAAGAATTGCAATCGCTGCTCCGTCTGCCATCAGCAACACATTCTTTAAAGTATCTGCTGCTGTGATGCTGCCACCAAATTTAGCGTTCACGAGTTCAACGAGAGAATCAATCGTTGGAGTATTAGGCGAATCAAAGACTTCGAAGGTTGGCGCAACTTCGCCGACATATGGAGCAACTTTGGTAACCATAGCTTCCACATTTGCAGCAAAGCCACACTTCTCACAGAGTACGTACGTGTCTTCACCCGTTGGGCAAGGAGCCAGGAACTCTTCGGATTTTGATCCTCCCATTGCGCCCGACATCGCTGAGACGATGTTGAACTTCAGACCAAGGCGATTAAAAGTCTTGATATAGGCCTCGCGGTGGCGTTGATAAGAAGCTTCAAGACCTGCATCATCGATATCGAATGAGTACGAGTCCTTCATGACAAATTCGCGGCCGCGGATAATTCCACTGCGCGGCCGCGGTTCATCGCGGAACTTAGTTTGAATCTGATAAATAGAGAGAGGGAGATC
>Ga0118677_10004609_pt1 | contig 24953 bp, 24 predicted proteins | sample AliMusrvi5mmetaG_FD_86154 | JGI IMG/M metagenome (GOLD analysis project Ga0118677, IMG submission 86154)
GTATAATATTCATAATAATTTATTAAGAATTTAATTACTTACAAACACAAAATGCCAAAAGATAAAAAAGGATTTTTCCAAAAAATAAAAAAAATGGTTACCTTCAGTAATGACACCAAGATAGATGACGCTGAAACAACTGAATTAGAAGAGGCGGAAAAAGAAGATAGTATTTTGGATGATGAGGAGGAAGGCCAGCTGGCGGTAGATATGTGCCAGACCCCCACAGAAATAATAATAAAAACCATGGTGGCGGGTGTAAAACCGGAGGATTTGGATATTGCTATTACCAGAGATATGGTCACAATCAGAGGCAAGAGGGCTGAATCATATGAGGCCTCAGAAAACGACTTCTTCCATAAGGAACTTTATTGGGGCTCCTTTTCCAGAACCATCGTTCTACCGGCAGAAGTTGAAATAGAAGAAGCTGAAGCTTCAGAAAAACACGGCCTGCTCACCCTTGTTCTTCCTAAAATAGATAAAAATAGGCAATCTAAATTAAAAGTTAGAACAAACTAAACATGACGCCCGAAGAAAAAGAACTACTAAAAGAAACCGCTGAATTAGCCAGGGAAAATAATAAAATCCTCCGTGGTATACGCCGAAGTAATCGCGTAAGCACTTTTTTACGCGTAGTGTACTGGGTAATTATCTTAGGCTCAGCTTTTGGAGCGTATTATTATTCCAAACCATATATTGATGCTATTATAAAAAGTTATAATGGGATGCAGGAAAACATACAAAGCGTGAAAAATATTACTAATAAACTTCCTGCCTTACCTAATTGGCTTGGCGGTAAATAGTAGATTTTAAAATGTGCCGAGACCCAGGCTCGAACTGGGGACATCTTCCTCTTCAGGGAAGCGCTCTACCAACTGAGCTATCTCGGCATTGGTATTCAAAGATATTACACTATTTTTAATTTAATTTCCAGTCCCTTTATTTGTGCCCTCGGCAGGAATCGAACCTGCATCTAAGGTTTAGGAAACCCCTATCCTATCCATTGAACGACGAGAGCAACTGACCTATAATTTTGACTTGATTAAATCTATCATACTCATGATTAATTTGAAATAGTAATGACTCTTTCTCACCCTAACCCGACACATTCCATATTTTAACCTTCCCATCTTTTTACCCCTAATAATTTCCCCGACTAAGACTTTGCTGACACTAACGCCTGTGACTTTTGACCAAAATTCTTTTGCTATCTTATGGTCAAGGTCTTCATACAGTCTGAGAGAAATTTTTAAATCATCATCTTTTACACCTAAACTCCTAAGGGAGCAGATAAAAACCCTAATTAATTCTGAATCCCCATTTATCAAATTTAATTCGCTTTTGTTACCTTCTCCCCAATACAGAGCAGCCAAGACAAACAATTTAGACTGTTTAGAAAATTTTCGTAACAAACTAACGGCATCCTTCTTTGATTTTTGCCACTCATCTAGTGCTTTATTCTTACTCCCAGTGCCTCTTAAATCAAAATCAACCTTCACATCTTTAATATAGGTAAAAATAGTAGTTTTACCTTGTGGAACAATTTTATGAATACTGTCGAGGCTAAGTCCGCTTTTTCGTAGCCTTATTATCTCAGCAATATCTTTTTCACTTGTTTTTGGTTTGCCCATCAGGACATTATATCAGAACCTTAATATATAACAAGGACGATAATACAATTCTATTTAATTATTGAAGTATTACAAATTCAATAGTTTAGATATTCCTTCTTCATCAAAACCAACCACAATATCTCCACCAATATCAATCACCGGCACGCCCATCTGTCCACTTATTTCTACCATCTCCTTCCTTTTAGCAAGATCAGTGGAGACATTAAACTCCTCATATTTTACACCTTTCTCCTTAAAAAAGTCCTTAGCAATATTACAATAATGACAGGTGGGTGTTGAGTAAATTTTAACTGTTTTGTTAGCCATAAAATTATTTAATTAAATTAGTAAAGCGTTTGAATATTCTACCATATCTGCTAAGATGAGAGCAATGCGGGTATGGTATAGTGGTAGAACGAGACCTTCCCAAGGTTTAGACGCGGGTTCGATTCCCGCTACCCGCACTTTTTATCTCAACCAATCCAAGACTTTTTGCCAGAAACTAATGTCAGTTGAATCCTGATCAGAACTAGTGGCGTCATCTTTGTCCACAATCACAATCACATCTTCCCCGGGTTTGACCAAGCCATATTTTTCCCTTATTTCCTCCTCTTTTCCCTCCTCCGTTTTTAATCTTTCAATTTCTGATGATAGCATTTTCTCCCTGGCCTGCAAGCCCGCATAGACCACCGCCGTTTTAGCTAAATTAACCTTGGCCATATGCTGTTTTTTATAAATTCCCCAAACAGCATTAACGGCCACAGCAATTAATATTAATAAAATAACCAACGTGACCTTGGAATAGAGAAAATTCTTAAGTCTTCTTTTTTCTTGAAATTCCAGCATAATTAGTATATAGTATACAACATATAGCTTTTAGTATAAAGTAAGATTAAACAAAAAATATTATGATATTTGATCAAAAACACAAAAAGAAAGTCGGCGTAGTTTGGGCCATTGTCTGTGTTATAGTGGCTATCAGTATGATTGCCTTGTATATTCCTATTTTGTGGTCCTAATCCTTACCACCTATCTACAATCACCCCCACGTAAGATCGCGACCCCTCCTAAGAAAGACGGGGTAAATTCAACCTCTCCCGCCGACCTCCCTTTATCCACTGGGAGGTAAGGAAGGAAACTGAAGTAAGCGATAGCTTACTTTGAAAACTTTCACCGTGGTGAAAGTTTAAGATATCTTCGTTCCTCCACCTTCCTTAGCAAGGATGGTTTAGACGGTTGTACCCTCTTTTTAAATTTCCCCAAAAATGCTAATATTTATTTTATGAGTATAGAAGACCCGACAAAACAAGATTTACCAACAGCGCAATCTGATATACAGGACGAAAAGAAGACTCCTTCAGATTTTTTTGAGCGAAATCCTAAAATAGAGCACCTTCTATTTAAACAGGGAGGAGAAGAACCTGTAGATGTAACATTAAAATCCATAACCGGTGATGGTTTTGTTTTCAAACACGCTGTTTCTCCAGATATGGAAAAGATAAACGACTTATATTTAAGAGGAAGGGAAAAACCATATACGATAATTCATAATCATCCTACAAAAATTAAAAGTAACCGAAACGAAAACTCATTTCCAAGTTATCAAGATTTAGATAGCTTTTTAATTGATGATGAAGTAAAGACCACTGTAATATATCAGCATAATCCTACCACGAATAAATCGGAAGGAATGTTTGTAATTAGAAAAACAGACAACACTCCAAAATCAGGCATAAAATTAAGCGGATTAATTAAAGGTATTGAAAAGCCAAAAGATGCAGAGGATGAAATAGAAAGAAGACGTCCTGGGTTGTCCTTCAGGTTTGCAAAAAAATATAAACACTCAGGACCTCTCCATGATTATTTTAATCTAGAGTGGAATCAGGATGGTAAATTTGGGCAATTGAAACTTTCAGAAGATGAAAGGAGAAAAGAACGACAGAGATTACTAATCGAAATTGCTGAACAAATGCATTTACAAATAAAATTTGTCCCTGCTGAAGGTTTTTGCTATGAGCCAGGCAAGGGATTTATAAAAGATAAAAAGTAAAATACTCTAATCTGTCCTTATCATCTTTAAGAACACATCTTGGGGAATATTTACCACCCCGCGGTCTTGCATGCGTTTTTTACCTTCCTTTTGACGCTCGCGGAGTTTCATTTTACGCGTAATATCTCCACCATACATATGAGCAGTCACGTTTTTCTTCATACCGGAAACACTGCGAGAAGAAATAATCCGGCCCATGGCCTTACCCTGCACTTTAAAGGTAAACATTTGGCGCGGTAATATTTTATATAATTTTTCCACAGCGTCCTCAGCCTCCAGCTCCGCCCGGCGCCTGGATACTACTCGAGAAAAAGCCGGTACTATATCATCAGCCACCAGCACATCCATCCGCACCACATCCGCCACTTTCATCTCACCAATTTCATAAGAAATGGAAGCATAACCGGAAGTGAGGCTCTTTAATTCATTAAAATAATTTCTCATTAATTCTCGCAAAGGCATGGTCAAACTCACAGAGGTTCTGGTATCGCCAAACACTTCAGAATCCCCCACCAGCGCTTCATGGTCATAAAGGCTTTGCATTATTTCTCCCAAATACTTGGCTGGTGTAATTATTTTTACCTTGACCCACGGTTCCAAAACTTTTTCTACGGTATTATCATCTGGAAAAAGAGATGGAGAATAAATCATCTCTTCCTTGCCGTTTTTGTAAATTATTTTATAGGTAATGCTGGGATTGGTAATCACTAAATCCAAATTAAATTCCCTCTTAAGCCTTTCCATTATTATTTCCAAATGAAGCATACCCAAAAAACCGCAACGAAACCCGCGCCCTAAAGTACCGGAAGTTTCTTCTTCATGAGCAAAGGAAGAATCCGACAAACGAAGACGGCTGAGCGCTTGTTTTAGAAAATCAAAATCATCGGCGCTTTCCGGATAAACAGAAGCCCACACCACCGGATTTGGTGTCATATAACCATGAAGCGGTGCGTGATTATCTTTCAGAGAAGAAACCGTATCTCCCACTGAAGCAATACCTGGCTGTTTTATACCAGTTACAATATAACCAATCTCTCCGGAAGAAATTTTTTCCATCGGCATTTCACTGGGATGGAAAATACCAACCTCTAGTGCCGAAAATTTTTCATTAGCTACTTTAAAAACCAGTGGAGTATTTTTTGTCACTTCGCCGTTCAAAACACGCACGTAAACAATCACTCCGCGATGATTAGAATATTGAAAATCAAAGACGAGAGAACGAAAAGTATCACCTGCCCCGAGTCCACTCGAGGGGTCACCCTCAAATTCATCTTTAGGTGGTGGTACGCGTTTTATAACCTCAGCCAAAAGGTTAGCTACTCCCTCACCAGTTCTACCGGATACCTCTAAAATCTCATCCGGTTCTACCCCCAAAAGAGAGACGATTTCCATTTTAACGTCATCTACCCTGGCTAAAGGTGAGTCAATCTTGCTGACCACGGGGATGATTTTAAGCCCTAATTCACGGGCCATATTCAGGGTGGTAAGTGTTTGCGCCTGAACTCCTTGGGTAGCGTCTACAAGCAAAATTGAGCCTTCCACGGCCTTTAGCGCTCGGGAAACCTCATAGGAGAAGTCTATATGCCCGGGAGTATCAATCAAATTAAGAATGTAATCCTGCCCATCAACCTTGTATTTCATCCGGACCGGTTGCATTTTAATAGTGATCCCCCGCTCGCGCTCCAGCTCCATGGAATCCAGCACCTGCTCCATCATTTTTCTCTTTTCAATAGTATTAGTAATTTCAAGCATACGGTCAGCCAAAGTGGACTTGCCGTGATCAATGTGGGCAATAATGCTAAAGTTTCGTATGTGCTTTAAATCCATGGGGTGATATTAGCAGAAAAATCATATTTCGGCTATATCCGCTGGCAGAGGTTTTGCCTTCCAAATCTTGTGATGCAGAGTAAGCCAGATTTCCTCAATTTCCTTATTTTTTAATAATTTTAGAACAATAATACCCACAATCAACCCTAAGACTCCGGACAAGAATCCCTGCATAAAAATACCAAAAGTAGTATTTAAATTAAATAAATCATCAAAAATATTCAAGCCAACGTAAGAAGCAAAACCCATCATGACCGAAGCGGAAAAAGTATGAAAAAGAGTAACTCTTAACGACTTAGTAAAATTCGCAAACTCCCAGCCAAAACAGACCCATAAAATAATACAATTTATAAAAATAGCCAGGCTATAACCAAGAGGTAACATCAGGACGGATGTACCAGCAATGTCATTGACGCGGAAAAGTGACTCAATAAAATATTGGAAAATGGCACAAGTGGTAAAAATCTTAATAAAGAAATATGACAAGCCAACGATCAGGACGCCGGAAATACCACCAATAATCAAGGGCTTCTTGGTATTACCCATAGCGTAATAACCACGCACAAAAAGAAGGATCAAGCCTTGAGCCACGGCGGAAAAAGAAAACAAGGCCAGAGCCGCCGCCGTGAGCCTGGTATTATCCCAGTTAAATTCTCCTGCTCCTAAAATAGTTCTGACCACCTGAGCGCGCAAGACAATGAACAGGATAGAAATAGGAATGGACCAGAAAATAATATGCCGAGCGGAAGTGATTATCTCAGCTAAAAATTTCTCCCTTTGCTTCTCGGCAAAAAATCTGGCAAGTGTTGGAAAGGCCGCAATAGAGTAACTGACACCAATAAGGGACAAGGTGACGGATTGCATATTTATGGAAAAATTAAAAACTGAGACTGATCCTTCCGGCATAAAGGTGGCCATGGCAATTAAAAATATAGTGGTGATTTGCGTTATACCCAAGGTAAAAGTACGCGGCACGGAAAGCATCATCACCTTTTTTATTTCTGGCCAATTAAAATTCAGACTGAATTTTGGAAACATCCCCTGCTTGATAACAAAAGGAATCTGAATGATTAAATGCAAAAGGGCTCCTAAAATAACACCATAAACTACCCCCTTTAAACCAAGGATGGGATAAAAAACCAGCACGCCTAAAATGATTCCCAAATTATAAACCATTGGGCTAATGGAATAAATAATGAACCGCTTGTAAACCTGAGTTATACTGCCAAAAAAGTTTGATAGGCCCAGGAGAATTGGAGAGAGCAAGAGAATGCGAGTAAAATTAATAAGCTCTGGGGAATCTTTTACGGAGAAACCTTTAAAAATAAAAGGAGTAAGATAAGGAACTAGTAAAAAAGCAATGATGCTGACGATAACAATGAGTAGAAAAAAGGCTGAGAAAATATTATCAATAAATTTTTTACTTTCCTCCACGCTAATATTTACCTTTTCAATAATAAAAGGAACCAACACGGAAATACCCACGAGCGAAGCCACCATCACAAAGATAAAATCCGGAATCCTAAAGGCGGAATAATAAATATCTAGATCATGCCCAGCCCCAAAAGTACTGGCCAGAAGGCGGTCTCTAACTAAAGCCAAAAGCTGACAAAGCAAAGCAAAAAAGCTAAGCAGATAAGCCGCCTCATGCAGGCCGTTGATTTCCTTGCTAAAAAAATTCAAAAACTTCTTGACCATATAATCCTGTCATTATACAGGATTTATTTTATTTTACCAAAGCAAAATCGCCCCTTCGGGGAGCGATTTTGCATGTTGCTTTCGTACCTATAAGCCGAATTCTGTCCTGATGTTTTTACGCATCATGGACGATCATTTATCTGGGCTCAAAATTACTTTTGGGCTCAAGCGGCACTCGCCAATCTTGCCCGCCACAAGCGGCTTTGCAAGATTGAGCGTCCTGAACGAAGTGAAGGGCCCTTCGTAAAAACTCAGGACGCTCAATTTTGTAACCACCTAAGGTGGACAAAATTGGCGCACGACCTTGCACAGGGGTAAGGATTTGATCGTTGCATTTCCATTTTTCAATGGAAGTATTCCTTGCGGAACTCCTTTGCTTTCGCTCAGGACGTTTCTGTAGTCACCTCTCAGATTACTCTGGACGGGCGTTACCCGCTACCTTTCTCCCCAATTTTACTCAGGGCTGTGTTCGGACTTTCCTCCCTAAGTCTTTCAACCAAGAGCGATCATCCAATACGGAAGCTTTATGATAATAACACGAAAGGAGTGAAAACACAACACCACCCACTTCGCAAAGTTCACCATGGTGAACTTTGCTTTATTCTGTATTCCCCGTTTCTTTTTCCTTTTCCAATTCCACTCGAAGCTCTTCCCCAGCTTCGCTACCAACAAGTTTTAAATCATGAATATAATCTAAGGCGCGTCTTCTTAATTCTGGATCTTTTTCTGTGAAACCGGTAAATTTTTGCTCTCCTTTAATCTTAATATTACCTCCTTTTATTGTTTTAGATTTTCTAGTTGGTTTTATATAAATCGGTCCACTTTTCTCTTCCTGTTCGACAAAATCTCCAGCTCTACGAAATGCTTGATTGGTATCAGCTGGAAGACCTTGCTTGTCATATTCTTCCGCAGAAATTCCTATTTCTTCAAAATATTTTCCTGGTTTGATATATCCGCCCTTTTTAATAAGAATTTCTTCTTTTTCTTCTGGGTTAATACGAACATAATCTCCTAAATATATTTTCCCGCCATATTTTCCTCCCTGATCTGGCAACCCCTGGTCGATCCATAAATTTTTCATATCTCCAAATTCTGCCAATAACACTCTAGCCTTTTCTAGTGCTTCATTTCTTAAACTATCTGCCTTGGGATTGTCTGCTCTTTTGAGGCTCGCTCCACTTCTATCCCATGATTGACCTTCTTCAAGCTCGGGATTTCTCTCGGTTTCATCATATACAATAACTGACGCTTCTTTATCCTTAATTCTTGATTCAATGTATCTTTTAAATGTATTATGTCTTCCTTGTTCTTTATCCCAATCCTCTTTATTTTCGTGAAAATGTCTCAACATATTGAATAACATATTTTCATTTTTATGTGCTTCAATACGATAAAATCTTGGGGCCTCCTCTTCTGGATACATAGCCTTCCATGTTTCTTTTAATAACCAACCAAAAGGAACAGCGCTTGTTTCTGTAAGAAAAATATACTTTGGATTAACTTTATCGTGCCATAATTGTACTTTGGCTTTAGCAAATTCTTTATATGATTCCACATTTTCGGGAGTCATAACTCTGTATTTACTTTCCGCCTTCTCACCCCTTTCTGGCGCATCGGGTTGCATTGGTATCCCTTGATTTATTGGATTTTCTTGTCTTTCCATATCACAAATATATCACAACCAAACAAACACCTCAACGAGCGTTGAGGTGTTTGGGATCGGACCCCTCCTTTCTTAGGAGGGGTCGGCTTCTGAGCCGGGGGTGGTTTGGTGTTTTAAATCTCACACTTCCCTCCTGAGCAAGCTAATTCCTTGGCGCCGTTAGTCAAATCCTGTTGTTCATAAATCATCAGTTTGGAGAAATCCAAATGACCCAAATTCTTTACCCTCTTCTCATATTCTTCCTTAGTAATTTCCTCATAAGGAGCAAGCTGATATACGTGATCATTTTTTGGTAAGAAAGCCAAACCGCCGACAATCTCCCAATTTTCATAAACAAAGTTTGCCACAGACAACCACTCATTATCATTAGCATAAATAGTCACGGAAGGATTGTGTTCGGTAAAGTGCACTTTCAAACGGCGCCATTCATTTAACATTTCCAAAGCGGTCACATCCTTGCTGACCACCGCTCCTTCCGGTGCTTTGACTGGGAACTCCATAACCATTGTGCTGGCATTAGAAGTGGAATAACCAACTTCAGGCATTATTGGGACACCCTGATCCTGAGCTAATTTCAAAAGTGGATCATTGGCAGAGATACGAACGCGACGAATATAATATTTGGAATACCAAGGATGCATACCGGAACCCACACCAAGGAGCTGTCCGGAATTTCCATGCGGCTTGACGCAAGTGATGGCGGTGGAAGGATTCTTACCTAAACGCTTGGCATATTTTTTATTTGTGGCAACAGCTTCCAAACGCAAAACGTCCAAATTCTTATCGTCACGAATCAGTTTATTATCATAATAACCGGTAATGGAAACTCCCAAAAGCTGTTCCTCCTCGCAATTTTCTTTCCACTCTTTTGACAAATATTTAAAGTTAGTTAAAGTGGCCTGATAAGTACCAACGATGGTAGCCAAGCGCATCTTTCTCTTCAAACTTTCCATGGTGTCATTTGGGCGAACCACGATAGAGGTAAGATTACAAAATTGTTTTGATTGCAAATAAATTTCTCCACAAGGATTTACCCCAATTTGTTTCTTACCCTTAATCACTTCCCAGCGTCTCTTTGGAATCTGCTTATCTAAATCACCACGATTAAATATTCCGCGTTCACCACTCTTGGAAGCCACAAGTGAAGTCCACTCTTTCAGAAATTCATCAGCGGTTGGTTTGACTTCATAAACAGCCGAGTTATTAGCCATAGAACGCTGACCCTCAGTTTGCCAGAAAGTACCCTTTTTAGAATCACGCATATCAGAGTCATCCAAATTTGAAAGTGAGATCAAAGCACTGCGACGCACACCACCAGCCACCACAATCAAACCAATCTGACAGATAATGTCGTGCAAATCCAAAGTGGTCAAACGGCGACCTTGTCTGGCCAACATTTTTCTTTTAGTGAATTGCATCAGTTCCTGAAGTGGAGCCGGACCGGAAGCTCGTCCACCCATCACGGCCAAACGCGCACCCGCTGGACGAACCAAAGAATAATCTATTTCTACATCCTCACCACCGGACCAAACATTACAAGCCTTCACAAATGACTCAGCCCAACCTTCCTTGCTATCCTCCACGACAATAGTCTTGGCTTTCTTGCCGGTTTGTTTTTGTATCTGAGGAAACTTTTCAACATTTTCCGGCTCCACAGAAAAACCGCAACCCGCTCCGCACATTGAGACATACATAATTTCTGATAAATCCTGCCAATTAACGGGAGCAATATAGGCGCAGTTATAAGCCGTCACGTTTGTATTTCGAGCCGCTTTACCGGAAGACCAAAGTAACCTCATAGACGGACAAATTTCTTGCTTGATGATAGACTCTCGAACTTCCTTATATTCCTCCTCGGTTATTTTCTTACCAAGATTCTCTCTCATAAAATCTATAAAGCGATCAACGGCTTCCACCCAAGTTTCCCGACGGCCAAGCTCATCACGGAAGCGCGCATAAAATTGATAGAAAATAAATTCTTGATATGAACCCTTAAAATATTTACTGCTCTCGGCAATCTTATCTTTTATTTCTTTAGAAATCACCAATTCTTTTCTGAGCTCGTTTCTTTTGGCACGATACAAAATATATTCCTTGGCAGTTTTTACGTATTCGCTTAAAATCAATTCTTTCTCCACGGAATCCTGAATACCTTCAACAGTTGGAACGAAATTTGGATATTTTTTGGAAATCCGGACCAAATCCGCAAAAACTTTGGTGGCCACAAGCTCTGCTTCCTCCAAAGAACCCTCGCCAGACACCAACATACCTTTATGAATGGCTCCAACAATCTTCATCAGGTCAAAAGGAACGATGGTTCCGTCTCTTTTCTGAATACTTTTTACTAATTTCATCCCCTTCTTTTCTTCCACTGTGTTTTTTACCATTGTTTTTTATAAATTAGGAAATGTTTGATTTTAAATATTTTCTAATTTTTATTATTAAACTATTTATAAATTTTCTTAAATATTATTTTAAGGTCACTCAATTTTACACTAATTTAATTAACAAAAGAATAGGAAAACGACAAAAAATACCAAAGAAAATCAAAAACCAGGCAGTGTAAAGGCAAGCGGTGAAATTTACTTATAACACAAGACGAAAAAGGCGTTAGAATTTAGGAAAAATTATTTATTTAGGAAAATAGCCTGGTCTCCAACGTTTAAACCATACGCCTGGGCCTCATTGGCATTTATTTCCAAGATATATTGTGATTTTATACTTCCTCCAAAAGTGGTAGGAAAAGAACTGGCTTGTAAATTAGATTCAATCAAAACTATTTTCCAATTATCATCAAAAAATATCATATCAATAGGTATCAGCATGTCCTTCATCCAAAAAGAATGACTGCCAATTTTATCAAAGACAAAAAGCATGCCATTTTTATTATAAAGAGTCTTTCTGTTTGACAGTCCGTTTGCCCGATCAACGTCATTCTTAGCTATTTCCACGCCCCAATTGTTCCCATTGATATAAATTTGTCCAGTCGTATTCAAAACCGCCTCAGAAGACGTGGCTTGAAACAAACCGCTGCCTTGCTTTTGCAGTAAACCAATCTGACTGGCGGTTTTACCAACCACTGGATACGTGGCAAAAAATTTAAAAAAGGAGACGGGAGCCAAACCAGCCCAAAATATAAATCCGGAAGTTATAAATAATAATATAACAATAATAGTTAATAAAATTTGTTTCATTTTCTTAACCAAATTATATAATAAATAATTTTTCTTAGCAATCCAAGTAAATAGCCGGGCGCTCCTCAGAGACGCCCGGCCTTATTTTCATCAGTCACCTCCCGTTATTTTACCACCGCAATCACCAAATGAACTTGGTCACCAATAGGAAAAGAATACTTCCGAATTCCGCCCAGCCTCTTCCCGGCGAAAAATGACCGGAGGACTATTTTCCCTCCGATGACATTAACACAGGTTACATAATGACCACCCTCAAACTCCCAATGGTCATTAACCGTCAAGCCGATGAAAGAGTCAAACTTCCCAGGCGTTTTCTTTCCCTTGGCGAACTCAGATGCTAGGAGTTCTGTCCTCCTCGTAGCAATCAGCTGAGCATATTCCTCAGACTGACCGCAGAGAGAGAGTTCGTAACCCGTGGCCTGGCACGCGCCGTGATCCGTAATAGAATCAACGATTACCCCACCCGGCACGCTGAGATCTCCACCGCTGAAGCCGAAGGCTCGAAACGTTATGACCTCTTCCTTTCCATCATAACCGATATAGTTCGAGTGTCCCGGCAACAGACTCGGCGGACAAAAACTTCCGCGGAATTCAACTTCAGGATATTTGTCAAAAATATCCTGACGTCCATTGATCAATGGAACGTGACGAACTTTAAATTCACCGACCAAAGAACAAGTAACACTCATCTGTCACCCCCATGACTGTATTTAAACACTTGATTATGTTTAAAATGTCTCCAAATTAATAATACGCTCATAAATATTTTAGGCAAGAAAAAAGTCCTTGCATTTTTCTGTGGATGTGATATAATAGTAAATAGAGGTCAGTTGACTGCGGTAGTTGATAGAAGTTGGTGACTTTGGTTGGATAACGCGGCCTAGGCCAAAAGCCTTTACAACCGTGCCTTCTGGAGGAGACCCGATCAACAAAACATGACGCTGTTGTCTCTAGCCCCCTTCCACTTTGAGTGCGGGGGTTTCGTATTATCTAGATTCCAAAACTTCTATTTGCAACCTACAAATGCTTCTTAATATTATTCAAATCCCCGTAAAGACAAATTGGCTGGCAGGTCTGAATTTCATCAGCATGTGGCACCTCAAAAGGAATGTCATTTAATAAAAATATCTTCTTGTCATTGACATAGGCCTGCCCTATCTCAATTAAAACATTTGGACCAATATAATTCTTCTGGCCGTGCTTCTCATTATTAACAATCAAGATGGCATCACTCGCGCAGATATTCCGATAATGCTGTTTCATATAATCATTCTCGATTTTAACCTGAACATGTTCTCCGGCATGTGCCCGATTCCAAATATCCATTTTTTCTCCCTTATTATAAGCTTCGTAATCTGGGTGGATCCAGCCAGCTAAACCCAGCTCACATAACTGATTTTTACACTCCACCATTTCCTTTAAAAAACTGTTACTGCCCAGCACGTATATTTTCATAATATTTATTAGATAATATTTAATTCTTTAAACCAAAAATACCAGACAGGCTCCAGCCCTGGTTTTTCATCCCACTCTTCATCAGTAATTTCTTTCTCTAAATATTTCTCCGTCCTTTGTGCCAACTCTAATATCTCTTCCTTACTGACAAATCTCGCCTGCTTTGTTTCAACCTCGCTCCTTTTTAATTCACCAGAAACTTGCGCTTCATAAATTTTCCACTGATGCCAAGTACCACCCTCTCGCCGGCAAGGATTTTCTTTTCTACCTTCAATCAAAAGTTTTAAATTTATGGTATTTAAGCCAACCTCCTCAGACAATTCCCTTCTGGCGGCATCCTCAAATAAAATATCCGCATCAACGTGACCAGCCGGCGGAGCAAAACCATATGGCGGCCGCCCCCGTTCAATAAGCAAAAGTTTATCTCCTTGCCAGACTAGCATGCCAACGCTTTTGTGATCACAAATTTTCATACCCTTATAATATCACAAGGGCTTATTGTTTTCTAATCAAAATTAGTGTATCTTTTACGGAATACGGAGGGTTCGCATAGCGGTCTAGTGCGCCACCTTGGAAAGGTGGTAAGGGGGAAACCCCTTCAAGAGTTCAAATCTCTTACCCTCCGCAAAATCCTTTAAAAAATGGAATTGGAAACCAACATATATATAAATAAAATCATTGGAGAATTAATCGCTCCAGTAAAAAGTCTTTGTTTATTGAGCACCGATGAAACTAAAATCCCAGAACAGATTTTTTCTGTTCTTTCCTCAAAGGAATTTACTTACCTAACCAAAAAACGTGCTCAGCAGTACAAACAAAATATAATAGATAATATAAGTAAATTTTATTCCGATAAAAAACCCATACATTTATTTCTAGTTCTGGGCGGTGGATACCGAGCAAAAATAATGCAAACGGATAAACTGACTTTTTCTCCAGGGCTTGGAGACTTATTGGCCTTATTTCAGATTAAAAAATTTATAAATAAAGCATCACATTTGTATCCTTTTGGTGTTATTTTCACCATCATCCTAGATAATAGATGCGCTGAGATATCTAACGCCATACCAATTATAAATACCAAGCAATACGCTGTAAAACTAAGAGATTACATTAAAAAACTAAACTTAGCAGAAGAAATTAATGTGATATTACAATCTGATTTTTTGGATAAGAAAAAATTTAAACAAATAATTCAAACCGAAAATATAGCATTCCCTATTTCACAAATATCAGATACTGACATTATAAACGCCAAGCGTTTTAATAATGTTGTTTCTGAAAATGATCATCATGTTAGTGTCCAGCATTATAAAATAGTTAATAAAATTTCAAGAAGACTAATAGCTGAGCATATTAGAAATCTTAACGGAATTCTTCTTTACCAGAGGTCTAACGAGGATGCATGCGCTTTTCGCTCCTTTCCTGGTGGTGATTCTAAAATTCAATGCGGTGAAGTCGTCCTATTATATGACAAAGAAATGATTAAAAGGCCTTTACTTATTACATCAGAAAATTTTATGAACTATGATTTATTCGATGTTAAATTATTTGATAATCAGAATATATTACCGAAAGTTAAAGTTGCAAAAAAGAAATAAACATCAGTGGTCTTGCTGTCCTATAGATATTTTTTGTGATATAATATAACTTATGATTATAAGATCAGTTGTTCAGGTTGGAAATCCGATCATCAGAAGAAAGTCTAAAAAAGTTACCTCGGTAACCTCTCTTAAAATTAAAAAAACTATCAGAGATTTGACCCAGACAATGCGCGCGGCTAATTTAGTTGGCATATCAGCTCCCCAGATCGGCTTAAATTTACGAGTACTATTAACTGAAATAAGAAAAACTCCTTATCGAAAATCAAATGAGTTGGACAAGATGAGAATTTTTATAAATCCTAGGATTACTTTTATGTCTAAAAAGCAGGTATCTAGATATGAAGGATGCGGGAGCGTAGCTTCATCTGGTATCTTTGCAAAAGTGCCAAGATCATATCAAATAATCGTAAACGCCGTGAATGAGAAAAATGAAGCTTTTACTTTGAAAGTTAAGGGTTTATTGGCTCGTATTATTCAGCACGAGTTTGACCATTTGGAAGGGATAATATTTCTGGACCGAGTTGTTGATAATAAAAGTCTAATGAGCAAAGAAGAATACCTCAAAATGGTTAAAAATCAAAAATAGAGTGATGGATAATATGAGAAAAGATTATGGCCTTATATTCTGGATACACTTATCTGTAATTCTACTTTGGTATATATCACCTTTATTTTTAACTTGGTACTGGCTCCTTCTGGGTACAGCATTTTCATACCTTCAAGGAATAATCATCGGAGGTTGTATATTGTCTCATAAACAGTTTGGGGAGGAAGCTGACGAAACCTTCTTTAGATATTATTTAAATAAGCTTGGCCTAAATATGAGTAAAAAGACGGCCAAGATAATTTTCTTTTGGCTAGAGCCGATAATCATCCCTATCATTGCCTTTATAATACAAATAATATTTCACTTCAAGCCGATCTTATTCTAATCTTATTTTACATCCTCCTTAATCATCCGTACGATTTCGGGAAATTTTGAAATTCTAAAGTGTCCGTTTTTACTTTTGTATATTATTATCCTAGCATCTGAAAGTTTCTCTCTGTATTTTTCAACAAAAAATATTTAGATATTAAAAGAGCGTGCCCACCCGAAGGTTTGCACGCTAATTTTGGTGGAACTACCTCCACCGCGGTTATCCTAACCGTGGATAAGACGTCGACCCAAAGGATCAGGCGACCCGGCAATTATACCTCCCCGTAACGGCTCGTGTTCGATGCGCATGATCGCGATATCGTGTGCCACGAGCTCAGACTTCGGGACGACTTTGATTCCAAGCTCGAAGGCGAGCCGAATCTCCCTTTTCATCCCATCGCTGATTTCATCTCCGTACACCCAGAGTTCGTCAACGGCACCGCTACGGAAGTACGCTTCGTTGACGGCAACGGCGAGTTCCTTATCCTCGGGGCTATCCCCAAGATACTGACTCCAGGTAAAACGGGGGAAGACCGGAATGACTTCCTTCGTGTGAATCTGGCGACAGATTTCAAGAACCCTGCGACAGTTATTTTCAACGTCCCCAGAAATTGGGTGAGCGATGAAAACCATTTTCGGACGATTCATCTATTTCTCCTTTTTACACCCACTCTTTGAGCGGGATTTGTTTCTTGATTCGGTACCGCACCAACGGTATGGTAATCAAACAACTACCAACCGTCATCCATATTGGATAAACATAATTCGCAAAAGTATGTTCCGAGATGGCAAAAATGTTCATCGCACTTGCCAAACAAAACGCACCCCAAGCAAACGGTCTATCCAACGTCGGATCTCGCCAATAACAGACGGCAGTTGGTACCGCCGCGCAAGCATCAGCAAGAATCGCCACACACAACGCGTACTGAATTAGTGGTTTTTGGTTACGGAAGATAAACCAGAGAACAAGTGCGGCGATACCAATCACCAAACAAGCCTGTTCCAATCTATTAAAATGAATCTTATCTCGGTACTTTACCCAGATGAGAACTGTAACAATAAACGGGTTTATGCATCCCACCACCGCCAACCAGACGCTTTCCTTAGCTCCTGATTTCCAATAAGTAACCAGTAGAGCAAAGGCAATAACCGCCCAGAGGAACCAGCTGGCCAGATTCGGTTGAATCTTTCCATAGCAAATCCTCCAGACGTACGGAATAAGAGTGAGTAGCACTATTATTCCGGCCATAACACCGATAATTTCCTTATTCAAGCAACACCTCCTTTAAAGGGTTGGATTTTGACTCAAGGTTCAGACTCTATTGATAATATATCACCTATTACAATGACTGTCAATACTTATGGGCTGTGACTTATAAAAAGCTAGCTCTAGATCGAGCGAAAGACAAAGAGGCTGAGAAGGGAGAAAATAATTGATAAATATAGAATGTAGGTGGCGATCAGAACGAGGATTGGTAGGTTGATAACAATAGCAAGTAATAAGAGGCCAACTCCAACGCACTGTAAGATCATCTTTATCTTCCCCACTACCTTGGCGGGAACAATATTCCCCTTAAATCTTAAATAAGCAAAAATAATTAAAAGTATTTCTAGCACCACAATAGTGCTGGCTAAAATTGGGCTAATGAATTTGGAAATAACAATTAAGGAAACACTGCCGACTAAAAGTTTATCTGCAAATGGGTCAAAAACCATGCCCCAGTCTGTGATTTGATGCCGAGTTCGGGCTATGGCCCCATCTAACGCATCAGTTGAAGCGGAAATAACAAACAGCCATAATCCGGGCAGATAATCCTCATTAATTAAAAGAAAAATAATAAATGGAATGGAAACAAAACGTAGAACAGTCAAAAAATTTGGCCGAACAAAGTTTGGAAATAATTTTAAGATAGTACTAGCTAAGATTTTATCTGTTAAGGTAATTTTGGAAACATAATTTCGTCTAGGTTTGTCAAAAACGCTTAGCGGGAGAATTTTAGCTTTTATTTTATTCTCAACCTTTTCAACTTTATTTTTTATTCTTTTAAATTTCTCAGGCATTTTATTTACCCATCAGGGCCTTAATGCGCTCCTCCACCGGCGGATGAGTGCTGAATAGATTTGAAACCTTTTTGCCGGCGCCGCCAAACGGATTGGAAATATAAAGATGGGCTGTGGCATTGTTAGGGTTATGTAACGGAATATTAGCACTGGATATCTTTTGTAAGGCACTAGCCAGCCCTTCCGGATATCTGGTTAGGAGAACACCAGACGCATCCGCCAAAAATTCCCTTTTTCGAGAAATAGCTAATTGAATGAGTTTAGCAACAATAGGTGACAAAATAACTAAAATAATTCCCCCACCCTTATTATCATCCCTATTCCCTTTACCCATTCCACCCCGCATAAAAATATTTGCCAAAATAGAAATAAAACCCACCAGCACCACAATCACAGTTTGTAATAAAATATCCTTATTCCCGATATGAGAAAGCTCGTGCGCAATCACGCCTTCCAATTCCACCTTATTTAAAATTTGTAATAGACCGGTAGTCACCGCCACCACCGCATGATCTTTATTTCGTCCGGTGGCAAAAGCATTTGGTGACGCATCTTCTATTATATAAACCTTGGGCATTGGTAGCCCGGCCGTGATGGAGAGGTTCTCTACTATATGATACAAGTCCGTATATTCATCATGTTTAGCCTCCTTGGCACCAGCCATTGATAAAACAATTTTATCTGAATACCAATAGCTCAAAACATTCATAAATAAACTAAAGATAATCGCAAAATATAAGATGCCGGTATTATGATAATAACTGGCAATAAAATAACCTAGTAGTATTATTATCACCAAAAATACGGTCATCAAGTACCAAGTCCTTCGCGTATTTTTTGCCTGTTCGGTATATATCGTTGCCATAATTTTATCTTATTTTAAATTTAGTTTCTATTTCTTAAAATTTTATCTACCATTTCAATTTCTTCCCAGATGCCGTCTATCAAATCATAATTCTTGGCTTCCTCAGGCGTCACCCATTTAAACTCCACACTATCAGCATCCAGTTTCACTTCCCCACTTTTATACTTGGCATAATAACTCAATACTACCACTGGTACACCATCAGGACTGATAAAAGTTAGATCCAGTAAATATTCCGGCTTTTCAATTTCCAAATTCACCTCTTCCCGTACTTCCCGCCTCAAAGTTTTTTCAATGGCGTTATACCACTGGCCAGCCGCTGTGCTGGGCTGATCATTTATATAATCATCTGTCTCTAGGCCCCCGCCAGGTACCGTCCATCTATTGGGAAACCTTTTTTTATTTGATGCGCGTTTAGTAATCAAACACTGGCCATCTTTGTAAATAATAGCGGTCACCGCCACCCTATGTAATTCTTTATCCTTTATTTCCATGGGTTTCTTTTTAACCCTCTCATTAGTTAAGGAGAGGGTGGCCTTCTTAGGCCGGGTGAGGTTGTCTAGAACTTCACCTCCACTGGCTCCTTGGCAGCTTCTTCATCAAGAGTAAATAATTCCATCTTAGCAAAGTGAAAACGGCTAGCGATAATATTTCCCGGAAAAACCTCAATGGCAATATTAAGATCACGAACATTGCCGTTATAGAACCGGCGAGAAGCCTGAATCTTGTTCTCAGTATCTGATAATTCAGTCTGTAAACTTAGGAAATTCTGATTAGCCTTTAGATCAGGATAAGCTTCGGCAATGGCAAAAACAGACTTCAGGGCACCCGTCAGCATATTCTCCGCCTTGCCTTTATCGGCAATATTCCCCGCCCCCATGGCGGCGGCTCGGGCCTGAGTTACTTTTTCAAAGGCCGTACTCTCATGAGCGGCATAGCCCTTCACTGTATTGACTAAGTTAGGAATCAAGTCATAACGCCTCTTAAGCTGAACGTCAATATCAGACCAGGCTTCCTTAGCATTATTTACAAGAGAAACAAAATGGTTACGAGTATAAATAACCCAAAGGGCCAAGATAATGATTATTGCGATTAAAATATAAATAATTGACATAATTTAAAATTGATTAAATAATAAAATGACTTTTCCGACTAGGCATGAGTATACCATATAATAGTCTGCGTATCTAGTGCAAATCAGATCAACCTGTGCTATACTACTATCCAATGACTAGTTTGATTGCCATGTTACCCTATATCCAAATTGTCCTATCCATCTTGCTGGTGGTGGCTATTCTCATCCAAAAATCTGAGGCTGGTGTAGGTGGATCCTTTGGTGGCAGTGACAATTTTAACGCTGGTTTTCATTCCCGCCGCGGTTTTGAACAGAAATTATTTTACGGCACAATTGCCATTGCAATCCTATTTGTCATTTCCTCTCTACTGATAATTGTGTTAAAATAGTAGTTATATTTTTCCTTAGGAGAGTTATTCCCCCATCAATAATTAAATTCTTTTTTATTTTTATTTATGTTGAATATTAAAAACCTTTACAGAACAAACACAAGTTATTTGCGAAAAATAATAAGCTCTTTTGGTTTAACTGAGAAAACCATTTTTATTTTTCTTTCCATAATCTTAGTCCTGTCCGGACTTTCCTTGCTGTGGAAATTTGATTCACACTTTATCACCAAGGTCCCAGCCCACGGTGGTTCCCTAACTGAGGGTTTGATTGGCTCTCCCCGCTTCATAAACCCCTTGCTCGAATTATCTGACACGGATCGAGATTTAACATACTTAGTTTATTCTGGTCTTATGCGCGCTACCGCCTCCGGTGATCTTATAAAAGATCTGGCGGAAAGCTACACAATATCCCCAGACGGATTAACATATTCCTTTAAAATAAGGGATGACGCCTATTTTCAGGATGGGCAAAAGGTGACGGCTGATGACATAGAATATACCGTTCAAATGGCTCAGGACGCCACCCTGCGCAGCCCAAAAAGAACCAGCTGGGTTGGAGTGGACATTCAAAAAATAAGTGACCGTGAAATCTCGTTTAAATTAAAACAGCCTTACTCGCCATTTCTAGAAAACACCACCTTGGGAATTCTGCCAAAGCATATTTGGGAAAGTGCCACCACGGACGAATTTCCATTCAGCTCATACAATATAGAGCCTATTGGTTCCGGGCCTTATAAAATAAAAAACATCAAGAGAAACAGCTCCGGCATACCAACTTATTATGAATTAAACTCTTTTGATAAATATACCCTAGGCGAACCGTTTATCTCTGCCTTAAAATTTAACTTTTATTCCAATGAGAAATCCTTATCTGATGCTTATGCTGGTGGGGCGGTTGAAAGTACCAGCTCCCTTTCCCCACAAAATTTGGATGTTTTAAAAAATAAAAAAGATCTAACCACGGAGAAGATTTCCCTGCCAAGAATTTTTGGATTATTTTTCAATCAAAATCAAGCCAAGGTATTTTTAAACAAAGAAGTCCGTCAGGCATTGAATATGACAGTTGATAAAGATCGAATTGTGGCCGAGGTTTTAAATGATTATGGTCAAAAGATTGATGGCCCACTACCAAATGGCATCCTACCGGAAATTGATAGTACTGATTCCGCCTATAACCGAGACACAGCTATAAGCCAGGCAAAAAATGTACTGACAAAAGCCGGGTGGAAATTTAACGACACCACAAAATTGTGGGAGAAAAAAGTAAGCAAAACCGAAACTCAGAAATTAACTTTCTCCATTTCAACCTCAAATACCCCTGATTTAAAGCTGACCGCGGATATTTTAAAGGAAGACTGGGCGCTCCTGGGAGTCCCTGTAGAAATACAAACTTTTGACCCTAGTGATTTAAACCAAAGTGTCATCAGCCAAAGAAAATATGATGCCCTGCTTTTTGGTGAAATAATAAACCGCAGCCTGGACTTATTCCCTTATTGGCACTCTTCACAAAGGCTTACCGGTCTTAATGTAGCCATGTATACTAATAGCAAGGCAGACAAATTACTGGAAGACGCCAGACAAATTTCCGACAAGACTGACCGTCTGAAAAAATATGCCCAATTTGAAACTGAAATCAAAAATGATATCCCAGCTATTTTTATTTACTCACCAGAATTTATTTACGCCCTGCCGGCCAAAATAAAAGGTTTCGAATCTGGCCTGATAAACAATCGCTCTGAAAGATTTGAAGAAATATACAAGTGGTATATTGAAACAGATAATATTTGGAACTTCCTGGTAAAATAATTTAATAATAAACTTCGGAAATATTTGATTTTACAATTAAACATTTTCTAATTTGTAAGAAACAAAAATAAATAATAAAATGCAAACAAACAATCCTATTAATACCAACGGCAATGAAAGAAGGCGGTCCGCCCCCTTTCATGCCGATAGCTCTATCTTAAGAAATATTCCACCTAGAAATAATAATATCCGGCCTAACACTAGCACCGGAATGTCCAGTGGTAATCTTTCTTCCATGCCCGGGCTCCAGCATAATGCCAAAAGACAATTAAAAAATACCCGCCGTCCTGCCCCCACCAAAAGACCGGGTGGTCCAAGCATGCACAAAAAGTTTGAGGATATTGTTCCAGCCCTAAAAGAAAATACCGTAAGAATTATCCCATTAGGTGGAGTGGAGGAGGTTGGTAAAAACATGACAGCTATCGAATACAAAAATGACATTATAGTCATTGACGCCGGTATTCAATTTAAAACAGAAGAGACTCCTGGGATAGACTATATTCTGCCTAACACTAAATACCTTGAGGAAAGAAGAGGAAAAATCCGTGCCTTGGTAATTACCCATGGGCACCTTGATCATATTGGTGGTATCCCCTACTTAATTGAAAAACTTGGTAATCCACCAATTTATACAAGAGAATTTGGAGCTTTATTAATTAAAAAGAGGCAGACAGAATTTCCTCATCTACCAGAATTAAATATAAAAATAGTGGGCAAGGATGATGGTTTTCTACCACTCACTCCAGATTTAAAACTAAAGTTTTTTGGCTTGACTCACTCCATCCCAGATTCCACCGGAATAATTATCGAGACTCCTTTTGGTGATATTATTAACACCGGAGATGTCCGAGTGGAAAATGAAAATGGCGTGGTATCTCAGAAAGAGATTGATCAATATAAATTCTTTAAAGATAGAAAGGTTCTTCTTTTAACCATGGATTCAACCGGGGCAGAAAAACCCGGCTGGACTATTTCCGAAAACCAAGTTATTAAAACTATTGATAAAATTGTCAGCGAAGTAACCGGCCGAATAATTATTGCTACTTTTTCTTCTCAAGTAGAACGTATTATTCATTTCATCAATATGGCTAAGAAATATAATAAGAAACTAGTGATTGAGGGCCGAAGTATGAAGAATAACGTTGAGGTCATTAAATTCCTAAAACTGGCTGATGTTGAGCATATTATCGCGGTGGAAGACATTGCTGATTATCCACCACACAAATTAATGATTCTGGCTACCGGGGCTCAAGGTGAAGAGTTTGCTGCCTTGATGCGTATGGCCAATAATAATCATAAACAAATTAAACTAAACAAGACTGACACTATTATTCTTTCTTCTTCTGTTATTCCTGGTAATGAACGCGCTATCACCGGGCTAAAAGACAATTTGTTTAGGCATGACGCCAAAATAATAACCTACTCGGACACTGATGTTCACGCCGGCGGACACGGCAAAAAGGAAGAGCTGGCTTGGATCCAAAAACAGATTCCGCATAAATTTTTCATGCCCGTGCATGGACATCACTATATGTTAAAAATGAATGCCGAGCTAGCGGTCACTCTGGGTATGCCGAGAGAGAACATTATTGTGCCAGATAACGGTAGTATTGTTGAAATACGTGACGGTGAGAAAATCCAAGTTCTGAAAGAAAAGGCCCCTTCCGGTTTGGTCATGGTAGATGGTTTTTCAATTGGTGACGTGCAAGAAGTAGTTATTCGCGACCGTCAAATGCTAGCCCAGGATGGGATGTTTGTGATTATCGCTAGTATCAATACTACTACCTGTAAACTAAAAAAATCCCCGGATATTATTTCTCGTGGCTTTGTTTACTTACGTGAGTCCCAAGAATTATTAACTGAGACCAGACATATTATCAAAAAGACCATTGAGCAAAGCGCCTCTGGGATGAAACCGATTGATTTTGATTATGTAAAAAGTGCCGTCACAGACGCCATCAGTAAATATTTATTCCAAAAAACTGCCAAAAAGCCAATGGTGATTCCGGTAATTATTGGAGTATAGAAAAGCCGGCTAGTTGTTACTTTTTCGTGCCTTACGGACTGAAGTTTCTAGCAAGAAACTAAGGGAGTAGAGAAATTATTTTTTGACGAAAAAATAATTATCGTGCAAAGAAAAAGAAATAACTAGCCGGCTTTTTGATTTTTGCATTTTATTAATTCCCCTCCCACACCCTCACCCCGGCCGTGGTTTTCAAAGTTTTAGTCACATTGGCCATGTTCCCCTCCTGACCCGGATCCATATTAGACATGGTGATTTCCAACCGGACATAACCACTAGCTAAACTTGTGAATATCAGATCTCGAACTTGTAAGTTAGGATTAGTTAGACGGATAGGTGGGTTAATACCTTCTTGTTTCCAGACACCACAGTTTTGAAGATAGTAGAGAGTGGGGTCTTTAGCAGTATCACGCATTTGAAGAGACAGGAGGGAGTTAATGGCATTGTCGGAGCAGGAGGTATTAGTAGTTCGTGGGACGGGTGGAGTAGCGGCGACAATAGCGGGATTGTCCACGGCAATCATAGTCCGGCCGGAGATATTAACTTTGTTTGTGGTGCTCACGGTACCACCGGTGACCACAACGTCTGTGGAGGGATTAGTGATTTCAAAATCAATACTGCGGCCCATGGTGGAGGTACCGGAAGTACCAGCGAGATCATAGACTAGGTAGAGACAAGTGGTGGTGCCAACGGTGAGAGAAATGCTACCGGTGG
>Ga0118677_10004611_pt1 | contig 24947 bp, 23 predicted proteins | sample AliMusrvi5mmetaG_FD_86154 | JGI IMG/M metagenome (GOLD analysis project Ga0118677, IMG submission 86154)
AACTTGATTATTATATATCGCTTCTTAATAATAGACCAAGAAAAAGATTAGATTATCTTACTCCTACAGAGGTCATAACCCACTGTGCGGATTTAAATTAGAATCTACATTTCTTTCTCTTGTCTATTTCCAAAATAAATATTCCTTGCGTGAGTGAATGGTATATTATAAACCAGAAAACAAGAAGAGCAAGAAACACAATGAGACGTGGCATTATAGAACTGAAGCAAAACTTGAAACCGATGTGGAGGGACTTGTACGTGAAGAATTAAGCGAAGGGAATATTGAGGAATATTTATGGCAAAGTTGAATTTTTGACAACATAAAAAAGCTTGGCGATAAAAAACATCAAAAGGATTTAGTCAGACGTCTACAACTAAGACAAAATCAATATGAGGTAAAAAATATGATAAATGCAATTGGGAATGTACGTGCACACGAAATGCATCTGACTAACTTAAAAAATAGAAGAAATCTTTGAAAGATGAAAGATATAAAAGAATTAGAAGAACTGGACTTAAAGATAAAGGGTACCGAAGGGCTATTAACTCTTGCACATAAAGAACTGGAAGAAATAGAAGAAATAAAGAGGAATATGGCAAAAAATCTTGAAAAAATTATAAAACCAAGCCTATATGCTAAACAAGATAAACACTGAAAATGGCAAAAAGACATAGCAAGAGATAAGAATGTAAGGATACTAAGAAGCCTATGATATAGATTTATGATGGAACAAGTAATTATCAACATATCTAAGAGCACGATTGAAGTGCATTTTTATCCTGAAATAGCAAAAATAATATGTGAAAAGGGGGAACCAGTAATAACTATTCAAATTCCCAAAGACTAAGGAACCAATACTATGCTTATGTCAGAATGAGTGGCTGAGCCTGACAGAGAAGTAGAAACCTTAGCATACCAAGTCAGATAGACCAAATCAACCAATATATCCAAAGCCAAGACAGTATAGAGGTAGTTCAATTCTATGAGGAAGTACACAGTGCATACAAAGGAGATAGACCACAATTTCAGGAAATGCTTAAAGCCCTAAAAAAGAACAAACATATCAAAGGAATAATAGTTATGAAATGGGATAGAATAAGTAGAAACCCTGACGACTATCTTAAGCTTCAGAGAGTAAGGGGCGACGAATATCAAGTAGATGTTATTTCAGTTACTGAACCGATGATAGGCTCGTACTTGGGGAGGTATATGATAAGAGACCTGCAAAACCGTTCAATTCTATACAGTGAGGAGCTAAGTTTCAGGGTAAAGATAGGACAAAGAAAGAAAATGCAAATGGGAGGTTACTGCGGTAAACCTCCTTTTTGATATACAAAACAATCAGGTTATCTTATACCAGATAGCAATACACAGAAAGCAGATATAGTGGTGTTTATATTCAAAACTTATGGCGAAGGGAAGTATGGAGCAAAAGAAGTGGCTAAATTAGTAAGGAGTGGATTTAAGCTCCAATCGTTTTGTTGGAGAACTGTAGAAAAAATACTAAAAAACAGCTCCTATTATGGTACATACAACAAAAAATGGGTACTTGGTAATGACGACTATATGTTCTTTGGTGCTAAAGAGCCAGGCGTTTATGAAGAATCTTTTGAGCTTAAATATATTCAACCTCTTATAGATAAAGCGTTGTTTGAGAAATGCCAAGCTATTAGAGTAGGAAGAAGTCCATATAGGAGCAAGAGGACCTGAACGGCAAAATTTCCTAAAATATTCCAATGTTCTTGTTGAAGAAAACTGTGTAGAGAGAATAAGAAGTGAAAATACCGTTATCTTATATGCCAGAAACAAAAAAATAGTGTATTCCCCAATGACTGCTACGAAAGGACAACAGATTTAACCTTTATTGATGGCAAGGTTGAAGGTATTATTAGGAGTATGATACCAATGCCTAGTGTTAGAAATGAAATGGTAGCATACATCGAGAATGATATAAAGAGTTTCAGTATGAATAAAAATCAAAGACTTTCTGAAACCTTACAACAAATTGATGTCTTGAACACTAAACTGAAAGTTATGACCCAGAACTTTGCCAATGGGCAGATAAGCAATGACGTGTTTGTTATTGCGTCTGAGGAGATAAGCAAGAATATTGATAGACTAAAGAACGAAATCAAAGGGATAGAAAACCAGCAAGCATATATTGAAGCTTCAAAAAAAACCATTGATTTCATTAAATTGCTTGAATTCTATGGTTCTCTCTTGGATTTGAAGGATGACCCTTTGCGGAGTTCTAGGCTATACTCATTATTTTTCCATATAGTACAGAACTCTATCATTAGTAATAGAGATATTAGTTCTTACTTAATGTTTAAGCCATTTAGTTTTCGGTCAGTTCTAGAGAAAACTATTTGGCAGGGCGTAAGGGATTCGAACCCCTGAGGGCAGTTCCGAAGACTGCTGTGTTACCACTACACTAACGCCCCACTGCGTAACTAATTTAGAATTCAGAGTTCAGAATTCAGAATTCAGGGTTCAGAATCCAGAGATATTTATTTCGTTAATAACTTTATCGTTCCTTCTTTGATCTGCTTCAAGACCTCATCTTTCCCTTCTGTCGGAACTTCTCTATTTGTACTGATAAATTCGATGAGTTTAGTTTTCATCTCATCAGTGAATTCACGTTTAGTGATTTTCTCGAAGTTTTCAACTGCTTTGTACCAAGTAGCAAATGTTTCCAGTAATTCATAATCGTTGCTGCTGATCTGGTAGACGATTCCATTTTTATTTGAGAGTTTGTCTGCTTTGAGGAAGATTCATTCTTGTTGTAGATCTTTGATTATTCTGTCTAATGTCTCTTGGTGTGTCATATACTGTCCAAAGAGCGGGATTTGAATTTTTATCGATGAGAGCTCTCATTTCTTAGCATCAAATTTCCCATAGATCAATAATAATCCAAAGAGATAGCTGAGCATGTTTTCAGTGTTTTGAACTTCATTGGCTATGTTTTCTTTTGCATGTTGCAACTCTACCATTGCTCATTTTGCTGTTTTTTTTATTTCATAATCGCTGAAAACTTTTATTATCTGATTTTTTTCTTGGATATCTTTTTCTCAAATATTTGGGATGAAATAATATTTTTCTCCTGTTTCTTCATCGAATCATTTGAATAATTTCAACGCATCTTCGAATATCTCTTTTTTAAACTGGTGTTTCTCGTTATTGCTGTTTTTATAATACACTACATTCATATTGTCTCCAAGATTTTTCAAACTAATAATTTTCCATCCCTTTTTGTGAAGGACGATGATTCATTTGTCAAAATCAGAAAAGGTGTAGCCACTCACATTGTAGGTATATTCCTTGGTTTGGGGGATCCCTTCGTTGAAAATGGTCAGTAAATTATTTTTGTCGATTTCGAGGCGCATGAATAACTTTAAAAAACTAAATTACTTGATTAATTAATTTTTCTTTGACTACGCAAAGGATAAACGAATTTCGGATTGCTGATTATCTGTGCTTTAGTTTAATTCGTAATTCGAAATCCGTAATCTTTTAATAAGTTAATTATTTGTTTTTAAGTATCTTATAGAGCAGAATGATTTCCATAAAGTTGACCATCAGTGCTGTTCATCAATAGCTTATAAATGGCAGTGTTAATCAGGTGTTTGGCAGGATTTTGATGTTTACTCAGATGTTTACGAATGCCTGGATCAGAATCAACGAGAGAATTCCTATCCCAATCATCTTTGCATGTTCGTCTTTGATAGTGCGAAGACGAGTCAGGAAGTAATAGGCGATATAGAGGTAGAGTGATAATAAAATCATATTACCGACAAATCCGATTTCCTCTGAAAATGCTGCAAACACGAAATCGCTCTGCGCCTCTGGGATAAATCAGAATTTCTGCAATCACTTTCCATATCATTTGCCGAGTAGTCATCACCCACCTATGGCGAGAAGGGCTTGTTCGTTTTGCCGTCAAATCTGTTTAGCTTGTGGATCTACACTGGAACTTATGAAGTAGGTAAATCTCTTCTGGATGTAAGAAAATTTATCGCTTACTAGACCTGCTATTCCTCCTGCAAATAGTCCTGCTGCTATTCATCCAAACATAATCCACAAAATATATTTTATCTTTGCACCTGCATATCGACACATAATAAGTCCTACGATACCTAGAATCATTACCGTTCCTAGATCAGGAATGAGTAAGAAGATAAAGAAGATGAGTATATTCAGGATAATGAATGAGATGAAAAAATCTTTGGTATTTACTTTATCGCGTTTTCTCATGAGCCATCATCAGAGGAAAAGCACGTATCATAATTTGAAAAACTCTGCTGGCTGAATACTTGGCAAGAGCGGTATATTGATCCATCCTCTGGATCAATTGAATGTAGCACCTATTCCTGGGATAAATACTGCTACTTGCAATATCATCAATACTACTGCTATGATGACGATATTTTTATGTTTTTGGAAAAATTTTATCGGAACGGCATATACGATCGCTGCCATGACCAATGCTAGTCATATATTTCTCAGCTGTCTGAAAAAATAAAAATAGTTCGAGGGATCTCAATGCATAAGACCTTTCGCTATCGATGATACTGTAAGCGAAAATGATTCATAAATACTCACGCTATAAATAGCGAGTATCCCGAAAACCGTTAAAATAATTCAAACTATGATGATGGGCATACTAAAAGACTAATGAATAATTAAAAATGCTTTTTTTGTCCTCCTTTAGCAAAGGAGGAGTACCACGAAGTGAGGGAGGATTTAAGTGTGTTCTACTCCATAAATCCCTCATCCGCGAAATGCGGATACCTCTCACTTTTTAAAAGGGAGACAAAAAACAATTAGTTACTGAGTTTAGTTGTGTCTCGTGGCCTTCGACTAGTGTCGCTCTTTATCAGTGTAAGATCTTGTGTGTTTGAACTGAGGTATTGTCCGTTGAAGATGCTTGCGATGAGATTGTATTTGCTTTTGAGTGTAGTGTTCGATTTGGCTATTTGTTTAAAGAAACTGTTGTGATTGGTGTAGAGATTGAAACATTCTGCGAAGTCTTCGAATGGATCGCTCATTCCATATCCACTACAAAAATCTTTTTTCTTGGCTTCGGTTTTTCTAATAGTCTCTTTGTCTCGTGAGAGCTTGTAAAAGCCTAATGATAGGTCATCTACGGAAAAAACTGCTCTACCAAATTCTGTATAATTTTTATCTTTTTTGGATGATGTTCACTGGATATATCCAAGGTCGGTGATATGCCCCATTTCGTGTGCGGAAAGATTGATGAATTCTTTCTGAGATTTAACCAATCAGATATTGAAGACGATACTATTGTGGGTCGCATATCCTCTTCTGTCTCCATCTTCTTTGCTGATCGCGACATCGGTAATGACGTTTTTTATATTATTGTCTTCTGTGCTATTGCTATCAATAAACTGTACTATCTTGCTGAATATCTTGGTATAATTGTATTTTTCTGTGTCTGAAAACGTCCCTTCGAAATGTATCTTGTCGCAGATATTTATACTGTTACACAGATCGTCCAAATTCATTGTCGTGGCTGCAGCTCAATGACCTGTTTGTACTTGAATAGCGGTATTTGGCGTTAAGTATGTGTTTTCAATATCTTGATTGTCTTGTGGTATATTCGTGTTCAAATAATCTTTTGTACTCGGCACTAATTTCTCTCCGATATGAAAAACATTGAATGCTAAGAGCGCATAAAATATGATGACGAGGATGATAAATTTGATGAGTCGCTTAAACTTCATAATGAATGATGAATAATGAAAAACGTCTGTATTTTTATTTGTCATTGCGATCCGCCTAGGCGGAGAAGAAATCTTAGTCTTTTACTTTAGATTGCTTTGTCATTTCATTCCTCGCAATGACTTTATTAGTTAGAGATATTGTATCGCTTGATGTCATCCAAGATGTTCTGCTCGCTTGGGCCTCTTGCGTTGAAGAGGATGATTTCTTTGAGCGGAAGTTTGTTGGCATAGCAATACAAAATAAAGTTGTATCATCAGATAAGGATTTTGTTTTTTGTTTGTTTGGCCTTGAAGATATTTTTGCCGATACCACCCGTGATATTTTCTACGAGCAATAGTGCTTGTTTGTTTATATCGTTTTTGCACAAATCTTCAAATATTTTTTTGGACTCCTCTTTTTTTGGAGAAAAGATGAAACAACTATATTCTGGACCTTCTTCTTGTTTTTTCTTGATGTGAGTGATGAGATTGTCGATCTTTGGAATGCTTACTATTATTTGTGACGAGGGACAAACCCCTCCGGCTTCGCCACCTCCCTTTATCCAGCTGGGCTGGATTCCCTCTGGTCTCAAGGGAGGAATATTGTTACTTGTGATTTGGGCTAATTGTTTGTTTGTATTACTAAAGAATACAACTTTGTTCTTGAAGATGTCGATAAATTCTTTTCGGTCGGTGAATTTCTGCGCTTCCCCATAGGTGAAATAAAACTCACCATTGCCATACATTTTTTTGAAGACATTCACTACACCATCAAATACTTTTTGGATCTGAGCAATGTGTTTTTCTAGTATCGTATAATTCTCTTCTGAAAGTACTTTCTGAAGCACTTCTTTCTTTTCCATCAGTTGTTTTCGTACAAGATTGCTTTGATAAAAATCTCCGTGTTCTCGGATCGGATTATGCTGGACCATCGTGTTTTGTGTCTTGATGAAGAGCTTTGTGCTCTCATTGAAGAGAATGCCTATATAGATCTGGAAGGTATTTACGAACTGCTGTAATTCATCGGCATCGTCACTTTTCTCGATTCATTTGATTTGGTTGTCTACTTTTTGCTGATAGACAAATGATTCCAAAATATTCAAGGTATAGTAGAGATCGCAGGGACTGGAAAGAAAGAAGTTGTATGTCTTGTACCGCTGTTCTACATCGAAAAAACAGATGTCGTAGTCCTTATACAGGTCTTCGTTATCCTGCATGCTAGCAAATAATCCGTGATGGGTGGTCAGAATAATAGGGTATTTGGTCTGGTTTCTTGTGTCTTTGATATAATAATAAATCCTATAATCCCATTGGTTATTGAGGTTCAATACGCCGAGTCCTTTCTTGAGATGAGAAACATATTTTATGATGAAAAGACATTCTTCTGGACTGAATCTTCATTTATTCAAGAATCTCTGGAAGGTCTCCTGATTGATGGTCTGCTCCTCTTTGGTGAATCCGATATTCTTGATCCCCATATCGTTCAATACCGCTTTGGCGATGTCGAGTTTCTGGATGTTCTGAAATGCCAGGATGATGTTTTTATTTTCCGCTAATGTGGTAAGCAGCTCCTTGATTGAGATATTGCCGATATAATATTTTTTCTGATTTTCAAGATTGTCGGTATTTATCCCTTCTAACGTTTTGGACATGCTGATGTTGCTTGGAGACATCCTTCCTAGTGCGGGAAAATTTATGGTGATCTGAGGCGTGTCCTTATATTTCTCCAGGTCCAATATCTCGCTCCGTATGCCGTCTGTCTGTTTGATAATATAGACGAGGTTTGGATAGGTATCTATGAGTTCATAGAGATGAGCGATAAAATAGAGAAATAGTTTGATACTATTTTTTGTATCAAAGAACGCATCATGAGACCTCTCTTCTCCGTGATCTTCATCGCTGAAAATATTACTAAACAGTCTTTCTTCTTTGAGGCTTTCTATCAGTACTTCCAGTGCATAACTCGGCGCGTAATGCACTATCGTCTGCGCTAAATTCATCGTATCGATCTGTCCATGGTAGCTGAGCGTGGGAAAAAATTTTTGTAGGAAATCGAGATCGAACTGGATGTTGTGTCAGATGATAATGGTGTTTGGTCAGAAAAATTGCTCTATCTGAGGCAAAACCTGCTCTCTTGTAGGAGCATTTTCCAATTCGTTGATGGAAAGTCCGGTAATAAATCCGACGATGTGTTTCAATTCATCTGTCTTCTTATCAGGTTTGATGAGCGACTGATATTCACCGATGATTTTCCCGTTTTCGTCGACCTCTATGATCCCTATCTGGATGGGTTCGTCTTTTGTGATGTCGAGGCCCGTAGTTTCGAAATCTAATCAGATATATCTATATTTGTTATTTAGTATCATCGTTTAAACGTTCAAGAACTAAATTAATGAATAATGAAAAATGAATAATGATGGAATTGTTTACTGACGGACTATTGTGATTTACGATGGTTTGTAATAAGATGATTCGTATATTATTCCCAGCCAAGCTGGACTTCGCATTATTCATTATCAATTTTTAATTGTTTTATCTGATTTTTTCTCAATAAAGTATTGCCAATAATTTATACGCGAGTTATTTGTTTGGTTTCTTTGTTATAGAATGGCACTATGTCATAGGTATCCAATTGTGTACAAAAAGCTAAATCATCTTCTTGGTGTAATGATCTTAGGCGATCTGCTCCGCTACATTGTAACATCTGGGTTCTTATGTCATTAAAATCTATATGTTCTCACAGAAGCTTTGCTTGTATATATTTTCAACAAAGCTCATCTTCTTCAGCTATTTCTCATGAATTGAATCCTATAGCAATCAAACTTACTTTTTTTGGATTTTTATTTTTGATATATTTGATGATAGCGTTTGCATTTGCAAAACTTCACACCAAAATCTCATCAGCTAAATTTGCATTAACCACTCCTTGTGATCCTGCTGATGTCGTGAGAATTATTTTTTCTCCTTCCAGTCACAGTTTACTTGCTTCTACTGGAGAGTTTCCATATTCACATCCCTGTGCAATGAGACCATATCTTTCACCAAATAGCATATGATCTGGGAACTGTTCTTTGAGTGAAAAAGCGTCTTCTAATGTACCTACGGGTATGATGTATTCTGCACCATTGGCTATACAAGATAGTATAGTATTACTTGCTCTAAATACATCCATAACTACCGCTATTCCTTCTGCCTCTTTGGCTCATTGGATACAGCTTTTGATATCTACTTGCATATAAGAAACTGTTAATAAAAAATAAAACCATATTTATTATCTGATTATTTTCTATCGAAGTCCGCTGGGATTTCTCCTCGGATTTCTGTTTCTCGTTTGCGGATGGGGATAGTGAAGTCGTGTGTTTTAACCCAGGTTATTGCATCTTGCACTTTGATGAGAAGTTCCTGAGTCTCTTTTGTGTATTTCAATGTCGTCTTGATCTTCTTGGATCTCATTCGAGAAATAGCAGTTTCAGAATCGCTAAAGATACACTCGTATTTTGTTTTACTTTTTTTCTTTTCGAGTTTCTCAATATATCTGATAGCATCATAAATAGCCAAGAATTCACCCAGATTATTTGTTCCCATCGGATAAATAGGAGAGCGAAATACCTCTTTTCGGCTCTTCAAATCTACAGCTCTGTACTCCATAACTCATGGATTGCCCGTGCATGAGGCGTCAACGCAAAGTGCATTGGTGGTGATGGGTATTTTGACTTTCATACTAAACGACTAAATGTTAAAATGACGAAACATTGAAACGCTCAAATTAATGCTAAGTGTTAAGTGCTAAGTGTTAAGTGAATGATTTGTCTCCCTATGGACTATTGTGGTATACGATAGTCTATAAATTAACTCTACCATTATTTAGCATTTAACATTATTTTGTTCTATAGTCTATATAGTGTTTTACAAAAAAAAGGCAACAACAATGAACGACTAAACAAAAAAACCACGTATTCTCTACGTGGTCTCTCTATTTTGTTTTTATTATATCTATTTTGTTACTACTTCTATCGTCAAGAATGGTATATCATCTTTGAATTTAAGTGTACAATCTACTTTTGTCTGGGTTCATAATTCTACGTTTTTGTTTGATCATAATACCCGTTTTTCATACTCACTCATGGTGATTGTTATTGGTTTAGTAACGTTGTTTGCTGTGTCTGTCAGTGTTATATTTACTGATTTTGTTTTGTCTTTGAGATATGCCACCTGACTTGCATTATCTTTGTTGTTTATCTTTACTCCTCTGAGTTGATCTCATTTTGTAGATGGCTGTATCTTGCTCAATAAGACAAGATTATCTAATCTTTTCTTCATTTCTATTTTGGCATCTTCCAGTCCTTTGAGTTTTTCCAATGAAAATTTAGGAGCGGGACTTTTTCAGAGAATTCCTCATATAAAGCCTTCTGTCTGCTCGATAGCCATGTAGTCATAATAATATTTATTATCTGTGCTTGATCGAAGTTTTACCTGAATTATCTTTTTGCCAGTATCTTCTTTTTTGTAATCTGTATATATGGCTTGAAATGCTGCTTTGCATTCTTCTTCTGAGATAGCTAGATTTTCTCTTTCATCTCCTGCAAAATACTTCTTGTATGATCCGAATTTTTCATCACCTGGTTCGACTATATCTATTGTTTTAGTTGATCAAAACAGTGTTTGTTTTTCATCCATCTTTTTTGTTTGGGCATCAATATAGATTTTACACATTTCATGTTTGTTGTTGGCAAAGGTGAATTCCGTTTTCATATTGCTTGTCAGTAAATCTATAGTATCATCACTGAGACTTGTCGACATCTTTCCACTATCATATTCTACTTTTTCTGTCTCTAGCTGTATGATTTTGTCTTTGTCTGCTTTTTCTAGTTTTTTTATGTCGAAATTTTTATTGTCCTTTGTGTCTATAGAGAGCTTATAATAATCTTTGTTTTCATAATCCATAAGATACACATTATCAGGACTTACAATTGCAGTTCCTTCGCTATCACATAATACGATTTTTTCTCCTTCTACCTTACAATATATGCTTTGTTCAAGATGTTTTTCTTTCCCTTTTTCGTATGCATCTGCCATTTTCCGTTTATATACTCCTTTTCCATTTGGTCCTACTATTTTTTGTTTTACATAGCTCAATTCATCTGTGTTGGTGATTGCTGGTAGGATGAAAACATCTTCCAGGTCTGTTCTACTCAATTTTTTGAGTGCTTCGAATATCGTTTGTTTTTCAGCTCTCATTCTTTCTAGATACATATCTGTAGTCTGCCGATCTTTGGTTGTATCTGTCGGTGTCAGAAAGTTCACTTGCAATGAAGCTTTGTCATTTTTTTTGATTATACTTGGGGTGAGCAATGCTCATTTATTCGTTCAGAGATCATCTTCCAAAACATCTTTCATATCTACTTTTTCTGTTTTATCTCCAAAATCCAATTCTCTCTTTGTACCGTTATCGTCCATCTCTACTTTGATAATCTTGTAGTCTTGATCATAGTATATAGTCCCTTTGTCTTCTCATGCCATCAAAATATTGTCCTGAGCATCTTTCTGCTCTCCAAAGTATACTGTTCTTTTGTATCCTCATGCTCCATCAAATTCAATAGTTCCAAGAGAAAATGCTGGCGGTGTAACTTTATACGTATTGTTTTTGTCTTTGGATCTATCTGTTGTCACTCATGAAAAAATATCAGATGCTACTATTTTGCTTGTCCCTGCTTCTGCATTTTTTAATGTTGTTTCTTGGTTTTCCATCATCTTGATACTTGGAATCCCATCTGCACCTATAGGTGTGCTTATATCATAGGCTATATTGTCTACGCTTACTACTTTACTTGTTGTACCGAATGTATATTTTTTTGTGTTGGTTGCATCAGTCGTCACTGTAAACGGTATATCTACTTTCTTTTGCGTACCGTCATTTTCATTGAAGGTGATTTCAAAATTATATTTTCCTGCTTTTCCTGTTGTATCTTGCGTTATCTTTCGATTGTCTCAGAAATCTTTTTGGTGATTTTTATTCAATGTCCCTGTGAAGATTTTTTCTACTTTGTTTGCTAAAAATTCATCTTTGATTTCATTGAATTGCGGGGTAGTCATCTCTTCATGTTCTGTGTAAATACCTATAAATCCTCATGTTTTTTTCTCTAGGATATTGTTCATCAGCGTAAGTGTCGGTATACCAGTAGTACTTACTTTGGTCTGTGCATAGTGAATTATCTTTTTTTCTTTCTCTGGTTGATGTTTTCCGTCGAAGACAAAATCTGTATCTTGGGTAAGCGATCCATCTATTTTTTTCCATTGGCTTATTTCTCCTGCTTTTTGACTGTCTGGTATGACGATATTACTGTTTGCATCAACATTTAACGTAAATGTATCTGGTGTCGTTAAGTTTTTCAATGGGTCGGTTTTGTCTTTCATAAAAGTTGTCACATATTCAAAATCGATAGCTGTTCCATTGATGCTTTTTACTTTGTAGTCTGCTTTACCATCAGCATCTTTATCATTCGTTGCTAATTGTTTATCCAGTGCTTCTATGGTTTTTGTACTATTGAATGCTGGTTGGATATCCAATTTCGCTCCACCAGTTGCTGTGATATCTGCTGATTGTTTTGCTACATCATAGAGGAACAATCATTTTCTTACTCCACCTGTACTTGTTTCGAGACTGAGCATTTTTTTGCCTCCGATGGTTTCGTATCAGAATTTCAATCATGTGTATCACTGGATAGAGAGTGTGTAGATGTTGTCTTTGTAAACGATAGTATTTGAAATGTCTGTCTCTCTGACGATTTTTTTTCCGTTGATGGTAAAATTGTCCGCGAGATCTTTTTTGAGTGCTATGATTTCTGGGGTCTCTACGTCTTCTCACAGTTTATCTGATACATGTTCATCAGATTCTGGATTATTGTCATCGTCGTTTGCGTTAGGTCCTGGTTTATTGTTTTTAGGATTATTATTTTTAGGATTATTGTCATTATCTTTGTTATCTTCAGGTTTTTTGCTTTCGGACTTATCATTTTCAGATTTATCGTTTTTGGAAGTGTCTTTTGCTTTGTCTTGTGTGTTTTTTTGTTCTGTAGTACTTGTCTCTACGGTGACACTAAGATTCATTCTGATAAATCTATCTGCTTCTATGTCTGCATCCGTAGTAGATTCTCCAATCGTACATTTATCTCGATCAATCGTTAATTTCAATGTCGGCTCTGGTGTTAATGTCAGTTTATTCAATGCATTGATAAATCCTTCAGCAATCCTTGCTGTTATGAGATAGCGATTGCCATGTTGTTCTTTATTTGTTTTATCTTGTTTGAGGTTGTCTGTTATTTTTGATTCTATGTTTGTCGTCAAAGATAATTCATCTATCATTGTTTGTATTGTTGTCTGATTGTCCGTATTGGTAAATTTTGCTTTAAGTGCCGTCAAATCTGCTATTTTAGCTGTTCGATCCGTTTTTGCTGTTTCCAGTGGCATCCATGCTAATGATGCACCTGCAGAAACCGTCACGGTTGCTTCTGTTATTTTTTTTCCTGCTTCTATGGTTGTTGCGTTTTCTATCTTTGTGACTGTCTCTGTTTTCATATCTGAAGATGCAGAATTGTATGTTCCTTCGATATTTGGTACCCAAGTCTCTTTATTTTCTGCTTTCGCAGGATTGATGGTTAGATAATATGCTTTGGCTAATGCCTTGTAATCAGGAGTAGGTGTCTTGTCCGTTTCGTCTTTTAACATCGCTCAGAGTACGCAGGTTTCGTAGAGATCTTCTTGCTCTTTGGTAAGATTTTTATATTCACTATCGAATATTGTATATTGATCTTTGTTTTTTCAGATTTCTGTATCGATGGTGGTTTTCAATCACCCCGTTTCTCCGCTTGTCTCCTTCAAATTATTAGTATCCGTCAGCACTGTCTTGCTTGTTAATCCTTTTAGTAGAATTTTAAAATCATCATCATCTGCTACAAGTTCAGTGAATGCTTTAAGATCTACTTCAGAAAAAATTTTTTTGTCTTTTATGAGTTCTGTTTGCTCATTTGAGAAATGATCGTCTAATCCTTTTTGCTCTAATCCGCTCATGGTAATAGATTATAAATAATAAAATAGATTATTTCTTAACTGTCTTTTGAAGTTTGCTGAGATTTGATTTTGCTTGTGTTTCGTAGATGATGTCCAAAAATGTGTGCAAGAGCTCCATGATTTGAGCATCATTCACTAAGTCCTTTTCTACTAACACTTTGAGTCCTGCAGCAGCAGCTCGTTTTCCTTTCAACGCTTTGAGCATGGTCAGGAGATAGTCTCTATTACTTTTTTTTGTTGCCATTTGTTTATCATAAAAATTAAATAATATATGGTGTATATAGTAGTCTAATTTTACTCCTAAAAAGAAAAAAAGCCAAAAAATCCTGACTTCTCTTCATTATTTACTTCTCTTTTCTTTATAATATGATATAACTATGGATGGATTAGACGGGATGGACGGGATAGGGCCTAATCCATTCAATCTGTTTTTATCGGTCTAATCCGTCTATTTGTTTACTTCTATGTTATCGATTATATGCTGTATATTTATTTTTGTTGTGAAATTACTTTAATCTGACAAAGTTCTCTAAATCCAATAACTCCATGTTCTCTTCCCATTCCCGATTTTTTATATCCACCAAAGGGGTTACATGAGAGTCGATGAATTGCATTGTTTATTTCAACGGTCCCTGCCTCTATTTGAGAAGCAACTCTTTTGGCTCTTTCACTATCTTTGCTGAATACAATAGCTCCTAATCCATAGGTCGTGTCGTTGGCAAGACGTATCGCTTCATTTTCAGTCTTGAAAGATAGTACTGGTAAAACCGGCCCAAATACTTCTTCATTCCATACACGCATGTTCTCGGTCACGTTAGTCAATAAGGTAGGTGCATAATACGCCCCTGTCAGATTTAGCATCCTGTGTGCTCAAACGACAACCACGGCACCTTTATCGAGAGCATCCTTTACTTGATCTTCCAATAAGGTAAGTTGTCTTTCTGCAGCTAAGCTACCCAAATCTGTCTCTACATCTTCTGCTTCACCAACTTTTTTGTACTTGATTTCTTGCTTCAATGCCTCTACTATTTCGTCGAAAATTGATTCATGTACAATCAGTCTTTTAAGTGCATCGCATGTTTGTCAGCAAATTTTAAATCTCTTAGCATATATCTTTTTTACGATATCTTGAACAGTTATATCTTCAAAAACTATGCAAGGATTAGAACCTCACAACTCCAAGATGGCTTTGATAAATTTCTTTCCTGCTAATTCGTTCAGTTGTTGACCAACTTTTGCACTTCCTGTAAACCGAATGAGGTCGATTTTTTCATTTGCTAGTTTCCACCCGATATCACCTGCGCCGTATACTTCAGAAAAGACACCTTCAGGAAGTCCGTGAGAAAGCATGACCTCTTCTATTACCTTTCCTATCAATGGACATTCTTCAGAAATTTTGAAAACGACAGGATTCCCTGCAAGAAGATTTGGAATTACGCCCCAAACAAACATACCGAATGGGTGATTTCGTGGTGTGATAACAGCTGCTACACCGATAGACTCATATATAATTTTATGAATAGCTAAATCATCTTCATATGTTATTTCATCAGCAAGTGCGACTTCAACATTATCTAAGAACCACTTTATTTTATCAAGATGCCCAGTTATAATTGATTTGCTCTCTGTAATCGCTCTTCCTGTTTCTCTTGTCTCTAAGAGTGCAAGCTCGTCTTTTCTCTCTTTAAATGCTTCATATATCGGTTTGAGATGTTCGATCCTCTCATGTATTTTAAGTTGCTTCCATGACTTTTTTACTTCGTTTGCTAGAGCAACTTTCTTCTGGATTTCTTTATCAGAAGAAATATCTACTTCTCAAAGCATTTCATAGTTCTTTGCAGGATTAGTAGAAATTAGTTTTACCATATCTATACCATATGTAATAAAAATATTTTATATGATTTTTTTAAGGTAGAGAATACTTAATCTAATCCGTCTATTTATTTACTTCTATATTGATCTTGATCATTCTCGTACTGTTGTTTTCTATGCTTCCCATCTGATAAAATAGTCCATTGGCGAATGGCGGATAAAATGGCTCTTGATAATAGATATCTCCGGTGACGTTTGTTACTTTGATGTATTGTGGAAAATAGACGGTAGCTTTGGTTTCTCGTCGTTTTCTGACTTTGCCTTGTCCAGGCTCGTCGTACATTCCTGACTTTAATCATAAAATCGCCATCTCTCTATCGGTGATCTGAACCTCATATTTTTTTTCCATCTCTTGGATAAAGGTTGGATAATACTCTGGGATACTGAATTTATAATATATATTGATGGTATACTTTCCATTTTTGAGATTATGGATGTCTACAATATCACTTTTACTATCTATTTGCACCATACCTTGCGCATCGTTGATCTGGATGTGTTTGGTAATGAACCCATCAATTTTATTATAACTCGTGTTAGTATCCCGGAAATATATGTAATTCGGATCAAATATATTGGTCAGATTGTGTTTGTTGAGTACTGCATTTAATCCTGTAGATACATTAGAAAGATACATGGTGATATACTGTTTATTCGCTATTTCATCGAATCTATTGATGACGTTTTTTATAATATTTGATTTCTGACTATCAAAATATTGTTTGATTTCTTTGATGTAGAGCTCTTTCTTATTTCCACGGATTTCCTTCCTAATCAAGTCAATTGATGCATTGAGAAACTGCCGTTCTTCTTCCTTTTGTTTGAAATTCGTAAAAAAATCCTCAAGCAGATCCGATCTAATGAAAATCACGCCTTTGATATTCTGATATAATAATTTATTGTATAAATTTGGTTGCATTGTTTTTTGGACTTTTCGCATTTCAAAAGTTGTATTGAACATCAATTCATAGAGGTCTTTGAGATTTTTTCCGTCGATATCGCTAAATCCAAATTTATTCCCTGCAATGAATCCTATCTTGCGATCCGGCAAAAATGGTGCTGTCCATATAGGAGCGATGATGCGTGTTTGGTATGCTATAAAATCCGGATAGTAGGAGTCTACGATTTCTAAGTTTTTTATATGTCACTGACTAATCGTTACAAATGCAAAAGATCAGAAAAATCAGCCGTTCGGCCTTTTTTCATTCGTATTTTGTAAGATAATAAGATAGTTGAATGGCTGATCCTTGCCTAAAAGATTGAAGAATTCTTTCTGATAGGTTTTCAAATCAGACAAGAAATTGATCAGTTTATCATAGTTGGAGAATCCTATTTTTTTGAGATATTCCTTATTCTTATCTATATAATCCCGGCAATAATCAATTTCTTTCTCTTTGGTCACGAAAATATTTTCTCCTTTATTATAACTATGAATAATATCATCCAATGTTGTTAGAAATTTGGAGAGATCTTTGTCAATGACCCAAAAATCAAATGCTATTTGTCAGAGATTTTCTTCGAAAACATCAATTTTGTTTTTGGCAAATAAGATATTTCCAATCTTAGCGAAAAACGTAAAAAAGATAAAACATATCACTATCAGGATAATAAATGTTCCACTTGCGTATTTTAAGTAGTTTTTCCAGGTCTTTTTTGTCGTCTGGGTAATTCAAAAATATTTCATAAAAACGGTTGTACCTATTTTGTTTTTTGAAACAAGTAAAATTTCTATTATGAGAAAAATTCTGAAAAATCTATTTTAGCTTTTTTGCTTGAAATCGAAAATCATATTATTATATAGTCAATCAGATTTGTTTTTTTTGTATTCTTAAATTAATTTAAAATTTAGTACGGGCATGTAGCTCAGCTGGTTACCCCGACCGTTCGGGGTGATAAGGACGAGATAGTTAAATAAAAAAGATAAGGGCATGTAGCTCAGCTGGTTAGAGCGCGTCTCTGATAAGGACGAGGTCGGAGGTTCGAGTCCTCCCATGCCCACCAATACATGCCAGGGTAGCTCAGTGGTAGAGCAGAGGCCTGAAAAGCCTTGTGTCGGCAGTTCAATTCTGCCTCCTGGCACCATTAATAGATCTTAGAACTTAAAATTTAGAACTTAGATCTTAAAATTTACAAATTAGTTGTGTTGTTTCGTTAGGTCCAATCAATTCAAGTCTAGCCGGGGATTAGCTCAGATGGCTAGAGCGCTTGGTTTGGGACCAAGAGGCCGCGAGTTCGAGTCCCGCATCCCCGAAATGAAACATTTTGAAGATTACGAGTTCGCCACGTAGTTCTATGTGGTCCAGTCCTCGCATCCCCGAAATGAATATGTCTACATTGTACACTTTGGCTAGGAGGATGGCCAAAGGTAAAGACCGCAGATAACGTATTGGCGATTCATCCCCTGAAGGTCTGTGTGACCTTAATTCATGCTGTAAATACAATGATTCTCTTGAGAATTAATTATGTACAGCACCATGGTTTCGAAATGAATGATAGCATATCTGTCTAGGCAGATATTGACTACCATGTCGATCGAAATCAATATTTTGTTTAAAATCATTAAAAAAAGCTCTTGCAATCGCAATCTAAATTTGTATGTTATGATCTCACGTGTTTTTTTTGTATAGCAGTGTATATCTATTTTAACTTTTAAATATATTTACCTATGGCTAATAAAATTCATGTTAATGTTGGAACTATCGGTCATGTAGATCATGGAAAAACAACATTGACTGCAGCAATAACAGCTGCTTGCGCTAAAAAGGGTTGGGCAAAGTATACTGCTTACGACCAGATTGACAATGCTCCAGAAGAAAAAGCAAGAGGTATTACTATCAATACCAGACATGTGGAATATGAAACTGAAACAAGACATTATGCTCATATTGATTGTCCAGGACATGCCGATTACGTCAAAAACATGATCGTTGGTGCTGCTCAGATGGATGGAGCTATATTAGTAGTAGCTGCTACAGATGGACCTATGCCTCAGACAAGAGAACATGTTCTCCTTGCTCACCAGGTTAATGTTCCAAAAATCGTCGTATTCTTGAATAAATGCGATATGGTTTCAGATCCAGACGAACTTGATCTTGTAGAAGAAGAAATCAGAGATGTATTAAAGAAAAATCATTATGACGAGAATGCTCCTATTATCAGAGGCTCTGCACTCAAAGCATTGGAAAATCCAGATGATGCTGAATGAGATGCTAAATGTGTTCGAGATCTTCTCAAGGCATTGGATGAATATATTCCTGTACCTGTTAGAGACAACGATAAGCCGTTCCTTATGCCAGTAGAAGATGTCTTCTCTATCAAGGGAAGAGGAACTGTTGCAACAGGAAGGATTGAGAGAGGTATCATCAAGATGAATGAAGAAGTAGAAATCCTTGGACTTGGAATCGAACCAAAGAAAACAGTTATCACTGGAGTAGAAATGTTCCACAAACAATTTGATACAGCTGAAGCTGGTATGAACGTCGGATTGCTGCTTAGAGGTATTGAAAAAGATCAGATAGAAAGAGGACAAGTTATCTGCAAGCCAGGAACTGTCAAAGCTCATAATAAATTTGAGGCTGAAGTATATGTATTAAAGAAAGAAGAAGGTGGAAGACATACACCATTTATGACAGGATACAGACCACAATTCTTTTTGAGAACGACTGATGTGACATGAACAGTTACGCTTAAATCATGAGTAGAAATGATTATGCCTGGAGACAATGCCAAGATAGATGTAGAATTGATTTACCCAGTAGCTATGGAAGATGGCTTGAGATTTGCTATCAGAGAGGGCGGTAGAACAGTTTGAGCTGGAGTGGTAACAAAAATATTATAATTATAGTTTCTTATTATTCATTACTCCGTACCCCGATGTTTCTGGGTGCGGAGAGTTAAATTATAAGAAAAATGTTTTACTCTCTACACCCTTATTAGTATGACTGACAAAAACGCTCAAAAAACTAAATTGAGGATTAAATTGAAAAGTTATGACATAAAAATGTTGGAATCATCTGTAGGCAAGGTTGTAGGACTTTTGATAAAGTCTGGTGCAACTATCAAATGACCTATTCCGCTTCCTAAACAAAGGAAAATGTACACCGTCATGAAATCAAATTTTAAATTCAAAGATTCTAGAGAACAATTTGAAAGAATAACATATTCTAGAATGGTTGATGTTGTAGAAACAGGATCAAAGACTATGGAATATCTCCAAAACCTTGCAATACCTGTAGGAGTTTTGGTAGATGTGAAAGTATTCTAATACGACTAAACGCTTAAATGACCAAACAACAAAACGATGTTATTTAGTTTATTAGCTTCAATATATCATGAACAAAGGAGGACTTATTGTCAAAAAGAAAGAGATGACCAAGATGTGGATCGAAGATAATTTTGTGCCTGTCACATTGGTACAAGTAGTTCCACAAGAGATTGTCAGATATAAAACTCAAGAAAAAGATGGATATGTATCAGCAGTTGTCGGCGTCGAAAAAAAAGAACTCAAAAAAGATAAGGGTCAGAAAATTAATTATAAAAAAATGCAAGAATATAAAGTAGATGATACATTTCTTTCTGCTCATCACATCGGTTCTCTCCTTGACCTTGGGTTGCTTGAAGGAGCGTCTTTGGTTGATGTGATTGGTCTAGCAAAAGGAAAAGGATTTCAAGGTATGGTCAAAAGATATCATGTCAAGGGTGGATGAGCTACTCACGGTCATAAATTTACGAGATCTGGTTGATCAAAAGGAAATAGAAAACCAAGAAGAACGCTTAAGGGACATCCTGGAGCATGACATATGGGTACTCAACGCGTTACGCTCAAAAATATCTCTATCGTAGATAAGATTACCAAAGATAATGAGATGTTAGTAGTTCTCAAATGATCATTACCAGGTGCATATAATTCTTTATTAACATTGATTATAAAATAATCTTTTTTATGTTTTCTTACCTCTCTAGAAAATGGCATATAGTATAGATATATATGATAAAAGCGGTAAAGTTGTCTCCAAATTTGCTCTTGATGAAGCTATTTTTGCTGATTCACTGGTAAATAAAGATCTTATTCACGAATATTATCTTTTGCAGATGAGTAATGCTCGCAAAAATATCGCTAAAGTGAAAGGAAGATGAGAAGTCCATGGTTCAGGAAGAAAACTTTACAAACAGAAAGGAACTGGAGGAGCAAGACCTGGTGATAAGAATTCCCCGGTAAGAAGATGAGGATGAGTTGCTTTCGGTCCTAGAGGAGTGGAAAATTATACCAAGTCTATGAACAAGAAAGCAAGAAGGATAGCGCTCAATAGCATTATTACCTTGAAAGCAAAAGATGGTGAACTTCTTGGTCTCAAGGACATTACAATCACTACTCCAAAGACAAAAGATGCTCAATCAATCCTCAAAAATATCTGAATATCTACAAAGAAAGTGTTGTTTGTTGTGGCACAAAAAGATGAGGCAATCTTCAAATCCTTCAGAAACCTTCCAAAAGTGAAATATCTGACTGCAGACTATCTCAATCCTGCTGACTTGATGTGATATCATACTGTTCTCTTTTTGGAATCAGCATTAGCATCACTTAACAAGAAATAATTTTTTACACCCTTTATCTGTATTCCTATGACTTTTAAGCAAATACTTCAAGCAAGAGCGAAGAAAAATGTTACCGGAAAAGTAATCAAAAAAATCTCTCCATATGGAGTCATTCTTTGACCTTTGGTGACTGAAAAAACACACAAGCAACAAGAAGCAGAAAATAAATATTCGTTCAAAATTCATAAGGATGCGAATAAAAATGATGTCAAACAAGCAGTAGAATTTTTGTATAAGGTACATCCTGAAGGCATCAATATTATTAATGTAGTATACAAAGGAAGGAACCAGAGAAAACTTGTCAGAAAGTCTTATAAAAAAGCAATCGTTACGCTCAATAAGAAAGAGAAGATAGAACTCGGCTCTTAAACTTAGTATCAAGTATTAAGTATTAAGTATTAAGATACAAGATAGTAAACACTTAGCATTTAACATTTAAAATTATATTAGTATGGCACTCAAGAAGTATAAACCATATACACCTTCTAGACGTTATATGATCGGATATGATTTTTCTGATTTGACCAAAAAGAGACCTGAAAAATCTCTTACGGTAACCTTAGGAAGAACCTGAGGAAGAAATAATTCTGGAAAGGCTGTCACGAGATCTCAAGCTGGATGACACAAAAGGCTTTATAGATTAATAGATTTTAAGTGATATGATAAAGCAAATATTCCTGCAAAAGTCGTTAGTGTAGAATATGATCCCTATAGAACATCAAGAATTGCATTACTTACTTTTGCTGATGGAGAAAAAAGATATGTACTTGCACGGAAAACCGTACATGTAGGAGATACTGTAGTGTGTTGAGATGCAGCACCTATTGCTCATGGTAATAGAAAACAACTTAAAGATATTCCGGAATGAGTAAATATATTCAATCTTGAAGTGACCCCATTTTCTTCTGGAAAACTTATAAAGACTGCATGAGCATATGCAAGTTTAGTTGGTAAAGATAATTTGCTCAAAATCGTTTTTATCAAATTACCTTCTTGAGAAGTAAGAAAATTCAATGAAAATTGTTTTGCTACTATCGGTGAAATAGGAAATGATCAACATCAACACGTTGTTATCGGAAAAGCTGGAAGACAAAGACGACTTGGAAAGAAACCACACGTTCTTGGAAAAAACATGAATCCTGTTGATCATCCACATGGATGATGAGAAGGACATTCTTCTATCGGTCTGAAGAAATGACAAAAATCATTTGCTGGTAAAAGAGTTACTCCAGGTATCAAGACAAGAAAAAATAGGAAATGATCAACAAAATTTATTATCTCTAAAAGAACGAAAAATTAATTAACAGTGAATCCTAACCGGCCGAGGGCAGGCAACTAACAACTAATAATGATGGAATTATTTTTACTATATACCTTAACTATTCACTATTAACTTTTAATTATTCATTAAGTTATTATGGCAAGATCACTGAAAAAATGATTCTATGTGAACGAAAAGATACTTATCAAAGTAAAGAAAATGAACGAAGCTGGAGATAAAAAAATCATAAAAGTACGAGATAGGGCATGTCACATAGTTCCTGATATGATATGACTTACCTTTGCTGTTCACAATGGAAAACAATTTGTAAGTGTCTATGTAACAGAAGATATGATTGGACATAGATTAGGAGAATTTGTTCCTACAAGAACGTTCCGCTGACATCCATTTTAAACTAACTAACAGTGAACAACTAACAACTAATAATGAAGGAAAAAAGTTATCATCTATAATTTATAATTTAAAAACTTTGTACAAATGGTTATAAAAAAAACAGGAGATAATAATTTGACGGCTACACTGAAATATGCTTTGGTTTCTGATAAGAAAATGGCATTGATGGCGCAGATGGTTAAATGAAAAAAAGTAGAAGATGCATTGACGCTTTTGCAGATATTGCCAAAAAAAGCAGCGAAATTCTTATACAAAGTCATCAAGTCCGCTTCTGCTAATGCTACAACAAATGGTAGTTATGACGCCAAAAAATTATACGTACATAAAATAGAAATCGGTAGAGGTCCAAAAATTCAGAGAATCAGATTTGTTTCTAGATCTAGAATAAGTCATTTTGTAAGATATAGAGCATTCGTAAAAGTCTTTTTACATGTTAAGTAAAAAAAATTATGGCATCAAAAGCCCATCCAATTGGAATGAGAGTAGGAATAATGAAATCACGACCTGCAGAATGGTTCGCTAAATATAGAAGAACAGGTGCAGATTTTTTCGTTGAAGATATCAAAATGAGAAAATTTGTAGATGAAACCTTTGGTAGGGCAGGTATTTCAAAAGTAGTAATCAGAAAAACTGCTAAGGAATGAGAAATCATTATTTTTTCTTCTAAAGTGGGTGTATTGATGGGTAAAAATTGAGAAAAAATCAAACAGTTTGAAGATGTATTAAAAAAGAAATTTAACAAAGATATGAAAGTTATCATCAAAGAAGTAAAGGTTCCTGAATTGTCTGCAAAAATTATGGCTGAATTCATTGCTTCACAACTTGAAGCGAGAATGCCTTTTAGAAAAGTAGCAAAAAATGTTTTGCAAAAGGTTATGGAAAAATGAGCGGCTGGAATCAAAATTCAAGTTGGCTGAAGACTTGGATGAGTAGATATTTCTAGATCAGAAAAATTTATCGAAGGAAGGGTATCGCTCCAGACATTTAGATCAGATATTGATTATTATTATCTTCAAGCAAGAACAAAATATGGAATGCTCGGAGTAAAAGTTTGGATTGAAAAAGGCATACTTTACAATAAATCACAAGCTAACGCTAATAAGAAAATACTTCTATAATTATTATCTACCTATCATATAAATTTTATTTATTTTGATCAATGTATTATGTTGCTGACACCAAAAAGATGGAAATATAGAAAACCTATTATTAGACAACTCAAAGGGAAAAGCTATAGAGGGTCTACCGTTGCTTTCTGACAATATTGACTCAAAGCGCTTACGAGTTCATATATTTCTAATAGGGAAATAGAAGCTGCAAGAAAAGTTATTGTAAGAGCTATCAAAAAAACTGGTAAAATGTGGATTAGGATATTTCCTGATACTCCGTTTACTAAAAAGTGACTTGAAATGCCGATGGGTACTGGAAAAGGAGATGTTGATATCTATACTGCAGCAGTAAGAAAATGAAGAGTATTGTTTGAACTTATGGGAATTCCAAAAGAAGCTGCAAAGGAAGCATTGATCAAGGCATCCAAGAAATTATCTGTCAAAGCAAGATTTGTAGAAAGAGGAGATGTGAGATAATCATTAGACATTAGAACTTAGAAAACAAATCAATAATATATTTACTATTTAAATTTGTGTATTAATGAAAGCAAAAACTAGTTTTGTACAAAGTTTACAAGATAAGACCATTAAAGAGCTCATCCAGATGAGAAGAGATCTTATGAAAGAACATTATGCGTTCAAAATGAAAAATGCTATCAAAGGGCTCAAAGAGACCCATAAAATAGGTAATGCTAAAATCAATATAGCAAGAATAAATACCGTTTTAACTCATAAAACTCAAAAAGCTCATGGTGATAATTTGAAATAAAAGTATCAAGGAACTTATCGGAGAAGTTATTAGCGATAAGGTAGATACAACTCGTACAGTGCTTGTAAAGACTGTGAAAGTACATCCGCTTTACAAAAAAAGATTCGTTGTAAAAAGAAAATATTATGCTCATG
>Ga0118677_10004613_pt1 | contig 24939 bp, 36 predicted proteins | sample AliMusrvi5mmetaG_FD_86154 | JGI IMG/M metagenome (GOLD analysis project Ga0118677, IMG submission 86154)
GGCAACCTTCGCGGTGTTGATCGCGTTTGGCGCGAGCTTTGCTGCCGTCACCGCAGCATCGGCAATCTTCGCAGTCGTGATCGAAGCATCCGCGAGTTTGGCTGTTGTTACTGCCCCATCCGCGATCTTGGCCGTCGAGACGGCGTTATCCATCAGACTCAGCAGGCCGCCGATATTCTGCAACGTAGCGTCATCGACCGCAGGGCTGCGCGTATTGAAGTTGCAGAACGACCGTTCGTCCGTCAATGTCATCGCGCCGGATGTCGCGACAATCACAGTTGCCAGCGGAATCTCGAAGAATGAGCTATTCTGAACCGGTGCCGGCGGCGTAAATGCGCCTTCCGTTCCCTTGTTATAGACCGCACGCACTGTTTGTATGCCGCTGTCGAGGCTTGCACGCAGGATAACCCGATCGTAGCGCGAGACGGTCAGCGGAATGGCAACTGCCAGTTCCAGCGTTACATCGTTTTCGTAAATCAAGCCGTTGACGAGTGCGCTGCCGGTCGCCACGTACACCTTCGCCGATCCGGTCGTTACAGCCAACTCGTTGGCGTACCCTTTCAGCGGCCCCTCCGCAGTTTCGTCCGATATAAACAACCGGCGAAACAGTCCCTGCATTACATCGCTCGAATACCCACCGCCCGGTCCGTCGCCTACTCCTGATGTCGCCCAAAATGCCGATATTTCCATTGTTTATGCCTTCTCACCGATTGCGATCCAGAACACATTGCCGGAGTAATTGCCGAATGATTTGAGTGGCCATCCCCAGAAGTAATCCAGTACCGTCACATACAGACCAGTGGCGGAAATATATCCGGACAGGAATTTGAACTTGTCTTTCGCTGCACTTCCATCAAGCTGATCCGTAAAATGGCAAATCCCGTCGCGTTTGAAATAGGTCGAAACTCGTATCTCGCCGCCCTGGTCTCTGGTCGTACCCCATGCGTGCCATTCGTAATCGATAGTCCACAGCCACACCATCGGCGCGACTGCAAAAGGTTGGGCAAACGGTATGGTCATCGACCCGCGATTATTGACGTCGAAACTCCCAACATCCACCTGCAGGTTAGATCCGCTGGCCTCGCGCATCTGGATCGCCGGAAGCAACTTGTCGATTGTGACTGCCGCATCGGCAAAGTTGGCTAGATTCAACATGCCGATCTTTGCATTCGTCACTGCTGCGTCCTGTATCTTGGCCGTTGAGACGCTCAGATCGGCCAATACGGTCGCACCAATGGCCTCCGCCGCCACCCACGATACGTCGATAATCGCCGGCAACTTGGCAGCTACCATCGTGCCATCCGCGATCTTCGCGCTCGTCACCGCACTATCGACAAATGCCGCCGTATGCGCGGCAAGACTGGCCAGGTCGTTTGTGGCAATCAGCCCATCGGCAATCTGCGTCCCGCTGATCACCGCATCCGCGAGCTTGGCTGTCGTTACCGCCCCATCCGCGAGTTTGGCCGCCGTGACCGCTGCATCGTTGAACGCGGCCGTGGTCATTCCCAGATCGGCCAGGTACGAGGCGATGATCTCACCGTCTGTGAAGACGCTCCCAGCGATGGAGTTGTCGGCCAGCTTCGCCGCCGTCACCGCCCCATCCGCCAGCGCAGCGGTGTCCACTGCATTTGTCGCCAGCGACTGCTCGATGATGCCGAAATCCGCAATCAGCACCCCGCTTACATACCCGGCTGCGAAGATGTCGCCTGCAATCGTATTCGCGCCGACCTTCGCGCTCGTAACGGCTCCATCTGCAATCTTGCCTGTCGCCACTGCGCCGGCGCCGAAGGCAGTCGAGTTGACGCCTGAATCGGCGAGGATCGACATGTCGATTGATCCGGTGCTGAAAATGTCGCTGTCCACTGCCCCATCGGCGATCTTTTCGTCCGTCACCGTGCCGTCGGCAAACTTTGCTGTGGTCGCCGCCAATCCAGCGATTTTGGTCGCGATCGCCAGTGCATCCTGCAGCTTGGCGGCGACCGTGCCGCTGTCTTTCACGGATACCGCGCCATTAATGTCAAGGATCGTCGCCTGATCGCCTATCGGACTCTGGGCGTCGGCGAACCGGCAGAACACACGCTCGTCCGTCACCGTGATCACGCCGGCATTGGTAACGCTGATCGTGGCGAGCGGGACATCCCATTTCTTGGCGCCGGTCATGTCCTGCACGAGACTGGGCGCTGTGCTATTTCCGGGCGTTCCGGCGATTACCACCACTCGAATCGTCTGGGCAGTGATATCCGCTCGCAGGACAACGCGATCCTTGCGATCAGCTCCGGCAGAACTGGCGACCGTGATGTTCTGCTCGGTGTCGTTGAAATATAGATAACCGTTGACGACCGCAAAGCCCCAGCCTACCCACAGATGGTTTACCGCACCGCCATAGTAAGGACGCAGATAGTTATAGCCCACGCGCTTGATCGGGCCTTCGAGCACAGGGTTCGTCTGCAACAGGCGCCGCCATACCGAGCGCCAGTCTGCCGACACGTAGCCGGTGACGTTTGATGGCGCATCGCCCACGCCGTTTGTTGTCCAGAACGCACTCTTTTCCATTGGTTAGATGCCCGTATACCGCTTGAAATACTTAAAGACCAGTCTGGTCACATCCGTGACACCGGTGCCAGATATGCGAATGGCATTGCCGCCTTTTACCAGCACAAAATCCGTCAGGTCGCTGTCAGTCGTCAGCTCGTGAATCTTGTTTACCCCGGCCGCAGTGAGCACGGTCTTCTCGCCGTAACTGGTGTTGATCTCGTAAACAACGCCTGATCCGAGCGAGTACCCGGTGAAATCGAGTTTCAAGCCGGTCGTCAGGTTCTCGATCTTGCAATTCACGATCGGGCCGACGATTGTGATCGCGGGATAGGCAGTCCATGCCGCGCGCTCCCCGTTGTCAATCGTCATAAGCTGACTCAGTACGCTCGTGCCGAAGGTCGTCGGGATGTGCATCGGGATCGCTTCGCCTGTTCCGCCTCCGACCTGCCGAAACGGCACCGACTCCATCGTCGGATCGTAGAAAGTCGGGTCCGCTGCATTGAACGACACGGCGCACTTGAAAGCGTATCCTTCCCGATCAGCCGTCGATAACTGCAAATCACCGGCATAATCGCAATCGATCTGCCGGATCGCGCCGTTGTCCAGCACCCACCGCAACTGCAACGGGTTGTCTGATGGCGCAAATAAATCAAGCAGATACTGGCGCTGGTTGACCACGTCCTCTTCGTCCTCACAGAGCGTCTTGAACACGACCGAGAACGTGCGCGCTTTCAGCCTGTATCCGCGATCCGTCTCGCCATGCTGGCGCGGTCCCTGCTCGCGCATCCGCTCGGTCGGCGCCATGCCCGTTCCATCCGTGCCGATCACCCAGAAGGGGTTGCCATCATGCAGCGGAATCGGCTGACCATCCTGAATTACGTAGAATTCCATTACGAATTTGGACTCATGATCTGAATCAGCCGCAATGTCTGACCGACGTCCTGCTGACTCTGATAGGGATAGGTGGCCTGAACATTGATATTGGTCTGTCTGCTGTTGTCCGCCGCGCCGGTCAACGCCGAGCCGAAGGTAGCCAGTCCGGCGACCGCCGCGCCTATCTGGATACTCGGCAACAGGCCGTAGTCCTCGATGCCGTTGGCAAGACCCTGCATGGTCTGCTGCCCGAACCCATAGAAGAGTTTCGAGGGCGATCCGATCTGCAGGAAGTTCTCGACGTTCTGCTTTAGCGTGTTCAGCGCCTGCAGCATCGCCGCGACAATCGGGTTATCGTGCAGGATACCCTCCGCCAGCCCCTGCAGAACCAGATAGATCGAGTTGTACAGGCTCATGAACGCTGCGTGCAGCGCAACCCGTACCCCGGTCAGCATGGCCTGGAATATGTTATCGACGATGGTTTTAAGACCATTGAACAGATTCTCAATCGTGTTCTTGAAGGTCGTCATCGCGCCGGTCGCATCGCCGTTCATGAACAGCAACAGCGCCTTGATCAGTCCGAGCACGGTATCGATAACTGTGCTGATTGCCGTCTTGATGGCTTCCCAGACGTTGATGATGATCGCCTGGATCGGTGCGCCATAAGTATTCCACGCAGCCTGAATCCCAGTCACGAAATCCATGAAGATCTTCTGGATCGCCGGCCAGTTATTCACAAACCATGTGTGGACTGCTGCGATAGCAAACTGAATTGCCGCAAAAAGAACGGCGCCGGTTGCATTCCATATGATGGTGATATCGTTCCAGAGTTTCGTAAACACACTCTGAATAAGCGGCCAGTTCTCCTGAAACCATGCGACCACTTTCTGCACCATGCTCAGCAGGAAATCAAACACCGGCTTGACGATGTTCGTGTACGCCCACGCCAGCGCGTCACCAACCACCTTGAAGACATTCTGAATATCCGGCCAGTGCAGCACCACCCATGCGATCACAGCCTGTGCCGCTGCCACCAGCCAGTCGAAGGCCGGTTTCAGGATGTTATCGAATACCCACTTGGCCGCATCTGCGACCGCCTGAATAACCTTCTGGATGTCCGGCCAATGCAGAACCACCCATGCGATCACGGCCTGCGCCGCGCTGACCAGCCAGTCGAACGCCGGTTTCAGGATGTTGTCGAACACCCACTTGGCCGCATCTGCGACCGCCTGAATCGCGGCCTGTATCTCCGGCCAGTGCAGCACCACCCACGCAATAACGGCCTGTGCCGCTGCCACCAGCCAATCGAAGGCCGGTTTCAGGATATTGTCGAACACCCACTTGGCCGCGTCTGCGACCGCCTGAAACACCGCCACGATCGCCGGCCAGTTGTCCGATATCCACTGTATGACCGACCTGATCACACCAAGCAGGAAATTGAAGGCTGGGACAACGACATTCTGAATCAGCCAGTCGATCGCCTTGAACACCCAGTCAATGACCGGCATGATGAGCGGCAACTGGTCAAAGAACCACGTTCCGACTGCCAGTAGCGTCGCAAGAAGCCATTGTGCTGCCGGGACGATATAGGTCATGACGATATTCGCAAGTCCGTTGAGAACAGCTTCAACAACGGGCTGGATCTTCGGCCAGTTCGTCAGGACAAACGCAATGACCTGCTGTAATGCCCCGATCAGTACCATCGCGAAGGGGATCACGTAAGTCTGGACGAATCCGCCGATAAAGCGCAGAACGCTTTCAATGATGGCGCCGATCGCCGGCCATTGCTGCAGGACCCAGGTTAGAACCGGACCGAGCGCCGCAATGATCTGGTTTGCGATCGGGATCAAATATTCGTTGATCGCAATCCCGACCAGACGGACGACACCTGAAATGATCGTATTGATCAACGGCCAGTTGGCTGTTACCCACTCAATAACCGCTTGCAGGATATGCAAGAAGGCAATGAACACCGGCAGCACGATGGTGTTGATCACCGTCCCGATGATCTTTAGAACGTCGCCGATGATGACTGAGATGAGTGGGACTTTCGTCAGCACATAGCCGAGGAAGTCCGTCAGGAGCTGCAGGACGATTCCCACAAACGGGAACACATATGTCTGGGCAAAGCCGAATATCTGTGCCAGAACAGTCTCGATCGTCTGGGCAATCAGCGGCCAGTAGGCCGCCACCCACTTAATTGCAGCGCTGAGATACTGCTCGACCCACCCCACAATCAAGGGCGCATATTTCCCGATCATGCCAATCACCAGCATCAGGACACCCAGAACAATCGTCAGGATGTTCTGCCAGTTATCCTTTATGAAGTTGATGATGGTTGAGACCTTGCCGATAAAGAATGAAACGATGCTTGAAACAACGGTGACGGCGATCCCGAACACCGTGCCAACCAACTGCAGAAGGAATGGCAGATTCTGGATGACGAGATCGATCACCCGCTGTACGATCGGTAAGACGGTAGACCGAACGAAGTTTACGATCGCGCCGAATACATCGAGGATCGTCGCGCGAATTCCCGGCCAGCTCGCCACTACCCTCTGCCAGATCGAGTTCAGCCAGTTATAGACGGTTATCAGGATCGGCACGACATTCGCAACGAAATATTCCTGAACTGCCTTCCAGACGGCAAGCGCCGTATCGCGCACGGTAGGCCATAGTGCAACCGCGTCCGCAACGAGCGCTTTGAGCCAGTCCATGATCGTGCCGACCACCGTGCCGACGATGTTGACGATGTCGCTGTTCAGGCCGAATGCTTCGAGGACGCTCTCGAACCCGCCGCCTGCGAGGATCTTCGACACAACGCCCCACACGATCTCCATCGCCTTTGCCACGCGCAATCCCAGCGCATCGCCGAAGGCGCGCACCCGCAACAGGAGCACCGGGTTAGAGATGTAGTCGAACAGCTTGCCGAGATAGGGCTGGATCGATGAGATGATGCCCGTTCCAAGCTCGCGCACCATCATCTGCCGGACGTCGTGCATGGAGGATTGCAGACCGGAGATCGTATAGGTCATGCGTTTGGCGGCGCCGGCGAAGTCCGTTTCCAGCGACTTCGTGATGGCCTCGATAGCCACCGTCGCCGTTACTTTCCCGGCTGCAACCAATGCCTGCGTTTCCTGAACCGTCTTGCCGAGGGATTTAGAGATGATCTCGTATACGGGCAACCCGGCATTGACGAGCTGCATGATTTCCATGCCCATCAGCTTGCCGGACGCTTTGACCTGGCCGAGCGCCAGTGCAATGCGGTACATGACATCTTCCTGCTGGCCTGAGCCGGCAGCGAAGTCGATCATGGCCTGCGTCAGACGCTGAGCTTCCGTGATGTTGAAGCCATAGGCCAGCGCCATGCGGTAGGCCGCTGCGACACCATCCTGCGTGAATGGCGACTCGATGGCCAGCTTCTGAATCCAGCCGATCAGTTCTTTGGCCTTCGAACTTGCCAGCGTCAGCCCCTCGGCCATGTTCTTCGCTACGCCGGTCTTGACCAGTTCGCGAATGACCAGAGATTGGATGGAGAATTGCAATCGCTCGAACGAGGCATAGGCGGTTACAGCTTCGGAGGCGATCCCCGATACCGCATTGGCTACGCGGTTGAAGCCGTCCACGATGACATTGCCGATAACGAAACCGAGCGCCGTCTGCAGGGCACCGCCGATCCGATCAACGAACCCCTGCGCCTTGATCTCGACGCTGCGCAACCCGCTGACAAGTTGACTCTCTTCGACCTGCAGGAAGAGAAGTGCATCACCTAACTTGATCATTATGACGCTCCTATGTTGCGCAGCATTGTGTCGGCACTAACCCGATTGCCAGACGTTCCGCCGGTGCTGCTTTGCTTTCCGCCTAACGCACCGCTCAGGCCGGACATGATCTGAGCGGCAAAGACTTTCGCTTCCCAGAGCTTGCGGCGCTGATAGGCCCGGATCATGATCAACCTGTCCAGTTCGTCCAGAACGGCATAATCGGTATGCCATTCGGCGCGCGCCAGCTCGTCGAAATCAGGAGCTTCGTTTAGCCACGACGAATCACCTTCGTCAGACCGCCCAAAGGGTAGGCTAACTGAAGCACCGCCACAAACGCATCGACGATCTGGTCGTCGTAGGCGTTGTCCTGCAGGTACTCGGCATCCGCCGCGATTGCCGGCACGTAGGCGTACAGCATTTCCACGATCAGATCCATCGATCCCAGCAGCAGGACCTTGAGAGAAGAGACCAGACCGCCCAGCCCTTTGCCATCTGACAGGTTGATAGCACCCATGCCGGTCAGTGCGGAAACGATCAATTCGAACGGTTTCCCGAACTGATCGCGCCACGCCTTGTTATCGCGCATGGTCTTCGCCTTGATCTCGTATTTCTTCTCGCCAAGTGTGACAGTTTTGATTAACGCCATGTATTACTCCTGATTTTGTTAGTCCGCAGGGACAGGATTACGTTAGAGAGCGACGGCATTGATGCGCTGTATCTTGCACAGCCGCTGGCCCTTCGCTTTGCTCATGTCGGCAAGGGCATCGATCTTCAACGGGAAGTTGACATACTTATCGGTTCCGAAAGACAGATCGCCGCCGCTGCCCGATGTGGCTTTCCATACGAACGCCCGGATCGGGAACGTGTTGCCACTGTCATCGGTGTAGCTGCCTTCGAAGCCCCACATCTTGATCGGTAAACTGGACGATCCGCCCAGATCCATTTCTTCTTTGCCCGGTACGCCGCTCGAAGCGGCCTGGTTCGTCACCGCCCCCGCAAACGCGAGCTGCAACTGATCGAGGCTGAGCTGCGCCAGGGTGGTTTCCAGAGAGACTTTCTCTTTGGCCTTTTTCCGGGCGACAGCGGTCATGCTCTCCTGAACTTCCGCCTCAACGACGTCGAAGGTGTAGCTCATTTTGAGCGGATCGTTGGTGTAACCGAGTTTGACCCAACCGGTTGGCCACGCGGCATCAACCGCAACGGTATCGGCCGGGATCGCTGTTCCGACCGGCGCATAGAAAACCTGCACCGGCGTCAAGATGATGTCTGATACTTGCTGTGCCATCTCATTTCTCCTTTTGAAACCAGCCGATTACGGCAGGCGAATAGCCCCGACCGTTACCGAGGTAACGACACTGAAAGTCGCGAGAATCCAGTTGTCCTGCGCCTCAAATGTCTTCGTAAACGGACCGATCAACACGTCCCCGGTCGTTGCCGGAACCGATACCGTCAAATCGGCAATGTCCATGCCGTCCACCTGACCTGGTGTGACGACAGTCACGGTTATTGGGGAGCCGCCCACATTTTTGACGTGCAGGCATTCCCTGCCGGAATTAATAAACTTGTTGCCGTTCGTACCGTCCGCGGCGACCATCCCGGTTGCGACCGCCACGCCGGCTCGTGATGTCACGAGTGTTACGAGAGCAACTGCATTTGCGAATGACATATCTTTCTCCTATGGGTTGCGTAAAGTGAACGTATAAAAAGCCAGCATGAACGGCCAGAGTGTTTCAGGCTCGACCGACAATTGACTGAGTGTTTCCAGATGCGCCAGCATTATGAAGTAGCCAAATTTCTCGTTGTCAAGACAATCAAAGACCGCTTTATCCAGCGCTCGCGCCTCTTTGTCCGTGCGCCCGTATGACTGAATCTGGAACGACGGCGACAGAACTTTGCGAGTGTAGTCAGGGCTTCCGCCTCGGACGGACGCCTTCAATGCCGGGCCGTCGTCGAGTTTGAATCCCTTTGGGAATTCGCGTGACATATAGATACGCGCCCCGACTATCCCGGTCAGAACGCTCGAACCCGCCAGCATCTTCCTGACTTCCGCCTCGCAGTCAATCACTTGATCACCTCCCGATAGACACGTTGGCAGATCGCCTCAGCGTCGTTCCGAGCGACTGTTTCCAGCGCCGGATACAGGAATGGGTCTTTCAACTCCTGCACCAGCGCATAGTCGGCGGCGCACCCGACCGCTGCGGCGGAATCACCGAGTTCAGCCTCCGGCGCGAATTGCGTCTTCGGCAGCACGCGCCTATTCCGCCTGCGGCTGTACGTGAACGCCTCGGCCGCGAGCTTGGCCTCTTCGTAGCCGGAATAGTTGCGTGTCTTCACGTAGATCGCCTTGCGCATGAACCCGGTGTCTACCTGATCGTTGCGGCTGACGTTCTTGCGCGCTTCTTCGGCAACCGCTTCCGCAAGATTGCGCGCAACCTGAGCGTTCGCCTTGCGGATCAGCGCCAGAATGTCATCGGTATAGAACCTGATCTTCGCTTTTGTCACTACAACACCGCCGCGCGAAGATTGATTACCCACGCAACGAAACCGGGTACATTCGTCCCCATGATCTCGTACAGGGGCTTCGGATTCAATTCCTCGCCTTGGCGTTTGCTGATCGCCGCGCGGATGATGCCGCGCATATCGACCGACTTGGGCAACCGTAGGGTCGCGTCGTAGATCGGGACTTCCGCCTTGCCCATCACGTACCTGACCTGACTCGGCGCAAACCCGCAGGGCGAGACGATCTCCGCTGGTCCGCTCAGGATCGGCATTCCGTACTCGTCCTTGCCGACCTCTACTTCCTCACCGTACAGGATGCACTCATCGAAGAAGCTGTTGGCGACGTCAGCTCTAATGATTCCGAGTTCAAACTGGGTGAAGAATGGCATAGGGTTAAGATAAACGCACGATTTGTTTCTATGACAAGAAAACTACTTCTTTAGCTTGCCGGTCGATACACCAGCCGGCCCGTACTTCGCGATGCGAGTCGCCCACGCTTTGGCGTATGGATCTCCACCAGCCGCCGCCGTCTTGATCGCTGTCTTGGTGACAGTTGCAACCGGTTTTACAGCCGCCTTGCTGGCCGCTTTTGCCTTCTTCGCCAGATTATTTGCCGCCGTCTCGATCTGATTCTCGCGCTTGGCGATGCTTTGCAACTTCTTGGCCTTCGCGAAATACTCGTCGTTTCGGGCATTCTGGGCGCGCCACTCGCCATTTTTGGCGGCAGGGAAACTCCCATCCGGATTGAGATAGTCCCTTCGGAGCGCCGCCTGCCTGGTCTTTTGCAGGCGCGTCAACGTGGCTTGGGCGCGATCAGCCTGCGCACTGATCTGGTCTATCGTTTTGGTTGCCATGGCTACTTCTTTTTTCCTCCGCTGACACCAGCCGGCCCATACTTGGCCAATCGTGTCGCCCATGCTTTGGCATAGCGATCTCCGCCAGCCGCTGCGGTATTAATCGCCGTTTTACTCACCGGTGCAGTGCTCGGAACAGACCGCGCCCGGATTGCCCGGAAATTCGCATCGCGAATCGGCTTTGCGCTTGCTCGCTCGATCAGGGCGAAACGCGCAGTCGAAGCTCTCCCGACGCTTCCCTGCTCGCGAAATCGGGCAGACTTGATATCTACTTCGGGCGATTTCTCCCAACCTTTCGGGATGCTCGTCGAAATCTTGTTACGCCTTACCTGTGTCTGCTCGATATTCTTCTGGACGAGGCGCTGCTTCTGCGCACTGATCTGGTCTATCGTTTTGGTTGCCATGCTTACTTCTTGCCGGCATACTTGCTGCCGGCCGGCCCATACTTGGCGATGCGCGTGTCCCACGCTTTGGCGTAATGGTCATTCTTCGCCAGGCTGCCGCCCAGTTGTACGACGGTCTTCGGTCGGCCGGTTGCAGTTTTAAGGACGTTACGCTTGGCGCTGTCGATTGCCGCGATCCTGCCGAGCGTGAATTTGGTTGCTGCCGCCGAATCGCTGTTCTTCCTCGAATACGCGCGATAGGCTTGCGCCTTCAACCGATTCGCCTGCCGGATCACCTGATTGCTTGTCTTTGCCATGCCAACCTCCTACTTGAGCGCCCTCCACCATGCGGACGGCTCCGGCTGGTCTGCGGTTTTCAGCTCCTTGACGCGATCCGCGCACTTCTGCACCGGCGCATACTCGATACAAGCCTCAAACCACCCGCGGAAATACTCGTCTGTGGTCGCAACGGGCGCCACATCCGGCACAACGAACGCGTTCGTGGTGTCAGTCACCGTCATTTCGTCAGTTGGCGCCGGGATTGCCGTATCTTGCCCATCCACCGCGTCTGTGCTCATCGGCTTCATGACGGTATCGCCGTTCTCGATCGGAGCAGGAACTGCCGTGTCGTCGATTACGGACGGGTCGCCCGGATTGGGCTGCTGGGCGCTGCTGCGAGCGCCGCTGAAAGCGGACAACATCAAGACAACCACAACGATTAATCCTTTCTTAAAACCCTGACTCATGTTTACTCCTAACCCCGCTATCGCGATGACCCGCTATCACTTCCATGGATAAGCCTCGTAAGCCCCTTTGCACTGAGTCCATTCGGCCCATACTTGGCTACTCTGGTCGCCCACGCCTTGGCGTATCGATCTCCCTTTCCCGCAGATGCGGCGACCTTCTTCACGTAGGCGCCGTCAAGCAGTTTCTGCCGACTATCGATATTCTTGCTCGACGGAGTTACCCACCCGCCCTTGCTCTTGTAGGCTGCCTCAAGCAGATTTTCGTATCTCCGCACGTTCTTTGCAGTGAGGCGGCGATACTGCTTCGTTGCCTGCTGAATGTCTTTTGCCATATCGCCACCTACTTCTTAAACTTGCCGGCTCCCGCAGGCCCGTACTTGGCTAAGCGGGTCGCCCACATCTTGGCGTATTTGTCGCCATTTGCCGCCGCCGCCTGGATCGCGCCTGCCGTCACCACCGGGCGCGCAGTTCGCGTCACCGCGATAGCGGGATTCTTGGCGACATTGCGTTGAACGCGATTGGCGTTCTCTGTCGCCCGCCGCCCCGAAGCCGTGGCCAGCACTGCATGGCCGGCCGGAATGGCAAGCGTTTTCGCGCCTTTTGGACGAAGCAAAAGCTGCCCGTCCGCGTTGTATTTGCGCCCGGTGTTATCGGTGATGATGCCGCCCGATCCGATAGTGAATTTCCGACTCGTTGTCGCTGCCATTACTGATCCTCCTTCTACTCACCTGCTCTTTGTGCGCTTCAATCCTGCGCTTCCAGTCGGCCCATACTTTGCAATGCGCGTCTTCCACGCCTTGCTGAGCGATGCGTTGTAGTCCATGCCGGAGCTGGCCGGATTGCGCAGCCACGATCCCGCACCCCGGTCAATTGTGAATGTGGTGTACTTCTTGCCCGGCAATACCCCGGTCTTGCCGCCTTTCACGAGTTTGGCATTGCGCCGCAAGGCCGGGCCTTCACCGGGAATCTTGATGATCACATCGGCGCGCGCCTTGCCGGGAACTTTGACGTACTTGTAGATTGCGCGGTATTTGACCGACTGCGCCGAGGGCGAACGCCGCAGGAGATCGTTTTGAGTCACCCCGCGAGCCTTCGTCACGTAACTGGACGCCGCCCACCCTGCCGGCGCCTTCTTGCCTGTTGGATTCAAACCGCTGCTTATTGCTGTCTTTGCCATTTCTATTTCCTTCCCACGGCATCCGCATGTGTGGCCGTCTCACATCTTGTCTGGGGACTTCCCGTCGCGCCTTACTTCTTGCCGACTTTCCCCGGCGCATCCCCAGTCGGCCCATACTTCGCGATCCTGGTCGCCCACGCTTTCGCGTAGCGATCCCCACCACCCGCCGCCTTTATTGCGGCTGCCTTCGCAACCGCCACCTTTGCAGGCGGTTCGCGTTAAACGCTACTTCTTCGCCTTGACCGACTTTCCATTGCCAGTCGGCCCATACTTCGCCAGTCTGGTCTGCCACGCCTTTGCATACGGATCGCCGCTATTGGCCTGTTTCGCGATCTGCCCGACAGAAACCGGATTCAGCTTCGTCAAGGCGTTGTTTCGAGCAATGCCGATGTTCCAGGCGCGTCCGTTGGTTCGATTCCATGCCGGCGTCAGCGCTTTGACCTGCGCCTGATAACGCTGGTAATCTGTCCCCGGCACCCTTGCCAGAGCGGATTTCACCGCCGCCTCTTTCCGGCTGTACTCGGCATCCGCCTTGCCCTGCAGTCGATTGGACTGGTCGATGACCTGCTGAGCAGTTTTGGTGCGCGCCATAGTGTTACCTGTAAATACTTCTTGAAGAAATTTCTTTATCCACAAGCAGCGCTATTACTTTTTCCCACTGTTCCACGTTGCATTCCATGCTTTTGCCCCAGAGAACTTGCCGCTCGGCCCATACCGCGCAACGCGGGTCGCCCATGCCTTCGTATATCTGTCATACGAGCTTTTGGGTGCAACTTTGGCCGACTCATAAGCACGTTTTATGGTCGTAATCCGGGCATCTAGTCTTCGAGTCGGCTCCCGCAGAATTCTATTGGTGATCGCCTCTTGCTGCCAAGAAAACCGCTTGACGCCATATTTCTTTTCGACAGCAGCGGCGACCTTCTTATACTGATTTACACCTTTTTGACGCGCTGCATCCTGAAGCCTTTGCTTTTGGTAGTCCAGTTGGTTCTGTGTTTTTGGCATGATACTTACTTCCTTTTTGAGAACCGTTTACCACTTCCTTGCCTTCCATCCGCCGGCACTGGCTCCACCCACTGATCGGCGGTGATGGCTACCACTTCTTCCAGGAATTCTTACTCTTCGCAGCCCCGGCCACGCCAGTCGGCCCATACTTCGCAATTCGGGTCGCCCACGCCTTCGCATACGGATCCCCGCTCGCCGCCGCCTTCCTTATTGCCGTCGCAGTCTTGCCGGGCGCCGCGCGTTGTCGGGCATACGCCGCCCTTGTCGCATTTGACGCCGCAGTCTGGATCAATTCCAAGCGCTTAGTAAACCGGCCGCCAAACAGCGGAACATTCTTGCCTACCGGCAATTTATTCAGCACTGAATCGGCGGCATTGCGAAGCTCATACCTTTTCTTGAGTTCGGGGTGGGCTTTCGCAATGCCGGGCGATACTCTGTTGATATCCCGGTTATAGCGAGAAGCGTTCTGCGCGATCAAGCGGTTCTTCTGTGCTTCGACTTGATAAGGGGTTTTATTTGCCATCTGGTTTCCTGTATTTATGAATCGATCAACTGCTCGTCAATCCGCGCGCCCTTGCATGTCACTTCTTTGAAAAGAAGTTCGATTTTGAATACCATCTACTGCCCGCAGATCCATACTTGGCAATCCTGGTCGCCCACGCTTTCGTATAACGATCGCCGTTTGCCTTAGTCGTTACGGGCTTACCAGTTGGCGGCAGAAATGTCGTGCGCGGCTTTGGTGGGGGGAGAAGAGACTTGTATGCCCTGTAAATCGTTCCAGCGCGGTTACTGGAGGTTTTCTCTAATGCTTCTCTCTTCTTATCGCGGCTGACCCAGCCATCTTTAGAAGGCGCCCTGTCTGCCGCCGCCGTCGCTGCCCAAAGACGAGTATTATTTGCGTTTAGGAGCCTATTTAGCTGGGCCTTGAGTTGCACTGGCGATTTCTTTGCCATGATTTACTTTCTCCTAAGTCCTTTTCCTGGCGCCACACCCGCAGACCCGTATTTCGCCAACCGCGTTCTCCACGCTTTAGCATACGGGTCGTCATTTATCAGTGGCGGAATGGGCATATTCAGCTTATTTAGGCGATCCAGCGAGCGGTTGCGCGCTGTATTAATTCCGGCGACCTGCCTATAATTGCGGTTAAACAGTGGATCGGCCATGCCTAACGCGCTCATATCATCGACGCGCAGAGCGGGTCTGGCATTTCTGGCGGCAAGCAGATCCCGCGCCGGTTTATTAAAACTCTTGCCCTGCACGTTCAGTTGCGCATTTCTAAGAGCAGTTTCACCATTCGTGCGGCCTTGCTTTGCCATGGCCTACTTCTTTTTCCCGGCGACCTTGCCGCTGCCAGAAGGCCCGTACTTCGCCAGTCGGGTCGCCCACGCCTTGATATAGCTCGCCTTCTGATTGGAGGTGTTTTGCGCACTCAGCGCCGCCTTCGCGACTGTCTGTGTCCGGCTGGTGAGTTTCCGGTACGGCTCGCGTAGAACGCGCCGCGAAATAGCCCACGCTTGCGGTGTTTTGCCTTTCTTGCTAAACACCTGCGCCTTTACAGAACTGCGTTTTGCTTCATAGGCGGCATTCAGCTTGTCGTTAATGCGCAGCTTCTGCGCGTTGATCTGTCCCGCCGTTTTTGCTTTCGTAATTGTTGGTGCTTTTGCCATCTTGTTTCCTTTTTACCTAACGTCTCTTACTACCCTGACGCCGGTTGTTTCCCTTTCGGTACGGTGGCGTCCAGCCTCTCCACCGGCGCAACAACTGATTCAAACGATTCGCTGCCCGCCGGTCTTCTGCGCGGTCGCTCAAAGTCATCGAGCCGATCTGCTGGTCCCAAGACCACCCTCGCAGGTGGCGAATATCCGGTTGATCCACTACTTCTTCCTTGTCGATCTGTAGCTGAGTGCCAGCCGTGCGCGCTGTCCCCAGATGTCGGGCTGCTGCGCCAGCGCCGTCAAGATTTCGATGCGGATCGTCCCGGTCGCTGTAAACCCGCCGTCACCGTAACGCCTGCGGATTTCGGCTTTCAGGATGCCCGGTTTCTTCACCTTGACATTCGAGAGCAACTGAGAAGTCTTTTCCTTAGCCATTTCAACTCGCCGGGGCAGGGCTTAATCGCTTTACCTTAGCCTTCAAATCGTCGATCTCAACCGCCTGCGCTTCGATCTGCCGTTGCTGGGACGCCATATCCATTCGGGCGTGATCAACTTGAGCCTGCATCTCGTTGCGCTCAATGTCCCACGAGCGCTTCTCTGTTTCCAACACGGCCACTTTGGTCAGTAACTCTGCGTTCTTTTCGGACAGGACATCGATCCTGCGTAATGCCTCGTCGAGTCTGCCTTCCGTCTTCGACTGCCGGTCGCGAGAGTCATCGATGAACGATTTCAGTTCCGTCCGATCATTCAGCGTTAGTGACACATTGCCGCGCCGCCGTTCGATCATCCAGTCCATGAACTTGACAACGCCGCCGCCGCCGACTGCCGCAACTGCTGCAAGGATTAGCTGCACTGCTTCATCCATCTTTTATGAGTCCCAGTCTCAGGAACGCCCACGCTGCGTAACCAGCCAGTACGTATAAGACACTTCCTAGCGAGAACGGGACTGACAGAGTGATAGCAACTGCAAGGAACAAATAGACGATTGTTTCGATCATGGTCGCCGTTCGGCGCATCGACAGTTTGCCCGATCCGGTCGCCCATAGCGAGAATATGCCGACCACCCCTAACCCGATCCCCAGCGCCGTCTCGTCAGTGAGCTTGCCCAGAATCTCATACGCTGCTGCCGTGCGGAACGTCTCAAATGGGACGCTCAACACAACTCCGTATAACAGGATGATCCAGGCCAGAAGCCACTCGACCGGATTAGGATCGCCGGAAGCAATCGAACTTAGAAACCTTGCAATTGCTAATTTCATGCTTGACTCGATATTTACGGAGTGGCAACCGCAAACACAGTCACAGTCACAGGCACGGTATTGGCAGAGTCAACCTTCATGTAATTCCAGCGCCCGAACGCCTTGACGTTGGCGATCCCCGACGAATTGCCGTTGATCGTTGTCACGGTGAACACGCTGGTCGCAGTCACCCACCATGGCGAGGTCAGGAGATACGTGAAGTTGTTCGTCTGCAACGAGAAGGTCAGGGTATTCGTCCCGGTCGCAGTGACGGCATACTCGATGTCGTACTGGGAATAATCTTTCGCCGACCACGCCTTCGGCGTCTCGACCGTTGTGGCGGTCGTGATGGCAGTCACCGGGATCATGACGATCACGCCGCTGACGCCATTTCCGGCGCCGTATGCGGCCGCGCCGTCCACACTGGCGGCTACCGGCTTCGCCCCACCAAAACCAAGCAGGGTCGCCAGGAGTGCGGCAACCAATGCCGGCATCAGGAACCCGCGTGCGCTCATACCGGGCATGCCTTTCGGCGCGCTGATTCCGGCGCGAGCCTCGGCCCACTCCTTATCTTTCTCGCCGAACACCGCATTCGCGATGGGCTTGAAGACGATAAACGTACCGACGTTGCCCAGAAGAGCGTTAAACACGGCTCCAAAGAAGAACCCCATAATGCCCTGCTGCGTGCAAGCCAGCCCCTGAAAGACGCCGGTGCAGGCACCCACGGCCATGACGATCGCAGAGCCGAGGATCAAGAGAGCCATGATCGATGCTTTGATTTCGGAGGCGAGCGGATCGTAGCGCTTGCGCAGAAACGGAACGAACAGGAACAACAGCGACAGCGCCGCGCCTGCGATCTTGAGAATTGAATCAGAAGTGAATACAGCTTCCATTTCGCTTTCCTTTGGCTAATGCCATTTAGATGAATAAGATTGGCTCGCTCGGCGATAGAGTTTGGTTCGTCGGGCAAATTCGTCCGTAACGTCGTTGTTGTCCCCTGCCCCATCCAGACTCAGATCCACGGTTCCGAACCCGGCGTCCGATGTCTTCGATGCAAAGGTCTGACGTTCGGTCAGTTTCTGCCGCGCGAAGTTAAGCCAGTTGGCGCTTCCATCGCTGCGCGAGATGCTCTGCCCATCCGCGTTGTAGCTGGTCGGCACTTTGGACCACGCTGCGGACGCCTGATGTGCAATATTGAAGATCACATGATCCTTGTCGCCGAGCTGTTCGATGAGCGCGTCTATCGTCTCGTCTGGAACGTTCTCACCGTTGGGCAATATGCCAGCAGGTGCGGCCTGGGTGTCGCCCAGCTCGAAGCGAATCTGATCACGCTGGGTGGCCAGCGTGGGATCATAGGTGAATGACATTACGCGCCAGCCTCTCCGCCCTTACCCTTTTTCTTCGGCGCCAGCCGCACAGCGGACGGCTGCGCCGGCAACGCCGACGCCACTTCGGTCAGGTTCAGCTCGACGCCCAGCGCTATTAAAATGTCGTTGTCTATCTTTACGCCATTCGAGTCAAAATACGCATACGTGGCCGGCGTTTCGTTCAGCCCACTGGTGCGTCGGCGGCCAATCCCGCCAGGAATAGTCTCTGCCATGGTTAGTTTCTCGTGATGTTCTCGGTCTTGGAAATAAACGCAGAACTACAGCGGATCGGTATAGACGCCGCCGCCCGTGAAGTCGAGAATGGAACCATTCGTGCGGCTCCACACGCCAAACCCGAACTCAGCGCGCCAAGTCTGGCTATTGAGCGGGTGCGACGAAATTTCAGCCACGATGCGCAGCCCCTGCAGGCGCGGGTTATCGCGCTGGCGCATACACAGCGGCTTTTCAAGGTCGTTCAATGCGCAGGCGAAGGCATAGCCCTGGATTGCCCACGGTCGCACGACTACTTCTGTCGGCCCAAAAGTGCCAATGGCGCGGCTGTAGATGTTGCTTAGATCAAGAACCTGGTTAGGAACATTCATCGCGCTGTTGATTTGGGTCAGGCGCGGATCGGGATAGGCGTTGAAGCCATCGACCTCACGCATTTCGTTCTCATCGGCGAAGTTGATGACCAGTTTGATGCCGTTGACGTGGCCGTGCTCCATCACATCGTAGACCAGCCCGTCGAGATCGGCTTTGATCAGCGCGCCAACCTTGTAATGGGTGTGCGTCGAGCCAACGAAGTTCTGACCGTTCATGCCGAACGGCAGGACTGTGCCGTCGGCATTGACGAGGCGCTTAACGTCGAGGTCGATCTCATCCACATAGATGTCGCGCAGCGTGTAGTTCGCCGAGCGATACAGCGCTTCCTGCACGCCGACTTTCAGCGATTCGATGTGCGCTGACTGAGCAGATAGCACTTCAGTCGCCATTTCTGCCGGAGTGTGTGAGTCAAACCAGTCCTGTGTCCAACCTATCGCGCGCTCAAACCGGCGGAGCGGGAATTCCACCGTGCGCCCACCGGGACGATTGGATTTAGTCGTCGAGGTGCGGCCCATTTCGTCCACTTCGACCATTTTGCTCGCCTTGGCTGAACCAGCGTAGGCGCGCGCCCGGTCGGTAGTGGTCTCCACCAGCGCCGACATCATGTCGGCCACAATCGCGTTATGCCGCGCCATGTCCTGCTGGATGATGATGTTGATGTTAGTGACGCCGAAATCGGTGATCGTAATCGCACGCTCGACTGCGAGATCGCTGAGCGTCAACGTGCCGATTTGCTGCGGAATTGCTGCCATTTCTAAATCTCCTGCCTGAATAAAGACTTACCTGAATCTCAAGGCTTGCTTAGGACATGCGGATAACGCGCATCAAGTCTGGGGTAACTGCGCGACAAGTTCCAGTCGAATCGCCGGTCGTCGTCGCCGTGTCCAATCCACCGCCCGATGCAAGGTAGTAGATGGCGCCGGGCGTCAACAGGGTATCGGTGTACTTCATCTTCAAACCCTGACCGATCAGTGTGACCGGCTCGCCGGCATGGACATGTCGCAGGGTAAAACCATCGACTTTGGCGGCGGCATTCGCTGAAACGCCGTCGCTCTTGTACACCTTGCCATCCGACTTGATATAGCTGGGGGTGAGCATTCCGAGGTCCTCACCAGCGATCAACCCATCACTGATCTGCGGCGACTGGGACGCACTGAAGGTGTCCCACGAAGCACTTGCGGACAAAGCTAATACTGCCATTTGGATTCCTCTCTATGAAATAACGGGCTACTTGCCCAAGACCACGATTAATTCCTCTTTCTGCGGCCTTTCGCCGCGCCTGTCGGACCATATTTCGCCAGGCGGGTCGCCCACGCCTTGCTGTACGGATCGCCGCCTGTTACAGATTTAGAATTTCTCCCTGTCTGACTGCGCCGGCTACTGACTGGCCCAAGGCCACCTGTGATGGCCCCACGGACACCTATCGTGGTGGTGGGAGCGGCTGCCGCCGCCTCCCGCGCCAACTTCGCCCTGTAGGCAAGCTGTACCGCCCCGACGTACAAAACTGCTGCGTTCAACCGTGCACTTGCCATTTATCGAGACCGCCTGCGGCCGCCGCTCGCCCCGTACTTGGCGATGCGGGTCGCCCACGCCTTCGATAAACGCTCTGTATAAGCGGCTGTCCCACCCACTCGCGCCGCCTGGGCGCGAGTCGAAGCGAGATGATCCGCCTTCTGCTCGGTGTACGTTTTGAGAACGACGAACTTCCTGTCGCTGTTGCGATAGCGAACGATCGGCAGGTTGTTATCGCGTATCCCGACTGATCGCTCGGTGGTGTATTTGGAGCCGACTGTCGTGCGAATCGGACGCTGCAACCACTTCTGACGCTGCTGCTGAAAGGTGACGAGCCGGCGCGCAACACAATCGGTTTCTTCGATTGCGCTTCCGCCGTATTCAGCGTCCAACCTTTTGCCATGTCTTAACGCTTTCTCAGACCGACCCGCGCGCCAGCAGGTCCGTACTTGGCTACTCTGGTCGCCCACGCCTTCGCGTAGCGATCCCCAGCCGCCTTTACGCCACCACTTTTCGCGACCGCCCCTTGACGGCTCGCCGTCCGCAAGTTCTTGGTCTGCGCGTGGTCAGTGATTCCGAACCCGCCAGCGAATACCTTTGAATTCTGACCAAACGCGAGTGTCTTATACCGAAATCCGGTCTTGGTTTGGTTGAAAATCGGTTGGAGCGCCTTCGATCTGAGTGCTTGCCTCTTTGTGATCGTCCCAGCCGCAAGGGCGCGCGTTGTTTTTCGGTTATTCCACTGCGTTATCAACTTTTTTTGCCTGGGTGTCTGCCACTTTTTGCTTGCCATTTTTCTCCCGTCGATTTCATTTATAAAATGTTGGATACTGATTGCGGATGCTCTTGGCGCGAGACGCTGCTTTTGCTGCTGCATCGGCCGCCGCGCTCGCCTTTGTCGCCGACCTTGCCATTGCTTGATTCGCCTGACTACTTAGAACTGTGAATAACCGCCGCGTTCGACCTTCTGTCGCTTCACTTCAATCTCGTTCGTCTTCGGGGGATTGGGACGTCCATTCCCGCCTGCAGCCCCATCCGCGTTTAACGACGGTTGCGGGAGTAGAGCGAGAATCTTCTTCGCATCCTCACGTAATTCGGCTTCTGTGGAACCCACGATCCTTTCGGCGAAACCGGCCGGGAGTCTGAACTCCGCCGCGATCGTCGACTTATAGAATGCGAGTTCTGTCTTTGCCAGCTTTGTTTGCGCGCTATTCGCGCGCAAACTCGCTTCGTTGGCGATCCGCTCGGCCTCCGCGATCCGTTCAGCCGCCTTCGCTTCGATTGCATTGATTTTTTCGGCGGCGATTCGCTCTGTTTCCGTCCTGGCTGCCTCGGCCTCGCGCTGCGTCCTGCGCCGGTTTGCGTTCTCCGTCCGCAGGTCTTTTATGATTGCTTCATTGGTCGCGATTAAAGACATTGCCCGTTCCAGAGTGATCCCATTGATCTGTGCAACTTGCTGAACTTCGACCGGGGTAGCTGGCGGCGCTACAACCTTTGCAATGGGCGGTGAACCTGCACCTGCATCGCTTGTGCCGCCGATCGTCGGCGGTGTGGTGTCCGAGACCTGCTCAGACTGTGTTGGATTTTGATCCGTTTGGACTTCTTCTTCCATGCCTAAACCTCTTTTGTCGTCAAGACTGAGAGCCTTTTGGCGCTGGAAGATCCAACGCACTCAGGCTACAACTTACAGACCTGTTTCGTCAATGTGCATAATTAGTTATTGGTCAAACTTCACACTGCATCTGTTGTTTTTGCCTCCTTCACAGAATGTTGCCCTGCGCATCGCGGTAGCTGAACGTGCAGTTGCAATTCATCCGGCACTGACTGTCCCCAATTCGTTTGAGCGTCCCGATCGGTTGCCAACCCAGCACTGCCTGATCGTGGCAATCCCCACACGTCTTGCCCGGATGCAGCTCGCGGCGTTCTTCGACCGCCCCGCCTGTTTTCATCTCGGCTCGCCGGGATTGCTCGTAGGTGCTGCGCTGCGCTTCGCCGTACATCGAGGCGCGCACCACCAGCGAACCATTCAGAGGTTGCTTGCCGCTCTCGATCTGCAGTGCCAGCCTTTGCAGGAATGCGTACTGCTTCTTTAGCTCGGCGCCTGCCCTGCCCCACACCGCCGGTGTCGCCTGCGCCCAGCCGCCCACGGACAATGAGGCCGCTGCGACATGTTGCAGCTTGATCGTGTGCGCCATCTGGGTCTGCCAGTCGGCCAGGGAAATCTGCGACTTAAGCAACTTCTGCGTCAGGTTGTCGATCTCCTTCTTACCGGCAACAATCGAGGCATCCAGCGCCGCCCGGATGTCCTTGCTGGCAACGAACGTGCCACTGGACAGGTCGTAATAACGCTGCGCTTTCTTGTTCCAGCCATATTGCGGCGTCAGCGTGTTGAACTGAGCCACGGTTTACTTCGCTGCCTGCTTGGTCGCCGGGGCGCCGGCCCCACCTGCAATGGTGGTCTTGGGACCACGGCCACCGTTCGTGGTGGTATCCAGAACATTGCGATAGCGGCGCGGCGCCAGCCGGCGCCAATACAGCTTCGCGAGTGCAACATCTTTTGGATTGACGCTGCCCAACTGTTTCAGGTCATCTTTCGACCAGATAATCGCCTTTCCGAGCGGAACTTTCTTAACTGTTGGCATAGTTACTGTGATGGCGCAACCCGTTCAGGCGCGCGGTTGAGCGGTTGCAAAGCGGCTGCATCCGCCGGTTGGGTGTCTATGGGTGAGTTCGAGTCAGCGGCCGTTCCGCCGGCAACCTGATCGGCTGGCGCTCCGGGCTGATCGGTTGGCATACTGCCGTCGGCTGGCGGCGTCTCGTCAGGCGGGGTGCTCCCATCTCCCAATCCGGTCGCCACATCACCGTACAGGGATGATGCCTGTGCAGCGGCTGCGGCGGCATTCTCTGCCAGTTGCAAAATAATCTCAGCCTCGGAGAACCCGATTTCGCGCAAGCGCTGTGAATTGGACATCGGCGCTGCGATCGAACGCGCCTGGGTAACGGTGGCGTTATACATCTTGCTCACCGACTGCGCCTCCCGCCAGCGCGGCGCAATCTGGCCGGTAATCACGCCCCGATTCACGTGCTCATATAGCTTCTTCGAGACTTCCATCAGGTCGATAAACGAATCGCCGAGCATGGCCTGTTTCTCGATCACCTGCGCGACGAGCGGCCCTTCGAGCTGTAGCTGGGTATCCTGTGAGGGAATGACTGAGGTATCGAAGCTGTACGGCGGCCATCGTTTCACGATCGCGGCCAGCTTGATGATCTGCATAAGGCCGCCCTCGTAGATGATCTTCAAGTCCGACGCCTCAATCTTGGTGATGGGTGGTCCGCCGGTCTTGATAATGCGACCGGGTCCGAAGTCGAGGGGTTTGCGATTGCCTTTCTCGTCCAGTTCCAACGCCATTTCGCCTTCGACGACGAGAAATGGGAAACCATGCAACCGGCCAGCCGCATGACCTGAAATGATCTTGTCGTTGACATCCGCCTGCAGGGTCATCAGGTCAGCGCACTCGCTCATGTAATCGGTGTTGTAGAAGGGGATCGCGGCCAGCCCCATCGGTTCGCCGTCTATTCCGAGCCACTTTTCGGGGTTGTCAGAGATCGCCGGGTCGTTGATCTCTTTGAGCGTCATCAGGCGCCACGATCCGGTGCCGGTCGTATTGATGTAGCGCTCGATCGAATCGGGGCGATAGACATTCAGCCGATACGTGCCACTATCATGCCCGTAGATGTCCGTGATCGCCCAGCGTTTAGAGACAGCCACGATCTCGTCGTCCGAGTTGTGATATAGCCGGCAGTTGCCGGACACGCCGTCCCATAGCTGGTTAAGCGTGTATTTCGGGGCTTTCTTGCGTCCGTCCCACCCCACAAGCACGACGGCGGCTTTGTCGCGCAGAACATACTTATACAGGTCGCCCTGCAGGCTGTTCATCCGGTTCGTGCGCCACCAACTGTTTGCGAACACGGCGTAATCGGTTCCATCGGTTGTTACCGGCACGAAACTTTCAACCGCCAATCGTTCGCGCACGACCTTCACGGCGCTCTTTACGATGTTGACAGCAGGGTACTTGATGAACATCTCCGCGAAGATGGCCGACAGAAACTTCCCCAGCTTCCCGTAGTCGGAAATCTGTCTGCCGTCATACCATTCGCGGAGCTGCGCAAGGTCAGCGTCTTCTTCTGCGACTGACGAATCGAGCCAGTCTAAATAGGCTTGGTCAAGAACAGATGCCATTGATACATAAGTCCGTGTCCCCTTTTTTGCACTCTCGCTCAACAATCACCAGGACAACGGGCAGTGTTCCAGGCTACCCATCGCTTTCGTGTGGGAATATAGCAGCGTGGTTTCCGTCTATGTCAAAGAAATGCTCTGCTCAGTCAACATTCCCGGCTACAGCACCGGAGAACAGCTTATTGAACGCGCCGGATGAGGCGTCTACGATGTCATCATGCCTGCCGACCGGGAACAGTGCCATCTCCTGCAGGAAGTCCTCGTTCCAGTCGCCCTTGACCAGCCGCACGTCGCCGGCCTCGGCGTAGGATGCAAATGGAGTTGCGCGCACGATCTTGCTGCCGGAGGGGCGTTCGGCATACACGGTGAACCCGGCCAGCGCCCGGATCGTGGCGTTTGAGTCGGAGATACCGGCCGATCCGCCCTCGGTTTCCAGCCAGGTGATATTCAGGGGGCGGCGCCGCTGGGTGATCTGGGTCGCCTGTTTGATC
>Ga0118677_10004614_pt1 | contig 24932 bp, 20 predicted proteins | sample AliMusrvi5mmetaG_FD_86154 | JGI IMG/M metagenome (GOLD analysis project Ga0118677, IMG submission 86154)
ATTTCGCAACTTTGTAACCACATTCACAAATATGTAACCAAATATCGCAAATATGTAACCATATTTCACAAATATGTAACCATATTTCACAACTTTGCTCTTTTTCCGGAAAAACACGATCTTTCAGCATAGAAACAGGAGGGGCGACAGCTTTGGGATGAACTTATTAATGCAGGTTACAAGATGGTGATTGATGATCATTACTGCTTCGCTGAACCTCGAGTCCGATTTAAGAATATTAGTTTGTCCTTTATGACCGGTGAACAACACCCGGAAGTAGCGGTACTTTCTTTTCGCATTGTGAAATGAAAGAACGCGATGATTAAAGGAGGTCAACCGGTTTTCGAAACACCTTTTCGTTTGCCGCAGGTTGGTTGAAGAGATCATGCCCGTGAGTTTAAAAGCAGGGTTAGTCAGTTTCGAAATCATTAAGGCAAAATAGGATCAGGCTTTTCATTCTCTCAAACATCCACTATAAAATTTTTAAAAAAAAATTCAGGTATCGGAGCATGTGGTTACGGAGCATGTAAATGGCAAAGCCGAATAGGTACCATGCGGTAATGAGATCATTTTGATGTTGAATCAATCAATAATGTCAATCCGGCTATAGATAATCGGGGAATTGATACTTTTATCTATCCAACCAAACCAGGAGGTAATATATGGTTGTTTCGTCAGTAGACATGACATGAAAGATATGCGGTATTATTCGTTGAAATACAAACGATTATCATACACCCTTCATTCGATAACATTGAATTAAAATAGAAAAGTGAACTTTGACAGGTGACAGTATGGCAGGGTATTTTGTGCAACAAAAAAAAGGACAGAGTCGGGCGGCTCCATCCTTTTCAAAAAAATCAAATTTTAACACCTAACCTATCTTTGTATTCGGAATTCTATTAAAATTGTTTCACTTTTTGGTAAATATTTTTTGGAATATGCCCGAATTGGAGATTTTATTTGAAAAGGATGGAACCAGGCGGCCCCATCCTTTTACTAACCTAACCTAACTAACCTAACTAACCTGCCAATAAACTTACAATTATCAGGCCAATATATATGCATGTCATTCTTTTTTTTAGTTAATAAATCATAAATTAAGCGGAAAGACATCAGAACCAAAACCGATCTTATTCCTTTTGTTCTCCTGGTCCCATGCGACTCTGAAACCACGGTGTATCAGAATGCGGTCTTTCTTTGTGAAATTGACGTCCCATTAATACCGGAGGTTGATTGATTTCTTTGAGAAGTTTTTCGCCCGAAGGATTCAGCATCGACGGATCGTTATTGCAATTCCAATTCACACTTTCCGAAACAGGGTAGGCATTCATCTTGTCGTAGGGATAAACGCTAAGCACGCGTAAAACGTCGGATAAATGGTTCGAAGCCTTGATCCAGTCGGTTTCATTCGATCTTGAAAGGATTACGGGCATCCTTCTGACCCCGATGCTTTGCAATAATTCATTGGCCGTAGTTGTAATAATTGTAAACGAATAAATGATTTCGCCCGTTTCGGGATGTTTCCACTGGTCGTAAAGTCCTGCAAAAGCCATTGGTCTGTTCTTGTTTTGTAAATAAACGAGGTAAGGCTTTTTTTGATACGACCATTCGTAATAAGCATCTGCAATCACAAGGCATCTTTGCGACTGCATTGCTTTCCGAAAGGGTTGCTTTAAAAATATGGCTTTCGATCCATTGTAATCGGGATGATCTGCTCCGTTCTTATCCCCCTCAACCCTTGCATTAATGAGGTTCATTGGCAGGTGTGCATAAAAAGGGGTCATCCCGAATTTGAATACCTGTATCAGATGTGGATCCTGGCTGGTGATCACATAGGTATTATCACCACCCGAAACAGCGTAATTTTTGGGAATCTCCGATATGTTAGGACCTAACAGCGCATTAAAACGGGTCTCAATTCTTTGAAGCTCACTTGCCAAAACAAATTTCTCACACATGATCAGATTTTAATCAATTTTGCGATGATAATGTAATAAAACTTTGAAGATTTGATATCCGAAAAAGTGTTTTTTCTTAAACAAACGCAATTCGATGTAATCAACCTTCACCATATCCCGAAAAATATTTCGACGGTTCTCTCTTCAATATATGCTCTGTGAAACGGTATTTGAAATCAAATCGGATTCAATGGGCTGTTTTGTAAGTTCATCTATTTAATTTGATACCAGATATTGGTCTATTTATTTCTGTTTGTAATAGTTAGAACTTGACACGACAACATGCATTTGACTATTCAGATTATTTTTTCGTATATTTGTTCTTCCTATTCTTCTTTAAACACATTGCATAATGAGTAAAGAAGTCTTTAATCTGAAAAAAAATTCCTTCTCCGGGTATCTTAATAAAGATGGCCGGTCCATAGCTACTTTAGGTTTTACTTTAGTGAGTGAGGTTCTGATATTTCTGAGCTTTGCTTTTGATAACGGTGAGATCAGAGTTGCTGCTGTAAATTGTATAAATGGTGAGTTGTATTTCAACACTTCTGACAGAACGTAAAATAAACGCTGCAGAAGGGCTAAATTGTTATTGTAAAACTTAAGATAACAACGAATTGAATCAGAAGAATTTAAGTCGGGACAAAGCTCTTTAATAATCTGAGAGCAAACAGATAGCGTATTTCTTGTAATTTAAGAACAAAACTCAACCTATATGAAAGAGGGACTATTAATAGCGATACTTTTTTTCGTTTCAACGATTGTATCTTTTTCACAATCCAATTATAATGATTACCCCGAGAATTTAAAGAAAAGTATTGTATTTGAGGATTTTAAAAATAACACTGGTAAATGGACACCTTCAAATTTACCTGATGATGCCGCAGAATCTAAAATAAAAAGCGGGTATCTTCAGATAAAAGTTTCGGATAAAAATAAGATCGGGTTACAATGTATGCCCATTTCGGGATTTAATCAGAATAAAAACTGGGAAATCGAAACCCGAATTAAATACGGCAACGGTTCGGTATTAAAAGCCTTTGCGTTAATCTGGGGTTATCAGAATACAAATTCACAAGGATATTTATTTTTTATTGATGCATACGGCCTTTTTAAAATACAAAAAAAAGATACTCCCGGCACAAATTTTGTGAATTATAAGGATTGGTCTTCTACCCCATTTATAAGCAAAACTGACTGGAATAAGTTGACGGTCAGAAAAGTGGGTGACAAATGTTACTGTTTTATTAATGAACACTACATCTCTTCTATCCCTTTCGAGTCGTTTTACGGTGATGAGATTGGATTTTATTGCAGAGGAGGTTTGACAATTGAAGCTGACTATTTAAAAGTGTCGTACATCGAATCGCAAAATAATTTGGCTGATAATTCCATACCTGAAATTATCATTTACAATCCGGTTGTCACCCGAGGTATAAAAATACCTGAGTCAAATAAACAAATATTAGTGAAAGGAAAGGCATCGGGCATTAATGGAATTTATGAATTAACGATAAATGGAACAGATGCAACTATAAATGCAAGTGGTGATTTTCAACAAAATGTAAAACTTGCAGTCGGCGATAATACAATTACGATAAAAGCCACCGATACAAAGAATAATACAGGAACTTTTTCATTTGATGTGAACAGACAATCGGAAGTTGTAAATGGTGATGCGGCGATAAAGGAAAGTCCTGTTAATACCGATGAAAAAAGATTAGCATTGATAATTGGTAATTCGCATTATGGTAATGGACAAACCTTAAAAAATTCGGCAAATGATGCTAATTTAATGTCAACAACATTAAAAAACCTTGGTTTTGATGTAATAACCCGAATTGATGCAACCAAACAAAAAATGGAAGAAGCGGTAAGAGATTTTAGTAAAAAACTCCCTGATTGTAATGTTGCATTGTTCTATTATGCAGGTCATGGATTACAAGTCGACGGCGTAAACTACTTAATACCAACAGATGCAAAAGTAGAGGATAAAAGTGATTGTAAATTTGAAGCAGTTCCCGTAAATTTTGTTGTCGGTGAATTCGAAAATTATCCTAACAATGTAAATATTGTAATCTTAGATGCATGTAGAAGTAATCCTTTTAGAAGTTGGTCAAGAGGCGGAGAACGGGGATTTAAAATAATCAATCCAACAAGCGGAACAATCATTTCGTTTGCAACAGCCGAAGGTTCGACAGCATCAGACGGAACCGGAAATAATGGATTATTTACAGAGGAGTTAGTTAAACAAATGACTATATCACAACCAATTGAAAGTGTATTTAAAAAAACACGGGTTCAGGTTCAAAAACGTAGCAACGGAGGACAAAGTCCGCAAGAATGGTCGCAATTAACAGGTGATTTTTACTTTAAAAAATAGCTTTAAACAATTAATAATGTATAAAGATAATCGTCGGATGAATAAGGCTTCGGGTATTCAGAGCACCAAACATGCTAAGTTTATTTTCAATTCAGGCTTACAATTCGTCTGTTTATTGGTTGGCTTTGCAATCTTGCTTACAGGTTGTGCCGCCAATAAGAAATTCTCTAAAGTAGAAGGCGAATCTGTAGCGCTTAAGGTTAAAGAAGATGCCAACCTGATAAAATATGCATCTATGCAACCACAGAATACACCTGAACTTGCATCGGCATCTAAAAGCAGAGGAATGGTGGATATTGTAGGTCAGGTAGCTTCTGTAGCAGTGAGCGGGATTATTTCAATGGTGGATAACGAAAAAAAGAAATATTCAGCCAGTTATCAGAATTCGGTAGGTCAATGTTATTTTTATGACCAGATCTCCGAAAGCAGCGCCTTCGATCCCACAGGCATGCAGTTTGCAGGGTTTACTTTTCTGAGGCTTACTACAGATAATACCGGGAAGACGGATACAGCAGTGTATGCAAAATTCAAACTGGATGAAAATAACCTCTATGAAATTATCAACAATTCCTCGTTTAAACTGAAACTGGATGAGCTGAAAATAAATTACGCGAAAGCCAAGATCATGGCAAAGAGATGGTATCAGCCATTGTCGTGGTTTGCGACTCCGAAATACCCTACTTTAAACATGGACTTTGAGATCAATATCACTTCCTCCTTCGTGACCCGCGAAGGTGGCATCTATAATGATACCCCTGTCGGAAAATTCTATCTTACACTTCGCGATATTCCTTTGGACAAAACTGACCCTGCTTATGACAAGTTTTATGCCAATGTAAAAAACAACAACGTCATTGGCAGGTCTTTCCTCGTTCCCCGCTCATTCGGTTATTATTACGATTCGAAACGGCAGATCAAACCATCGTACGGGCAAGGCATGTATAACATTGTGGTAAAAGTTAATGAATCCTCCCAGCCAAATTTTGTGCAGGAGATGTTGTTTGATAACTCGACAGAAATTATCCAACAGGCAGGATCCAGCTTTAATAAGGGTAAAACAAAGACAGAATAGGGTCTGCTTAAAATGAGAAAGAGTTTATTTACGCTTGCTTCTTATAGTTACTACCTGCTTTTTCCATGATGAGGGTGAAATAAATAGCTCGTTTCCACGTGATTTTACCCCTCCATTAACCAGGTATTTCAATAAAGGAGAAGCATAGCCGCGTGTACGCACAGCTTCTGAATTGAATACATCCACATTGGGTATCTGCTCATCCAGCGCCAGTAATATATAATGATCATAACCGAAAGGCGGCGTAACCATAAATAATTGTCTCCTCCCTAAAAAGATCGTATCGGGCAATTCAACACCAACCGGATAATGGTTTTCAACATTCGACAAAGGAAACATCAGTGAACTTTTACCGCTGTTGTCGATAGACGAAACATATACAAATCGTCTTGAACCATCCCAGTTTTGCGCATTAATGGGGTCTTTGACAAGGATGAGTCCATATATTTCGTTTTCACTGATATTTCCGGATGTAACAACTTTCCCTGTTGAAGCGTTTCGCAATGCCAGGTAATAAGGGAATGAACCATCATCAGGAGGTGATGCCAGTGTTAGCCATCCCTTTATCTTTGCAATACGGTTGGAGTATGTTATCAGCGTATCAGCAGCATTTTTCAGGTTTACAGGTTCTTGGCTAAATCTCACAAAATTTGTTCTTGCCGGCAGAACCGTTAAGTTATTAACGGTTGATGGTGTAGTTGAAATATAAGCATATTCTATAGTGCCATTATTATACCTTCCGCTTAACACAAAATCAGCTTCGGCTGAATTCTGAGTTACCGAAATCGTTGAATTATTTTTGTACAGTTCGTTCAATGCAAAACTTAGACCTTTAAATACAGGCAATGATACAAACACTTTGCCTCCTGAAGGCAGGGCTTTATGAACTGAAGAACCCGAAAGCATTTCAATGAAGGATATAAATTCACCCGTAGTTTTATGCAACATCCAGTTTTTACCACTATAAAAAACCGTATTGAAACTATCAACAGTGGTAGGATCAGCTATAAGTTGTATGTTACTATTGGATTTTAATGCACCGATAAGTTTTTGTGCTGAGATGCATAATCCATTGTAATCATCTGCTGACGAAGGAATAAAAACTTTAAGGGCATTGGGAGCTTCAATTGCCCAATCGGTAACCTGAAATAGATCTCCTGGTTTTATCTTGTCGAAATCACCTTTAATTATTTTTGCTAATGAGCTGTTAGCCCCATTTAACTGGATCACCTGCAATAGAAGAGTATCCTGGTTATCTACTTTCATCAGTTTGCAGTCGGATCTGATGCCTGATATATACCCACCCTGAAGTGTAATATTGTCTTTATCTTCGTTTTTCAAAACAGCAAATGTCTGGATATTTGGAATAGATTCGCGTTGTACTCCAATAAGAGTGGAATTCTTCCTGATATCATTTCCTTCAAAAACTGGTTCCTGCGATTTACCATTATACTTCATCACAGCACGGGTACTCTCAATTATTTTGATTGCAGGGGAATTGGCAGGCAATGTCATCAAAGTCTTAATCAATGCATAGGTGAAAGCTCCGTGAGGATTTCCCTGCTCGTCTTCCTGTTCTTTTGCCGATTCTTCATCCTGTGCGGCCGATACAATCAAAACGTTTTTACCCATCAGTTCTTGGGGTATTGTTGGATCATTCACCTGTGCGTTGGGAACAGGTGACAAATACCTTGATTTCGGTTCATGATCAGCCAATCCTCTGCTTATCGAACCACTATGACAACTATCGAAGATGGCAGTCAGAATTACACCTTTTTCTGATAGCTGATAGAACAGTTCATTAATTTCTTTGTCCCGGATATCCGCTACACCCAGGTAACCATCAGAAGGGACAATGGTTTCATCTTTTTGATCGGCTTCACTGCTTGTAACATTTCTGATCTGTGAACCATGACCCGCATAATAAATAACTACGATATCACCTTTTTGTGAAATCTCTGTCAGTTGTTTTATACCATTGATAATACCTTCCCTCGTCGCTTTTTCATTGGAAAGTAAGCAAATGTGATCTTCGCCAAACCCGTATTTTGCCTCAAGCAATGTCTTGATTGACATTGCATCGTTTACGCAACCATCAAGATTGATCCATGAAGGCCTTTTTGAGTTAATCCCTGCAACATTATCTGGCAGATAAATATCGATTCCAATGATTAAAGCCCTCTTAGTTCCCTCTGCAAATAATGAGCATGAGAGTAATATATACAATAGAATGAATGAGCAGAAAAAAAGTTTATTCTGGTTTTTCATATATATCGAAGGATTATTTATATGAATTTTTACTATCAGAAAGCAGTTTTTTGCTTGAATTATTCCTGCACCGGATGGCCCGATCAACATTCAGATATATAAGGTGGTATAAAGAATAATAACAAAAAAATACTTCGCTGTTTCTGAATATCCTTGTAGTTGCAAGATACGCAATTTTCTTACTCCATAAAAAACTGAAAGCAATTTTTTTGATGCACCGGGAATGTATTTATTCAATAAACACCCACTCAACTATCCCCTATTCTACTGTTTCCCTTGAATTAGTCAGGTTTTAAAACTGTAACAAATCTCCCGGATTTGTTCATCCGGGATAAAATTATTGGTGATGAAACGCATGAGTCATCTTTGTAAAATCGATCGATCATAAGCAGATTCATACAAAATACATGAATTCACTTATTATTGACTCAACCCTTTTCCAAAGTAATCACCGTTATCTCCGGTAATATACCTACCCTTCCTGGATAAGCCAGAAAACCGAAGCCTCTGTTCACATAGAGGTATTTGTTTTTCTCGTTGTAGATACCTGCCCATTGCGGATATACATACTTTACCGGACTCCATTTAAAACCAGGGATTTCAATTCCAAATTGCATTCCATGCGTATGCCCTGCAAGGGTTAAATGTACATGTTTGGCATGTGGCACCGTTTTCTCTTCCCAATGCGACGGATCGTGGCTCATTAGAATCTTAAAATCCTCATCCTCTACATCGGCAATCGCTTTGTCGAGGTCACCATATTTCTGAAAACGCCCTTTCCCCCAGTTTTCTACTCCAATCAGGGTGATATGCTCCCCCGATCTTTCAATTTTGAGGTTTTCATTCAGCATCAGCCTGAAACCTATTTCCGCATGAATTTCTTTAAGCCGTTGAAGGTTGTTGGCCTTTGCCGCGTCACTCTCCCATGTTTTATAATCGCCATAATCATGATTGCCAAGGATTGAAAATTTACCGGATGATGCGGTTAATTTTGAAAGAACCTCTTTCCATTCATCCGCTTCAGTTGCAGTCGAATTGACAAGGTCGCCTGTAAATATTATCAAATCGCTTTTCTGCTCGTTGGCCAGTGATACGCCATTTTCTACATCCGATTTGCTGTCAAAACTGCCACAATGAATGTCGGATATTTGAGTGATGGTAAATCCATTAAAAGCATCGGGCAGGTCCTGAAATTTCAGTTTTATGCGGTGCACGCGATAATCGTATTTCCCTTTTACCATGCCGTAAAGAAGCCCGATTAAAGGCACAGCGGCAATACCAATTGCAAGTTGGCTGATGAATTTTTTGCGGCTTGCAAGATGGATATGTTCCTGTTCAGGAGATGACGATTGGAATAAATTGTATGCCCAACTGCCGAATAAATGCACGATTCGTCCGATGTCTTCCAAAAATAAAAAAGGAATAACGATTAGCTTTGGTAAAAGCGACAAAAAAATAAAGCCCCAATAGATACCCTTGGGGGAACTTACAATTAGTTTACCGGTAATAATATAATACAGAAAAACCGAGGCTACGAGACCATCGTATAGCCAGAATGCCCACCATATGTAGCGGTTGGATGTAACTGTTTTTACTGCCTGAAAGAGATATATATCTGCCAGCAACCATATTATCAGGACCGGAATTATTCTGTTCATTTCTTAAAACACTTATTGATAGGAAATATGTCTTGAGCTACAATCTTAATATCATTTAAAGTTGCTATTCGGGCAGTTTGAATACTATTCCGGATTAAAAACAATCAAAAACGATTTTATTCTTCGGCCGCAATTTAAACAATTAATGATATCCGATGAAAAAATGTTTGCTATTGAAAGGTGCGTTACCAAATTGTATTGGTATATCGTGATGCAAAACATTCTGCCGGTACGATCTCAAGTTAGTTAATGAGTTAAAACAAGGGGACCGTCCCTTCAACATTCAGCAGAATGTAGTAACATTGTTTTAAAACGTTTGGAACACCCCTTTAAAAGTTCAAAGGGACATCTCCTCTCCTTTTAGATGATTTCAAACAATATTTTATTCTATTTGTTTTAAGTCTAAATTAATACTAACAATTATGGCACGCGTAAGTACCTATTTAAATTTTTCCCATAATACAGAGGAAGCTTTCATATTTTATCAATCTGTTTTTGGCGGTGAATTTGGTGGAGGTGGCATTGCACGGTTCAGCGATATACCGGTATCGGAAGGTATGCCTTCCATTCCTGAAGAAGATAAAAATCTGATCATGCACATCGAACTGCCTATATTGGGCGGACATGTATTAATGGCGACTGATGCTCCTGCATCTATGGGTTTTAATCTGACATTCGGAAATAATATCAATATTAATCTTGAGCCTGATACAAAAGAAGAAACCCAAAGGTTATTTGATGCGTTATCGTCTGGCGGACAAGTTACAAACGAACTCCAGGTGATGTTCTGGGGCGCCTATTATGGAAGTTGTATTGATAAATTTGGTATACTCTGGATGTTTAACTGTGAGAAAAAGTAACAATAATAAAGATAGCAATGAGTACAAATGAGAAAACGATGATTACCATTCAGGCAGAAATCAATGCACCTATCGAAATTGTTTGGAAGTTTTGGACAACCCCGGAAGACATCGTCAAATGGAATTCTGCTTCCGACGAATGGCATACGCCACATGCTGAAAATGATTTAACAGCTGGCGGCATATTCAATTACAGGATGGAAGCCAAAGATGGAAGTATGGGTTTTGACTTTGAAGGCTTTTATGACAAAGTGATCTTCAATGAGTATATCGAATATACAATGGGTGACGGACGTAAAGCAAAAATTGATTTCAAGTTTAACGGCACGATCACCAATATTATTGAAGCATTTGAAGCCGAAAGCGTCAACCCGATTGAATTGCAACGCGGCGGGTGGCAAGCTATTTTGGATAACTTTAAAAAGTATGCTGAGGCAAATCAATAACAATAATCTGCAACTTTAAATATTGAGATGAATTAGTTAATCAGGAAATATAAAATATCGAATCAATACACTAATTAATGATAAATCAAATAACACCTTGCCTTTGGTTTGACAATCAAGCCGAAGAAGCAGCCATTTTTTATACTTCATTTTTCGAAAACTCAAAAATCGAAACCATTAGCCGATATGGAAAGGAAGGTGTTGAATTTCATGGACAGAAAGAAGGAACGGCGCTCACAGTTGCTTTCGAATTGAACGGTCAATCTTTCACTGCATTAAATGGCGGCCCGGTTTATAAATTTAGTGAAGCAGTTTCGTTCCAGATATTCTGCGAATCGCAGGAGAAAATTGATTTCTATTGGAATCATCTCGCTGAAGGTGGCGAGGAAGGAAGGTGCGGCTGGCTCAAAGATCAATATGGAATCTCATGGCAAATCGTTCCAACAATATTGCCCGAATTAATGAGTGATCCTGCAAAATCAGGTAAAGTAATGAATGCATTTATGCAAATGAAGAAATTTAATATTGAGAAATTAAAACAAGCTTATAACAGCTAATAATGAGTTGTAAAGCTTTAATCACCCTTCGAGGGTCTGCGACCGCTCGAGGGGCGATTAAAGACCCTCGAAGGGTGATTGAAAACTATTAATTAATCACATCAACACATTTGTAAAAACGACTGGTATACATTGCCGATCCCAAATGACTGATAGTTACGCCATGTGCCTTACCCGATGATGAATGTATAAACCTCGAATTCATTCCATCTGCTTCGCAAATAATACCTACATGCCCGATTCGGGTCTTATCCTTAAATCCATAAAAAACAAGTACATCACCCACTTTGAATTCTTCAGGTTTCAGTCCTTTTCCCAGCGCATCGTATAATTTGGAACTCCGGGGTAAGCTTATATTGTAATTATTAAATACATATCTTACAAAACCCGAACAATCAAAACCTCTTTTGGGACTGCTACTTGCAAAATGATAGGGTGTTCCAAGCATTTTTTTGGCGAAATTGATGACATCAGCTCGTATGATGCCCGAAAGTGCGCTTACTGTTTCATTCCCTTCCGAATTTGAACCCTTAGTTTGAGAGCGTGCTGAAAAGGAGATCAGTGATGCGACAATTATAAAAGAAATCTTTATTTTCATTGTAATTGATTTATTTATCAGGCTATTAACGCATTCTTAAGAGTGCTTTTTAAAATGAAAACAACCTGATGTATTTACAATTTGCAACTATTTTCGATCACAAAGTAAGCATTTGATTTAACCTGACCAAATCGGACGGGCAAGATTCATGAAAACCTTTACAATTTATAACTGATTATTTTAATTGGTATCGTCATTTGTTGATCAATGGGTTTTGCGAAAATAAGCCAAATGATAGTATCTTCGCATTTAGTTTGTAGATTAGTAGCATAAAATATTTGCATCCGAAAATGAACAGGCATAATATCGAAAAAGTTAAAGAAGTAGAGGAGATGCTGCTTGATGTTGGAACACTTCTGATGAGCAGTGGAGCAAGTACAGGAAGGGTAAGGACAACCGTCCACCGAATAGCCGATGCCTTGGGTTATGACGTTGAATTATTGATTACAAGCCGGTCGCTAATGCTAACTGTGACAGAAGAGAATGGTTCGGATTACACCAGTAGCGTCAGACGTACACCACCTCATGGTGTAAACTTCAGGCTTGTTTCCGGAATTAGCAGGATGAGCTGGCGTATCATTGAGGATAAGTTGAATCTTGAACAGATCTGTGAAGAAATCAGCAGATTAAATGCTCTTCCCCACTATCCCCGTTTAGTGGTTCTTTCGCTTGTTGCATTAGCTGGGACCTCTTTTTGTAGGTTGTTCGGAGGCGAAGGATGGGAACTGGTTGTTACTTTTGTAGCCTCTTTTTTTGGACTATTTATCAGGCAGGAAGCCATTAAGAAGCGGTTTAATCCCTATCTTTCAATTGTATTTGCCTCATTTGCAGCTTCTATGGTAGCAGGATTATCTGTCAAACTTGGAATTGGAGATACACCGGAACATGCGTTATCAACTTCGGTTCTATTTCTTATTCCCGGAGTCCCCCTTATTAATTCGCTTACCGACTTAATTGATGGAAATACATTAAACGGGATTGTCAGGGGAATAAATGCTTCTATCATGGCATTTGCAATCGCATTAGGTTTAATGTTGGCAATGCAAATCTATGGAATTTAACAAGCATCATTATTGATGAGTAGCCGATTCGTATCGATATTTATTTGATATATAAACAATATATACGTATAAAAGAACGATTACATGGTTTTAGATATTTTAAAGATTTTAGAAAAAGGAATTTGGTTTGGATTTGCGGCACTCGGTTTTGCTGTACTCTTTAATGTTCCGCAACGCGCATTAAAGATCATCTGGCTAATTGCAGCTGCGGGTGGAATAACAAAGCTTACACTAATGCAAAATAATATCGGAATCGTTATTGCAACCTTTGCAGGTGCTTCTTTAGTCGGAGTTTTAAGTGTTTACGCGGCACATAATAAACATGCACCCCCCCTTGTATTTTCAATACCTTCCGTCATCCCAATGATACCGGGCGCTTTCGCTTACCGGATGATGCTTGGATTAATGCAATTATCAGGAACCGCAATTTCGAATGAAAGCTATTTGCAAACACTGGCTGAAACAACGAACAATGGATTAAAAACCATGTTCATTTTAATGGCCTTAGCCGTAGGGGTTGCGATACCAATGCTTATTTCACGCAAAGAGACAATTAAAAAGATCCGTCACAAATCCAATTCTGTTTAGTGAAAATACGATTGTGTCCGGCAGATTAACAACTGTTTAAAATAATAATATCTTTGCGCCTCTACTGATCCTTAAAAACATTTAACAACTTAATTCTCCTCAAAATAAAATTCATGAATAAATTACTTTTAGGACTACTGCTACTCATTAGTAGTCAGCTCATCGCTCAGAAAGGCGAGAAATTCTTTCCTTCAAAGGAGTTAACAACTGTGGGAGTATATTACTATCCCGAACATTGGGATTCGACACAATGGGATCGTGACTTTCGGAATATGGCAAAAATGGGATTTGAATTTACCCACTTTGCTGAATTTGCCTGGGCACAATTGGAACCTGAAGAGGGAAAATACGATTTCAAATGGCTTGACCGCGCCGTTGAACTGGCAACAAAATATAACCTGAAGGTAGTGATGTGTACCTCTACGGCAACACCTCCTGTGTGGCTTGTCCGAAAACATCCTGAAGTACTTGTAAAAAATGAAGATGGAACAGTTAACGATCACGGATCGCGTCAAAATGCTTCTTTTTCAAGCACATATTACAGGCAGTATTCATTAAAAATGGTTGAAGAACTTGCCAAAAAATATGGGAATAATAAGCAGATTATTGGCTGGCAGCTTGATAATGAACCCAGAAAATTCTCGGATTACAACAGTGATGCTCAACTGCGCTTTCGTGAATGGTTAAAACAGAAATACAAGAATATTGATACTTTGAATAAAGCATGGGGTACTAATTTTTGGAGTGGTACCTACACTGATTTTCAACAGATCAATATACCGTTGTATAAAGAATGGGGAATGAATCTTCATCAAAAATTGGATCATAGTCGCTTCTCAGATCAGGAGACCGCTTCCTTTCTTGATGAACAGGCTGTCGTTGTTCGAAAATATGCATCTGCCTCACAGTGGATTACCTCAAATTATATTCCAATGTACGATGTTGGATACGTTGGTATGAGCCGTGAACTTGATTTTGTTTCTTACACTCGTTATATGGTTTACGGAGCAGAGTTGGGAATAGGTCGCAACGGTTATCGCCTTGGTGAATATTCACGTATTTCGATGGCAAACGATTTTTTCAGACCAATTGCTGGTTACTATGGTGCTATGGAGTTGCAGCCGGGTCAAGTCAACTGGGGAAGCATCAATTCGCAACCGCTTCCGGGCGCTGTAAGGTTGTGGTTATGGAGTGTTTTCGCTGGAGGAAGTAAGTTTACATGTACCTATCGTTTCAGAGCTCCGCTCTATGGCTACGAACAATATCACTATGGAATTGTCGGAACTGATGGATTTACACCTACACCCGGAGGAAAAGAATTTAGTCAGTTTATTCAGGAGATCAATATTTTACGAAAGAAGTACAATGCACAAAATGCACTTCCTAAAACTTATTTAAGCAGAAAAACCGGGATTCTTTTCAATGCCGATAACGTAATGGCCATTAATCAGAACAAACAAACTACAGAGTGGAATACCGAAGGCCATTTTCTGAAATACTACAAAGCGCTCAAATCGTTTGGCGCTCCTGTTGACTTTGTCAGAGATACTACGAACTTTTCAGCATATCCATTCCTGATAGTCTCTGCTTACCAACAAATCGACAAACAACTCATTGCCAAACTCACTTCGTATGCCGAAAATGGCGGACATCTTGTGATGACTTGCCGTACTGGTCATCAGGATCGCGATGGTCATCTTTGGGAAGCGCCTTTCGCCCAACCGATCTATGATCTGATAGGTGCCGGGATTGATTCGTACGATCTGTTGATACCACAGTCGACCGATTCTGTACGGTTTGATGGTAAGCCTTATGCATGGACAAGCTGGGGAGAATTATTAAATCCTCGCAAAGGGACAGAAACCTGGGCAAAATATGAGGGTGATTTTTACGCAGGCACTCCTGCTGTTATTTCCCGAAAACTGGGGCGCGGTACCGTCACTTACATCGGTGTAGACAGTAAATCTGGGGATATGGAAAAAAAGATTCTAAGCAAGTTATATTCCGAATCGGGTGTTAGTCTCGAAAATTATCCTGCCGGAATCATCACCGAATATCGCGATGGATTTGGCATTACGATGAACTACATGGATAAAAACTACGAAATGAAACTTCTTTCAACTGCGGTGATTATTTTAGGTGACAAATCCATCAAACAAGGCGGCGTACTTGTCTGGAAATACTAAAACAAAAGAGATCTTTCCGCAACACATAAAAACGAAATTAAATGATTCGTTCGTCAATCGACGGGCGAATCATTTTTTTTGTGGCGGAATATAAATCTTATCAAGGTCTTTAAAAAATTAATACGAACACATTTTCAATCTTACCAAAAGGAAGGTTAACCATCGAATCATTCCGTCTATTCTCAACCTCAGCAATTCATACTTTCCTCAAAAATAGTCTTATTATCTTATATTGAATCACCAAATGTCTTTTCATGTTTTAAAACTTTCAACATGAGATCTATGATTAGTTCATTTATTTTTAATGCTTTAGGACAAATAAAAAACGATGAATCAGCACTCGAAGATGTTAATGAAAGGCATTGTATTCCAACCAGGGTAAATATCATCCCCTTTAGAATTTGTCTCACCAAAATAATCAGGACATAGTCCCTTGAATATTTTTCGGGTTTCTTTTCGCCAATTCGGTCTTGATTCTTTCACCAATTGAAAATTCAAGTTATCCGCTTTTTGTGAAATCTGTGTCGCTCCCATTTTCAAATAAAAATCGCAATCAGTTAATACAAATACATTATATCACAAAAATAACTATCATTGCCGAAGCGCTGGTTCTATTCAGCAGACAAAATACAATACAGGTTAAAGAACCCACCATTTTGGACATTCCCTCCTTCTGGCTGAATTTTATCCGATTATATCCGGATAAGTTCGGATATCAGATTTAATTGATATTAAATATTTTAACGTACAAAAAATGTTTGAATTGTAAAACCAGATATCATTTATCCTATTTTATATGCCAATTTCGATTGTTGTAAAATATTTTTTCTTGCATTCGGAAACAATTCTATATATTTTTACGTTGTAAATTTATATTTTACACAAAAACTCATAGTTTAAAACATTCAATTATGAAAAAGCCGATAGATAATTTGTCACGATCGACAACCGCAACTAAGACTAATTCGGGGGATATGCAGGTTTATTTTGAAAGAGGAATTAAAAAATTTGAATTGCAAGATTACAATGGTTCGATTTCAGATCTTACAAAAGCGATTGAAATCGATCCAACGAATAAATGGTGTTATCTCTATATTGGAATTGCAAAAATGAGTATCGTTGACTATCCAGGCGCAATTGCCAATATTAGTCAGGCCATTAAATTAAATTCCACATTTACAGCGGCCTATTACAGCAGAGGTATATTAAAAATGGAACTTGGACAGATAAACAGTGGACTTTTGGATTTAAACAAAGCCAGAGAACTGAGCGATACCGATATATTTGAGGGAATAAATATCAGTAATAACTAAGCAGGATTTATGCAATACACACCATACACTTCCTGATAATTAGATTGTATATTTCAAAATCTTGTATTACCCATCTTTCAATTTTCCCCTCAAAAACGAAGAAAAAATAATTTTAAATTAAATTTCAATACCTCCTGATCAAAAATCCACTAAACAAATATTGTGATTCAACATTTTTTCGGATCTGCAAAAGGTGAATAAACAGATAATGTTTTCAGTAATTACTTATGGCAAAGCTAAGACCAGAGAAAACAATAACGATTCACAGATTTTACTACCTTTGCAACAAATAGAATAAGTTTAAAAAATGGAATTACAGATCTTGACTGCCATTTCTCCTGTCGATGGAAGATACCGCGACAAAGTAGTAGAACTTGGTGATTATTTTTCGGAGTTTGCCCTGATAAAATACCGTGTATATGTTGAAATTGAGTATTTTATTGCCTTAACTGAAATACCGCTGCCACAATTGTCCAGTTTCGATCCCACGAAAAAAGCTGACCTGCGCAACATCTACGAATCGTTTAATCTAATTGACGCAGGTCAGATTAAAGAGATTGAAAAAGTTACAAATCACGATGTGAAAGCCGTCGAATATTTCATAAAAGATAAGTTCGAAGGTTTGGGACTTGAAAAATTTAAGGAGTTTATTCACTTCGGACTTACTTCGCAAGACATCAATAATACTGCCGTACCCTGCTCATTGCGCGATGCAATTCAGAACGTCTATATCCCATTAGTTGACGAACTCGTCGCAAAACTTGATGCAATGGCTTTTGCATGGGAAGACGTTTCAATGCTTGCCAAGACACATGGGCAGCCGGCCTCTCCTACCCGATTAGGAAAAGAGATTAAGGTATTTATTGAAAGACTTAACGTTCAGGTTGAATTGTTAAAAGGAATTCCATGTTATGCCAAATTCGGGGGAGCGACTGGAAATTTCAATGCACACCATGTTGCTTATCCACAAATTGACTGGGTCGATTTCGCAAATAATTTTGTACGCGAGGCTCTTCAGTTGGAACGTTCACAAGCTACCACCCAGATTGCCCATTACGATAATTATGGGGCGATCTTCGATAATATGAAACGAATCAATACTATTCTTATTGATTTCGACCGCGATTTCTGGACCTATATTTCGATGGGTTACTTTAAGCAGCAAATCAAAAAAGGAGAAGTTGGTTCTTCAGCCATGCCTCATAAGATCAACCCTATAGATTTCGAAAACTCCGAAGGAAACCTGGGAATTGCCAATGCCATCTTCGAACATCTATCGGCTAAGCTGCCGATCTCTCGTTTGCAGCGCGATCTGACAGATTCAACCGTTTTACGAAATATCGGAGTTCCATTAGCTCACACCATACTGGCAATTAAATCGACCATTAAAGGCTTGAACAAATTATTGCTTAATACAGAAGTGATTGAGCGCGATCTTGAAGATAACTGGGCAGTTGTAGCCGAAGCGATTCAAACCATCTTACGCCGCGAAGCATATCCGAATCCTTACGAAGCATTGAAAGACTTAACACGTGTAAATCGTAAAATCGACCGCGAAGTTATGCACGAGTTCATCGACCATCTATCAGTAAGCGAGGAGATCAAAACAGAGTTAAAACAGATTACTCCTCACAATTATACGGGTGTATCAATCTGATTTGTAATATTTAAAATCAACCGGAAATCTATTATTCACTACCGGTAAAATTCTTAAACTAAATTATTGTGAAAGGTCTCTACCTTCTTTTAAAACGCTTTATCAATCCTTATAAGCGCTATGTAATTTTAGCATTTTTATTCAACCTGCTTGGTGCGATATTTGGGGCCTTTCAGTTTGCTGCACTTAAGCCTGTCCTTGAAGTGTTATTCGCAACACAAAAAGAAATAATTCCAAAACCGGCAGAATGGGCTTTCACCGTTGATAGTCTTAGGGATAATCTCATGTTCCAGCTCAATGATATCATCCAAAAGTTCGGAGCTGAAAAAGCACTCATATATATTGGTGTCTTCCTGATGATTATGGTATTTCTGAAGGTATTATTTACCTATCTTGCTTTATATGTCCTTGTCCCTTTACGAAATGGAGTAGTACGCGACATCAGAAATCAGATTTACTTAAAGATTCTCGAACTACCTATCGGTTTCTTTTCTGAAGAACGCAAAGGAGATATAATTGCGCGTATGACAGGTGATGTGCAGGAAATTGATAACTCAATCATGAGTTCCCTCGAAATGCTTTTAAAAGAACCACTGCTGATCATCATCTATCTGATGGCGATGATCTATATGTCATGGTCACTCACACTGTTTGTTTTCTTGCTATTACCAGTTGTCGGTTATTTAATTGGCAAAGTGGGTAAAAGCCTTAAAAAACCTTCGATGAGGGGGCAAAATAAGATGGGAGAACTTCTTTCAACCATCGAAGAATCGCTATCCGGACTCCGGATTATTAAGGCTTTCAACGCTGAAAAAAAGGTACAGGATTATTTCAAAAAACAGAATACCGAATATTACAACATCATGAATAGCTTAATGTGGCGCAGGTATCTGGCCCATCCAATGAGCGAATTCCTGGGAACGGCAGTTATTGTGATTGTATTATGGTATGGAGGCAAATTAGTTTTAGGCAATAACAGCGATTTATCCGCGGCTGGATTCATTACCTACCTGGTTTTCTTTTATAGCATTATTAATCCGGCAAAATCTTTTACAACAGCATTCTATGCAATTCAAAAAGGACTTGCTTCAATGGAAAGGATCGATATGGTAATGATGGCCCAAAATAATATAGTAGATAAGGAAAACCCCTTAGCTGTTAAAACTTTCAATTCTCAAATCGAGTATAAAGATGTAACATTCCGTTATATTGAAGATGATGTTCTTAAAAAGGTTAACCTTATTATCCCGATTGGTAAAACCATCGCTTTAGTAGGGCAATCCGGTTCCGGCAAGTCGACTTTTGTTGATTTGCTTCCCCGTTTTTATGATGTTAGCGAAGGTCAGATTCTGGTTGATGGTATTGATATCCGCGACTACAAGATCGCCGATTTACGTGGACTAATGGGAAATGTCAATCAGGACCCGATCCTGTTCAACGACACTTTCTTTAATAATATCTCTTTTGGTTTAGAGAATGCAACGCTGGAGCAGGTCGAAAACGCAGCCAAAGTTGCAAATGCACACGATTTTATTATTGCAACCGCCGATGGATATCAATCGAATATCGGCGATCGTGGCGGCAAACTTTCGGGTGGCCAACGTCAACGTGTTTCAATTGCCCGGGCAGTGCTTAAAAACCCTCCAATTCTAATTCTTGACGAAGCTACTTCAGCTTTAGATACCGAATCAGAAAAACTTGTGCAGGAAGCCTTGGAAAACCTCATGAAGAACCGTACCTCCATTGTAATTGCTCACCGTTTGTCGACTATTAAAAATGCTGACCTGATTTGTGTATTTCACGAAGGAGAAATTGTTGAAAGAGGAAATCATGACGAGTTGCTCGCTCTTGATGGTATTTATAAAAAGCTTCACGGCATGCAAAGCTTTTAATTACTCAACTTTGTCATTTTAAGTAAAGCAAATCAAATAATTTCGCATTATTTACTAAGCAGAATTATATACTACTTTATATGGAATTTCTCCCTGTTTTCCCTATATCTTCCCTATACCATGTCCATATTACACTATATTGAGTACCTCGCATAATGTATGATTGGGAAGTGGGGTTAGAAGCCCCTAATTCGACTATTTAAAATATAACATTATTTAATTTTGAGTACTTAACTAATTGCCAGGATATAATGTCGTATTTATTCTGGCAGTACCTTCTTTGTAGTTTAAATAAGGTTTGTGATACTTTCCTGTAATATTTCTGTAACGAATATTACAGAAAATTTACAGGAAGATTACAGAAACATTACACAAAGACTGAAGTTGCTATGGTGAAAGTAAATTTTAGGTAATCAGTGGATCCCGCAGTTGACGCGATGAAATATGAATTTCGTAACATTTTTCTCACAATTGTTCGCTGAATTTTGAGTTTGAGTATGCGACACCAATTTATTATCATTACTCAGTTCGCTGCAAGCTTTAAATTTGATTACATTTTTCTTTTCAATGTTAAGCGTCAAACCTGTTCGGGGATTTCGCCCATTACGTTCAGGCGATATTGAAATTGATAAAGTACCAAAACCAGCAATAACAATCTTTTTGCCCTATTTTAACTGTTCAAATAATGACTTAATAAAAGCATCTACTGCTTTTCGCGCATCTATTTTAGTCAATCCTGATTCCAAGGTGACTACAATAATAAATTGAGTTTTGTTCATGGTAAAAAATAATTTAATAGTTAAATGAAGATTCAGATTGGTTCAATTTTGATGAATATCAGACAATTTCACAAAACATATTATTGTATATTTAACTTGGCCGTGAAAAACTAAAATAATGCTTCATTTAACCAGAGTTTCCACATTGAATTAAAATTAATCACAAGTTCAGAAACGCATTTATTAAATAAAAATACCGATCAAATTATTTATTTAAAAAGCACTTAAAATAAATCACAAATATTTTTGACGAATCAAAATAAAGTATACTTTTGCACACGCTTGGAGAGATGGCAGAGTGGTCGATTGCGGCGGTCTTGAAAACCGTTGTACCGAGAGGTACCGGGGGTTCGAATCCCTCTCTCTCCGCTCTTACGGGTGTAGCTCAGTTGGTAGAGCACTGGTCTCCAAAACCAGGTGTCGGGCGTTCGAGTCGCTCCTCCCGTGCTGGAAAATATTAACCCAATCACATTACGTGGTTGGGTTTTTTCTTTTAAAAGCATTCTCCATACTCCCACAAATTGAGGACAGCAACGGTTAAACAATTAAGCGTGAAGCGATTTACATCAAAAGTAAAAACTGAGCTCAAAGGCCGGAGCAATTTGGTCAGGTGTGACGATTGAAGAAGTTCTAATTTTGGTCACTAAGATTCCTTCAATTTCAATTATTTTTTGACAATTGTTCCAATCGGCATAATAATTTTTCCATAAACTTCGTTCATTAAAGTTGCAATGCCAGTATAGATTGCAGAGGCGCCACAAATAATCCCTTCATAGCCGGTAAACGTTTTTATGGCAGCACTTTCAGTTATATCGCCAAGTGCCAATAAAAAAAACAGAATGGTCAGGCTGGCAAAAACAAATTGCAACGCTTTATTAATTTTTAATGTGCCAATAAACAAAAGTCCTGTAAAGATGCCCCACATTATTAAATAAGCAACCATACCATTGGTAGATGGAGCGGGCATTAAGTTCCATTTTGGCAGAAGAATTAATGCCACCAAAGTGAGCCAGAAAAACCCATAAGAAAGAAATGCAGTCATTCCAAATGAGTTATTCTTTTTCGATTCCAGAATTCCAGCAATAATTTGGGCTAAACCACCATAGAAAATTCCCATAGCCACGATCATCGAATTCATTTCAAAATAGCCGGCATTGTGCAGATTTAATAAAACGGTAGTCATACCGAAGGCTAAAAGCCCTAATGGACCCGGATTGGCGGAATTGTCTTTGATTGTAAGAGTTATTTGTTCCATATCGTTGTAATTTTTAATCGTAAAACTGGTAATGGAAATTCATTATTTGAATATCGATTTTGCTTTTCATGACTGTCCGACATTCCCGGATTAGCCATACAATGAATTTAGAAAGCAGAATGCTCAAATCAGATGCTCTCAATAATATACTACTGAAGGCATTTTCATCGATTTTTCCTAAAAAGATTTTCATTTATCAATTAAATAACATTTAACGAACAGATTAAAAAAATGTTTCTGAATTAAGGTTATTTTATCCGCCGGAAATCAAATTGTTTTGCCACCAAAATAATTTGTTAATTAATTGTCTTATTAATATTTACCGACTGTGTCTGGTTAATCATCATGAATTTAGATATATTTTATGATATATAAAAACATAATCACTTTTGATTCAATGCATTTTAGATGCTATGTGATTTCTACCTGAAGAGTAGGTTCCGGAGCCTCTCTCCGAACTTACGAGTGTAGCTCAGTTGGTAGAGCACTGGTCTCCAAAACCAGGTGTCGGGCGTTCGAGTCGCTCCTCTCGTGCTGGAAAATATTAACCCAATCACATTACGTGGATGGGTTTTTCTTTTAATAGCATCCTCCATACTCCCACAAATTGAGACATCACACATTTAAACGACAATATATTAGAAGTTTAAAAACACTGATAGAAAAGCAAATATGCAATTGTCTGGGCAAAAGAAAAAATAGTAGTGATTGAAGTACCCATAATATTGTTCCATTAGATCGCATTTAAACTAATTTAGTGAATCACCTGAAAAATGATCGACTGGAGGGCATTGCACCACGAGGTTAACTTGGGAATTATCGCAATGTTAACTTCTGGGTAAGAACCAACTAGTTATAAGTGCTTAATTGCTGATGATACCTACTTACCCAAAACAGATTGGAATATTGTATTAATTGGCAGAATCTGATCACATGTTACCAACAGTAGTAAAATTGTATTTAAAGGATTATTCCTTGGATACCGTGATGGCAAAAGTATTTACAGAATAGATTTCTCCGTGCATGGAGAAAAGGAAAAAATGAATAGAAATCTTATGGATTATCTCTAAAACAGTTAAAAGGCAGGTTTTCAAAGAAGAGAAGCATTCATTCAGCAGGCGGTATACATAAAGCTAAGTACGTTGAAATGAAAACCGAAAAATTGTAACTGAATATTCGTAATGTAATTTCAAAAAGGATTCGTATTGATTATCTGCTATTTGACAGTTTGTTTGTAAGCGTGGGGTGATCCCATTCACACTAAAACGTAAAATAAGATGTCAATTGATGAGTATGGCAAAAATGAGCAATGCGAGATATTGTTTTAATGATCAATCAAATATTGAAAAGGAGATTGTGGAAAAACAGAAACCGAAATAAGATTACAAAACCTCCGAGGAAACTTAATGCCAGATATAGCTTTGCAGATGTGCCTTAAAAAGGGAATTATATCCGGCTGTTTTTTTCAAAACTACATATAAGGATAACTGGAATGTTCTACTGACAACGAACAATGATTTGGAATTTGAAGATGCTTGTCAGGTCTGCAGCAACCGATGGAGTATAGAAGTTTTTTTAAAGGAAGCCAAAAAATTATTTGAGACCTGGTAAAGCCTATCGCAGGATTTTGATACGCAGATAGCAGACACAACAATTAGTATGATTCAATATACTATCGCTAGCCCAACGGCTTTTATACTTTGAAAACCCGGGTGAACTGTTCAAACAAGCAGGTGTAGAGACATTCGAATTTACAATTGAAGAAAAATTATGGGATTTCTTTTAGAGCTTCTCACCTTAATTAGCTGGTATTTTTGACTTAGATATGGAACAAATATTGAATTTAATTATTGATGATAATCAGCATATTACAAAAATAATCAAAATAAACACCCTATTAAAAGCGAATTAAAAGCAGATGCGAAACTTAAAATATTATTGTGCGTACACTTAAAAATGGTTTTAGGTCTTATATTATTAAAAATTGAAATGATTTGCGTTAAAGACAGATTCTTTGGTGACACTCAGGTTTCAAAAACACTGATATTTAAATACATATTTCCACTTAGAGTTTTGACCATTTAAAAAGTCTTTAGTAGCAACTTGATATTTTCGACAAAGAGTTTAAAATTAATTTTTCATTCAAACTTTGATAAAAAGAAAATTTAACCAATCCAAGAAATTACATTCTTATGAAAACATAATTATTCCACAGAAATCATAAAAAATAACGCTGGGTATTATCCTGTGCAATTATGTAGGATGAAAAAATCAGACCTACGAAGCCAGAATAATGATCGAGGATTGCTTGAGGAAGAACTGCAGTTCAATCGAGTATTTATACACAGCTATTTTCCTCTGTATTATTTTATGAAAAAAATTTATTCAAATGAAAAAGTTC